>Ga0233425_10009842_pt1 | contig 11912 bp, 12 predicted proteins | sample Watercolumn_Towu_2_FD_181712 | JGI IMG/M metagenome (GOLD analysis project Ga0233425, IMG submission 181712) | Freshwater microbial communities from Lake Towuti, South Sulawesi, Indonesia - Watercolumn_Towuti2014_140_MG | ecosystem: Environmental > Aquatic > Freshwater > Lake | place...
AGCCCATCGAGGTCAGCGGCAGCGGCTCGGCGGGCTCCTCCGCCGACATCGGCTCGCTCGCGGCCTGCGCGCAGGAGATGGCGAAGCAGGAGGCGGCGCTCAAGGAGCAGGCGTCACGGGACTGGGCGCAGATCGAGCCGCTGCTGGCGCGCAAGGACGCGCTCACGAAGAAGGCGGTGCATGCCTGGGTGGACAAGTGGGGCCCAGGCAAGGCGGTGGCCACGGCCTGCGGGGAGCAGAGCGCGGTGAGCATGGGCCAGGCCGCGACCGCGGCGCGCTGGATCGAGGACTTCGGGGACACCGGGGACTCGGGAGGGGGAACGGTCGCCGCGGGCCGGGCGGGGATCGAGTGGGTGTCGATCCCGGGCGGCAGCTTCTCGATGGGGTCGAACGACGGGCTCTCGGACGAGAAGCCGGTGCATACGGTGCGGGTGGCGGCCTTCGAGATGTCGAAGACGGAGGTGACCGTGACGCAGTACCGGGCCTGCGTGGAGGCGGGGGCGTGCACGGCACCGCACGTCTCGGACGGGACGTGCTACGTCGAGAAGAACGGTTCCTGGGAGAAGGGCCCCTTGCCCGCGAGCTTCCAGGGCACGGACCAGCCGGTGGTGTGCGTGGACTGGGACCAGGCGCGGGCGTTCGCGCGCTGGGCGGGGGGGCGCCTTCCCACTGAAGCTGAGTGGGAGTACGCGGCCCGAGGAGGCCAGAACCAGACCTGGGCGGGGACGAGTGGCGAGTCGGAGCTGTGCCGCTACGGAAACGTGGCGGACGCGCAGGCGAAGCGGCGGAACTCGGGCTGGACGACGGCGTCGTGCGACGACGGGTACTACGGAACGGCGCCGGTGGGGAGCTTCCGGGCGAACGGGTACGGTCTCTTCGACATGACGGGGAACGTGTGGGAGTGGGTGGAGGACTGGTACCACGACAGCTACACGGGGGCGCCGACAGATGGGTCGGCGTGGGTGACACCTGCAGGCTCGTACCGCGTCCACCGCGGCGGGGCCTGGAACGGCAGGCCCTCCCACGCGTGGGTCGCCGCGCGCGCCGGGAGCGCGCCCGCCAGCCGCAGCGACTACGTCGGCATTCGCCTGGTGAGGTAGACGCCGAGCCCTTGGCCCTCGATCCCTTGATCCCTTGGCCCTGCCAGGGCTGCGCGACGGGGCGTGGCAGGAAGGCCTCCGCTCGGGCGCGCGCTTGCGCGCGGCCTGGCCCCCGCGAAGCGCAGGGGCCGGCCTTGCCCGAGCCCACCGTGGATGGGGCAGCCCGGCGCGATCGAGGGCCGCGACGCCGGGATCCGGTCCAGCCGGGGCCGGTCGCGACCGGTGGAAGTACTCGGCGATGCTACTTCGGCCCCGTGCCACTGTGGCTGTCGATGGACGTCGGTGGGGCCTTGAGCCGAGCGGAGCGAGGCGATCCGCCTACTTGCGCGTGAGGGCGCGGCGTGTCGGGAGGAGGGTGGCGACGGGAGTGCGAGGCTCCAACAGGGTCAACCGGGGTGGTCCTGCCCACGGAGCGGCGGTGTCAGACACCAGGAGACAACACTTCCCGGGTGAGGGCCCGACCTCGCCCACGGGCACCCGCCCACGGCGCGCCTCGAGCCGACCGTACGGTGGCCACATCGCGCATCTGAGCCGCCTGATCGCCGCGAATCGACCGGAATACGGCCACATCTCGCCTCTGAGGCGCCTCAACGCCCCGAATCGACCGGAATACGGCCACATCTCGCCTCTGAGGCGCCTCAACGCCCCGAATCGACCGATAGGCGCCGCCGCTGGAGTTGCCGGGCCGACCAGGCCTGTTCCACTCGGGTTTCCCCGCCCCGCCTGCCTGGAGGGGTGGATCCCGCAGAAACACCCCTTGGACATCGTACATGGACTCCCGGGAGAGCCGTGGGTACGATGGCGCCGTGAGCAACACCGCGACCATCCTCGACACCGCCCTGCGCCTCCCACCCCAGACGAGGGCCGAGATCGCGCGTCGGCTGGTGGAGAGCCTCGATATCGGGCCCGACGACGCCGACGCCGAGGCCGCCTGGGCCACCGAGGTCGCCCGGCGGATCGACGATTTCGACCAGGGACGAGCGGCCACCACACCTGCCGCCGAGGCCATCGCGGGCGCACGATCGAGGCTGGCCAGCCACCGTGGTTGAGTTCCACCCCGACGCCGCCGAGAAGCTCGCCCTCGCGGCCTTGTGGTACGACCAGCGGCGCGAGGGGCTGAGCAGCAGGTTCCTCGACGCGGTGGAGCGCGCGGCTGTGCACATCGACGAGCGGCCCGAGTCGGGCAGCCGGTGGCCGGCTGCCCGGTCCGCGGTAGCCGGGCCAAGACTCGTCCGCTTCGCCTCTCCGCGCCGGCCCCACCTGCGTACCACCACTCCGCACGCGCACAGTGGCGCCCCGCCCCGAGTCGTGGCAACCTCTGAAGAGTTCTCCCCCAGCCCGAAGCCCCGACCGGGTGAGCGGCGCTCCGAGGGCGGCTCTGCTCCTCCGCGTGCTCCCCTTGCCGACCACCTCTGTCCGGCGGTGATGCCTTCTCCCCTGGCGCTGCGTCTCTGCGCCTCTGCGTGAAATCCCCGCGCGCCTCGCGCGTGCCCGGAAGCTACGACCGGTCGTGCTCCTCCCTCCCCGGAGTCCACCATGCTCCTCCCCCTCCTCGCCCTCGCCACCGCCGTCCAGGCCGCCGATCTGCACGTGGAGATCACGCCCCCGGGCGGCGAGCCCACGGCGCTGGACTTCCCCGACGTGCGCCCGGGCGCGCTGCCAGGCTTCGTCGTGGCGGGCGCCGACGGCGCCGAGCTGATCGTCCACGTCGACCTCTCCCGCTTCGATGGGCTCGGCGAGGATCCGCAGATCCTCTTCGATGTCGTCATCCAGGAGCTGCGAGCCGACAAGAAGGGGCGGGCTTGGCTGAAGGTCCTGAGCAACCCCCGGATCGTCGCCCTGGTGAACCAACCCGCCAACGTCACCCAGGGCGCCATCGCTCGAGCCCTCTCCATCGACCTGCTCTACTCCGACTCCGAATCCCCCGCGCCGGCCGTGGACAACCCAGAGGACCCGCGATAGTCAGCGGCCCCCGGATTCACGTCCGGGTATTTCCCACGCCGGAACCAGCTTCCCAGGCCCCGGTGCTCCCGCGGGAGTCGGCCTGGAAGCCCGGCGGACGTTCAACCACGAACATCGCGGCCCCCTCTACGACCCGTGCGGGCCGCGCGGAGCAACCATGACCGTCTCCCTTCGCGAGCTTCTCGAAGCCGGCGTGCACTTCGGCCACCAGACGCGGCGCTGGAACCCCAAGATGCGGCCCTACATCTACGGGCAGCGCAACGGCGTCCACATCATCGACCTGCAGCGGACCGCCCAGGGCCTGATGGAGGCCTCCCGCTTCCTCTCTGCCACCGTGGCCCGCGGCCACACGGTGCTCTTCGTCGGCACCAAGCGCTCGGCCCAGGAGATCGTGGCCGACGAGGCCAAGCGGTGCGGGATGTTCTACGCCAACAACCGCTGGCTGGGCGGCACGCTCACCAACTTCCAGACCGTGCGCAAGTCCATCGAGCGCCTCAACCAGCTCGAGCGCGCGCGCGACGAGGGCCGCTTCGAGCTGCTGTCCAAGAAGGACGCCCTGCAGGCCCACCGCGAGATCGAGAAGATGAACAAGTCGCTCGGCGGCATCAAAGAGATGCGCGGGCTGCCGGGTGCGCTGTTCATCGTGGACCCGAAGCGCGAGTACATCGCCACCCGCGAGGCCGCCAAGCTGCACATCCCGGTGGTGGCCCTGTGCGACACCAACTGCGATCCCGACGGCATCAACTACGTCATCCCCGGCAACGACGACGCCATCAAGTCCATCCAGCTCTTCACCGTGGCGGTGGCCGAGGCCTGCATCCAGGGCGCGTCCATGAGCCGCGACGGCGCCCCGGTCGTGGCCCCCGAGGTGGACAAGCGCGTCGAGGTCGTGCGCCGCGGCGCCGTCGAGGAGACCGCCGAGCTCGAGGAGGGGGAGGAGTAGACCCTGCTCCTCTGCCCTGTTGCCCTTCCCCCAACGCGCGTCCCCCCTGGACCGATACCGGAGAACACCATGGCTTCTGCGAACGACATCAAGACCCTCCGCGAGCGCACCGGCGCCGGCATCCTGGATTGCAAGAAGGCGCTGGCCGAGTCCGGCGACGACATGGAGAAGGCCATCGACTGGCTGCGCGCCAAGGGCATCGCCTCGGCCGCCAAGAAGTCCGGCCGGATCGCGGCCGAAGGCCTCATCCACGCCTACATCCACGCGGGCGGCAAGATCGGCGTGCTCATCGAGGTCAACTGCGAGACCGACTTCGTGGCCCGCACCGAGGGCTTCCAGGAGCTGGTCCACAACATCGCCATGCAGATCGCGGCCCACTCCCCGCAGTACGTCTCCGTCGACGACATCCCGGCGGCCGATCTCGCCCACGAGCGCGAGGTCCAGCGCCAGAAGGTCCTCGAGGAAGGCAAGCCCGAGAAGATGGCCGACAAGATCGTCGATGGCCGCATCAGCAAGTGGCACAAGGAGGTCTGCCTGCTGGAGCAGGACTACTTCCGCGATGAGGACAAGACCGTCAAGGATCTCCTGGCTGCGGCCGTCGGGACGATCGGCGAGAACATCAAGGTCCGCCGGTTCATCCGCTGGAACCTGGGCGAAGGCCTGGAGAAGCGCTCGGACGACTTCGTGTCCGAGGTGATGAGCCAGATGAAGAAGGGATAGAGCCCAGCGGTGAGGGGGCAGGGCCATCCTGCCCTCGACCGCGACAGGAGCGCCCCATGGACGAGGAAGGCCCGGCCGCGCCGCATAGGCGCATCCTCCTCAAGCTCTCGGGCGAGCTGCTCGCCGGCACGCGGGGCTTCGGCTTCGACCCCGCCGTGCTCGACCGCGTCGCGGCGGAGTTGGCCGCGGCCGTGGCGGCCGGTGTGCAGGTCGGTGTCGTCGTCGGGGGTGGCAACATCTTCCGCGGCCTGACCGGTGCTATGGGTGGCGTGGACCGCGTGCGCGGCGATCACATGGGCATGCTGGCCACCGTGATCAACGGCCTGGCGATGGCCGATGCGCTCGAGCGTGCCGGTCGTCCAGCCCGCGTGATGACCGCGCTCGAGATGCAGCGCGTGGCCGAGCCCTTCGAGCAGCGCGCCGCGATGGCGCACCTGGCGGCCGGCCGGGTGGTGATCTTTGCCGCTGGCACCGGCTGCCCGTTCTTCTCCACCGACACCGCCGCCGCCCTGCGCGCGGTGGAGATCCACGCCGACGTGCTCCTGAAGGGCACCAAGGTCGACGGGGTCTACGACAAGGACCCGGTCAAGCACGCCGACGCGGTGCGCTTCCCCTGGATCAGCTATGAACAGGTGGTGCGCGACTCACTCCGGGTGATGGACATCACCGCCACCAGCATCGCCATGGACCATCAGCTCCCCATCGTGGTGTTCGACATGACCCAGCCGGGAAACCTGGCGCGGGTCCTTCGCGGGGAGCCCATCGGGACCTTCGTCGGGCCGCGCGCGGGCTCGGCTGAGGTCCGCTGAACCAAGGGAGGAAGCATGGAAGAGTACCTGGAGAGCCTCAAGGACGACATGCAGAAGACGGTGGAGACCTTCCTGCGTGAGCTGGCGACGATCCGCACCGGGCGGGCCTCCCCGCAGCTCCTCGACATGGTGCAGGTCCAGGTCCAGAGCTACGGGGCCACCATGCCCATCAACCAGCTCGCCACCATCACCGCCCCGGATCCCCGCCTGCTGGTCGTCAATCCCTGGGACAAGAGCACGCTCTCCGACATCGAGCGCGCCATCACCGCCTCGGGGCTCGGGCTCAACCCCAGCAGCGACGGCAGCATCATCCGCGTCCCCATCCCGGCGCTGACCGGCGAGCGACGGCAGGACCTGGTCAAGCAGGTCGGCCGGATGGCCGAGGAGGCCAAGGTCCGCGTCCGGCGGGTCCGCAAGGAGTACAACGATCTCTTCGGGGAGCTGCAGAGCGACGGTGAGATCACCGAGGATGAGCTGGACCGCGCGCTCACGGCGGTGCAGAAATCCACCGACGCGCACGTCGCCCGCATCGACGAGATCGCCGCCGCCAAGAAGAAGGAGGTGATGGAGGTCTGATGGAGCGTCCCCTCCCCAGGCACCTCGCCATCATCATGGATGGGAACGGCCGCTGGGCGCAGGCCCGTGGGCTCGATCGCGTCGCCGGCCACCGTGAGGGGGCCCAGAGCGTGCGCGAGATCGTGCGCGCGAGCCGGGCGCTGGGCATCGAGGTGCTGACGCTCTACAGCTTCTCCACCGAGAACTGGAAGCGCCCCGGCGCAGAGGTCCGGGCGCTGATGTCCCTCCTCAAGCAGTATTTGCTCTCCGAGCGGCAGGAGATGCTGGATACAGGTATCCGCCTGCGCCTGATCGGTCAGATGGATCGCCTGCCGGGCCCGGTGCTGGCCGTAGCCCGCGAGGTCTGCCGCGTCAGCGAGACCGGCCGCACCGTGATGGACCTCAACCTGGCGGTCTCCTACGGCGGGCGGGCCGAGATCGTCCAGGCCGTACGGTCGATCGCGGAGAGCGTGCGGCGCGGGGAGCTGCCGGTGGCCGCCATCGACGAGGCCGTGATCGCGGCGCGCCTGCAGACCGCGGGGCAGCCCGATCCCGACCTGCTCATCCGCACCTCGGGAGAGCTGCGCCTCTCCAACTTCCTGCTCTGGCAGGTGGCCTACAGCGAGATCTACGTGACCGACACCCTCTGGCCCGACTTCCGCAAGCCGCAGCTCCTCGAGGCGCTGCAGGGCTACCAGCGCCGCGAGCGGCGCTTCGGCGGGCTGGCCCAGCCCCCGAAGGGCGGGGAGTAGGCCATGTTCGTGCGCATCGCGGTGGGGTTGGTGGGGGTCGCCATCCTCGTGCCGGCCCTGATCTGGGGCGGGCATGTCGCCGTGGACCTGCTGGCGCTGTTCGCCCTGGTGGTGGGCCTGCTGGAGTACGGTCGCATGGCGCTGGGCGAACGCCCGCTGCGCTTCGTGCTGGCCGCACAGGCCGCGGTGCTCTATGTCTGCGTGGCCTACGGCTCCATGGAGCTGGCCGGTGGGGTGGTCATCGCGCTGTGCGTCTCGAGCTTCCTCGCCGCGATGGCCTGGAGCCCGGGCATGGAGGGCGCCGCCGACCGCGTCGGGCGCCTGCTGCTGGGAACCATCTACGTCGGCGGGTTGCTGGCCTTCGTGCCGCTGGTCCGTCGGCTCGATCAGGGCGTGGGCTGGATCTTCGTGCTCCTGGCCACCACCTGGCTCGGCGACACCGGCGCCTTCTTCGCCGGCAAGTTCCTCGGACGGCACAAGATGGCGCCGCGCTTGAGCCCCAAGAAGACCTGGGAGGGCTTCGTCGGCGGCTTCATCGCGGCGGCGGGCGGTGCGGTTCTGTTCGGCTGGCTCACCGACCTGCAGGTTCCCTGGCCCTGGCTGCTGGCCGTCGGCGCCGTGGTGGACATCTTCGGGGTCCTCGGCGATCTCGCCGAGTCCCTCCTCAAGCGCGCGTTCGGCGTCAAGGACTCAGGCACCATCATGCCCGGCCACGGCGGCATGCTCGATCGGGTCGACTCCGTGATGTTCGCGGCTCCTGTGCTCTACCTGCTGGCCTGGCTGATCCAGGGCTGGTTGCAGCCCGACCGCCTCCTCCCCTTCCAGGCGCTGGCCAACTAAACAGGACCAATGCTCCTTCTCCTCAAGATCGCCGCCGCCATCGTCGTCTTCGGGCTGCTCATCTTCATCCACGAGACGGGGCATTTCCTGGTCGCCAAGCTCTTCGGCGTCCGGGTGCTGACCTACTCTTTCGGCTTCGGGCGGCGCCTGCTCGGCTTCGAGCATGGTGGGACCGACTACCGCCTCTCGGCCTTTCCGTTCGGCGGCTACGTGCGCCTGTGGGGGGCCGACCCCTTCGATCTCGAGGATCGCGACGAGTCGCCCCCGCCCACCGCCCGCGGGCAGTTCGCCCTGCAGGACGTCTCGGTCTGGAAACGGCTGGCCATCTACGCCGCCGGGCCGATCGCCAACCTGGTGGTGCCGTTCTTCGTGTTCGCGGTCCTGCTCATGGCGGGAGAACCCCAGGTAGCCAGCGTGATCGGCACCGTGGTGCGCGGCAGCCCCGCGGCCGAGGTGGGGCTGCAGCCGGGGGATCGCGTGCTGAGTGTGGCTGGCGCACCCGTGCGCACCTGGGGCGAGCTGGTGGAGGCCTGGGAGGGGGCCCGAGGCGCCGGTGGCATGCTCGCCCTGTCCGTGGCCCGCGGGGAGCGGACCCTGGAGGTCGCGCTGCCCTGCCCCGTGGGGGAGGACAGCGGCCCCTCGACCAGCGGCCTACGCGCCGACCTGCCCTCCACGGAGGTCGGTGTGGTCCACCCCGACTCGCCTGCGGGGCGGGCCGGGCTGCGCACCGGGGATCGGCTGGTGGCCGTCGGCGGCACGACGGTGGCGTCCTGGGTCGAGGCCGAGGTCCTGCTGCGCGCGGCGGGCGAGAAGGTCACGCTGGTCTGGGAGCGCGAGGGCGTGCCGGGCACTGGGGATCTTCTGGCAGACCCCACGTGGGTAGCGGAGTCCTTGGCGCGCTACTTCGACGATCTTCCCGTCGAACGCTGGGGATTGGAGACCGCCACCTTGTTCGTCGGGCAGATCTCTCCCGACTCCGCCGCGCAGGTTGGGGGTGTTCAGCCTGGAGACCTCCTGCTGGCCATCGACGGGGAGCGCCTCGGCTCGTGGAACGAGGTTCTCGCCGGAGTGGCGTCCACCCTGCAGGAGGAGGGGGAGGAGCGCAGCGCGCGCCCGCTGGCGCTCACGCTGCTGCGTGGATCGGAGCCCGTCACCGTGGCACTCGTGCCGCAGGTGGTGCGCGACACCGACGCGCTGGGCCGCTACCGCTGGCGGCCCCTGCTCGGCATCGCCCCGCAGGGTTCCTGGGCGGACAACCCCACCGTGCGGGTCTTCTACCCGCCCGGCCAGGCGGTGGTGCGCGCGGCCTCCGAGACCGTGTTGCTGGTGCGCTTCACCGTCACCCAGATCGTACGCATCCTCACCCGCGAGGTGGCCCCGTCCGACTCGCTGGGCGGGCCGGTGGAGATCATGCGCCAGGCCACCCAGGCGGCCGAGCGCGGCCTGTTCGACCTGGCCCGGCTGCTCGGCATGATCTCGATCTCGGTGGGCATCTTCAACCTGCTGCCCGTGCCCGTGCTCGACGGTGGCAACCTGCTGTTCTACGCCCTGGAGGCCGTGCGCGGCCGGCCCGTCTCGCCGCTGCTGAGGGAGCGCGCCCAGATTGTGGGAGTCATGTTGCTGGCGGCCATCATGATCTTCGCCTTCGTCAACGACTTCCGGCGGCTGTTCGGGGGCTGACGGTGGGCTTGCTGCTCGGGATCGACACAGCGGGGCCGTTGGTGGGTGTGGCCCTGGTCTACGGAGATGTCCTGGAGGGGAGCTGGAGCGCGCGTGTGACCCGCGGGGCCGAGGCGCGCCTGACCCCCGCCATCGCCGAGCTCCTGCAGGGTCGCCGACCCGGAGCCATCGCCGTGGCGGTCGGGCCTGGCGCCTTCACGGGCTTGAGGGTGGGGGTGGCCACCGCGCTCGGCCTGGCCACAGCCCTGGGTGTCTCCGTGGTGCCGGTGCCATCGCTCATGGCCCGCGCCGCCTCAGCCGCCGGCGAGGCGCGCGTGCTGGCGCTGCTCGACGCGCGCAAGGAACGTTTCTACGGTGGGATCTTCGACACCCGCGGTCCGGTGCCCGTGGCGCTCGGGGCCGAGCGCGATCTGCCCCTGGAGGAGCTGCTCGCGGTGGCTCCTGCGCTGGTCGTGGGGGAGGGGGCCCAGGTCGCGCGCGAGGCCTGCCTGGCCGCCGGCCACCGGGTCCCACCCGCCCCGGATCGCGGCCCCGCCCTCGGGGTGGCCTGTCTGGGACAGATCCTGTGGGCGCGCGGGCAGGTCGTGGCTCCCGAGGTGCTGCAGATCCGCTACCTGCGCCCGCCCGACGCGATCCCCCCCGCGGGCCTGCCCCAGTGCGGTATTTCCACCGAAGGATAATCTCAACTGGCCGCTTGACCCCCATGCTATGATGGATCGGTTCCCCCCCCAAGATGTCACCCGGAGGACGGATGAACGACGAAGACCGCAAGCTCCTCGAGACCCTGGCCGCCGACAACCCCGAACTCGCCCGACTCCTGGCCGATCATCAGGCCTTCGAGGAACAACTCCAGGAGCTTGGCGGCCGGCGCTACCTGTCGGACTCCGAGCGCGTCCAGATGGCCCGGCTCAAGAAAGAGAAGCTGCGCGGCAAGGACCGCATCCACCAGATCCTGGCCGAGGCGCGGCGACCCGCGTCTGCCTGACATCCAGCGGGCCGCGCGCCCGGGTGAGGTTTTCGTGTCCCACAGAAACCTGAGGATCGGGGTGGCGGGTGCCACCGGCGTGGTCGGGCGCCAGGTCGTGGAGTTGCTCCAGGAGGCCGAGCTGCCCATCGGCGAGATCGTGCCGATGGCGTCTGCGGCCTGCACGGTGAACCATCTCGAGATCGCCGGGCGGCCCGTGCGCGTCGAGAACCTGCTGCCCGAGCACATCCGGACCTGCGACGTGCTGATCTGCGCCGTGCCGTCCAAAGCGGCTGGTGTGGCCCTGCGCGCAGCCCGTGAGGTCGGGGTGCCCGCGGTGGACCTCTCGGGCACCCTCGGCCCGCGCCAGGGAGTGTCGTGGGTGGTCCCTGCGGTCAGCCGCGTGGCACTGCAGGGGTTTCGCGAGGTGCTGGCGGTGGCCTCGCCCCGGCCCGACGTGGTCGCCCTGACCTCGCTGCTGGCCCCGCTGCTGGCCGGTGGGGGCAGCGCCCGGGTCCGCGGCCTCGTCCTGCACTCCGCCTCGGCCTTCGGCCGGCAGGGGGTGGAGGAGCTCTCCCACCAGGTCGTCTCCCTGTTCAACAGCCGCAGCCCCGCGCGCAAGGCGTTCCCGCAGGGGCTGGCCTTCGACGTCGTGCCGGCCGTCGGTGAGCCCGGCGCCGAAGGTTGGACCACCGACGAGCGGCGCTGCGCCGAACAGAGCGCCGCGCTGCTGGAGCTGCCGGCCGGGCACCTGGCCGTGAGCAGTGTGGTCGGCCCCTGGTTCAACGGCCTGTGCCTGGCACTGCAGGTAGAGCTGACACCCGCCCTGGGGGCCGAGGCCTGCCGGCAGCGCCTCGCGAGCGCGCCCGGGATCGTGCTCGCGGGAGCAGCCGCCCGCGACCTGCCCCATCCCCGCGGGGTCGACGGCAGCACGGACCTGCACGTTGGGCGTCTGCGCGACGATCCAGACGGCCGGTCGGTGCACCTGTGGGCCGTCGCCGACGAGCTGCGTTTCGGCGCCGCCGGCAACGCGGTGGCGATCCTGGCAGCGCTGATCGAGGACGGCCTGCTCGGCTGACAATCTGACGCACCTCGAGCCGCGCAGGCCCGGGGCGGGGTGTCAGGGTGTCATGGCAGCCTCGGCGGGCTAGCGGGGAACCCCTTCGTCGTGCCGGGGATCGGGTGCGTGGTGGCCGGTCATGGCTTCCGGGCACGTTCGAGGTGCGGGGAATTCCACGCAGAGGCGCAGAGACGCAGAGCCAGCGGGAGACGCTTCTCCGCCGGTCAGAGTCGGCCGGCGAGGAGAGATCGCGGAGGAGCAGGGCCTGGGCTGGATTCCTTCTCGTCCGGTCAGAACTCTGTGCCTGGAGAGAGGTTTTTGGGGTTGCCACTACTCAGGGCGGGATGCCGTGATGCGCGCTCGCGTCTGTGGTGTGCGCATATGGCTCGGTGGGGGGTGAAAACGGTCCGGGCGCCCGGTCTCGTGGACGCGGTGTGCTTGCCCTGCACGAGTCGGTGACCGGGTCGGAGAGCTCTGCGATGCTACTTCGGCCCAGGTACGTTGGTGGCTGCCGAGGGGCGTCCTCG
>Ga0233425_10009843_pt1 | contig 11911 bp, 13 predicted proteins | sample Watercolumn_Towu_2_FD_181712 | JGI IMG/M metagenome (GOLD analysis project Ga0233425, IMG submission 181712) | Freshwater microbial communities from Lake Towuti, South Sulawesi, Indonesia - Watercolumn_Towuti2014_140_MG | ecosystem: Environmental > Aquatic > Freshwater > Lake | place...
CGGGTCCCTGCACGCCGTACCCGATCACTGCCACGACTTCATTCTTCAAGACCTCGCGCGCCTTTTCGAGTGAAAATTCATCGCGGGTCACAACGTCTTCAACAGTACCGCCAAAATTAATTTTTGCCATGATTACTGTTCTCCTTAAGATTTTTTGATTTCATCGTAGGGGCGACCCGCCAGGATCAACAAAGGCCATAGACAACCATGACGGGTCGCCCCTACACATAATTTACAAATTATTACGGCGCCATCTCCGGCATCTGATCGTATTCTTCGAGATACCTGTTTCCCAACTCGCCCTGCTGGACACGGCGCACGCCGTCGTTGACTCCGCGCGTCATCGAGACCTGGCCGGTGCGCACCATCTCAACAATGCCAAGCGGACGCAGCAACTCGATCATGCCTTCGATCTTGTCTTCGGTGCCGGTCACTTCAACGATGACCGAATCAGCCGCCACGTCCACGATGCGGGCGCGGAAGATTTCCGCCAGGCCGTTGACTTCGGCGCGTTTTTCGGGGCCGACCTTTATTTTGATCAGTGCCAGGTCGCGGGTCACCGAAGGTTGATGCGTGACGTCCTGCACGTCAATCACATTGACCAGTTTGTACAGGTTTGCCTCGATCTTGTGCGCATCAATGTCGCCGTTGGCGCAGTCCACCACGATGGTCATGCGCGAGATTTCAGGTTTCTCGGTGCGTCCGACAGCCAGCGACTCGATATTGAAGTTACGGCGGCGGAACAATGACGCTACGCGGTTCAGCACGCCGGGTTTATTTTCCACCAATGCAATGAAAGTGTATAACATTTGATTCTCCATTTCGACACTTACTTACTAATTACCATGCCGGTAATTTTGTAACTGGCAAGTGGTAATTATGATCTTATAGGCCTCTGCAGCATTTGATCGAGCGCCGAACCTGCCGGCACCATCGGGTAGACCGCATCTTCCTGCTCCACGCGGAACTCGATCACGGTCGGGCCTTTTATACTGCGCGCCCAGGCAATGGCATCATCTATTTCTTCGCGTTTGGTCACGCGTCTGGCCGGGACGTTATGCGCTTCGGCGAGTTTCACAAAATCAGGCGAGAGCATGTTCACGGCGGAATAGCGCTTCTCGAAGAAGAACTCCTGCCACTGACGCACCATGCCGAGGAAACTGTTGTTCATGATGGCGACCTTTACATTCGCGCCTTCCTGAACAGCGGTGGTGAGTTCGGCGGCCGTCATTTGAAAACCGCCGTCACCGGCGATGGCCCAAATCTCCTGATCCTTGTGGGCAAACCAGGCGCCGATGGCGGAGGGCAGGCCGAAGCCCATTGTGCCCGCGCCGCCCGAAGTAAGCCAGCGATTCGGTTTATCGAGCGCATAATACTGCGCCGTCCACATTTGATGCTGGCCGACGTCCGTAGTCATGATGGCGTTGCCGCCGGTCGCGTTCCAAATATCGGCGATCAAATGCGGGACGTACAATTTACCGTCATCGGGCCAGTTCATGATGCTGCGCGTGTCGGCTTCGGCTTTCCAATCGCGAATCTCCTTCAACCATTCATCGTGGTCGTATTCATCCACCAGCGGGACAAGATCGGTCAGGACGGTCTTCAAGTCGCCAACAAGCGGAACATCCACCGCCACATTTTTATGAATTTCGGAAGGATCAATTTCAATATGAATTTTCTTTGCGCGCGGAGCATAGGTCTTCAATGTGCCCGTCACACGGTCGTCAAAACGCATCCCGAAGGCAAGGATCAAATCGGAGTTTTGAATCGCCATATTGGTATGGACTTCGCCGTGCATACCCATCATGCCAAGGCTGAGTTCATGCGAAGCCGGGAACGCGCCCAAGCCAAGCAGCGTGCTCGCAACCGGCGTTTGAGTCTTGACAGCGAAGTTCATCAAAATTTCCTCGGCTTTGGAAGCCAGCACGCCATGTCCGCACAGGATGATCGGGCGCTGTGCCTTTTCGATCAGCTTGACCGCATGTTCAAGCGACTCTTTTGGCGCATGGGCAACAGGCTGATAGCCGGGTAGTTTCACCTCTCCGGGGTATTCAAACTCGCATTGCTCAACCTGCGCGTTCTTGCAGATGTCAATCAATACCGGACCGGGGCGTCCGCTGCGGGCGATGTAGAACGCTTCGCGCACAACCTCTGCAATTTCATCGGCGCGGGTAACGAGATAATTATGTTTTGTGATGGGCAGTGTAATACCCGTCACATCCACTTCCTGAAAGGCATCACCGCCGATCAGGTGCGCGGCAACCTGTCCCGTAACGAAAACCACTGGCACAGAATCCATCATCGCCGTGGCAATGCCCGTGACGAGGTTCGTCGCGCCGGGGCCGGATGTCCCCATCGCCATTCCAACTTTGCCGGAAGCGCGGGCATATCCGTCCGCCATGTGCGCGCCGCCCTGCTCGTGCCGCACCAACACATGATGGATCGGGTAACTCAACATCGCGTCATAGATCGGCATGTTCGCCCCGCCCGGATACCCGAAGACCACTTCCACGCCTTCGCGCACCACACACTCCCATAAAATTTCTGCGCCTGTCTTTTTCATTTGCTCTCCTTTGAATTCATGTCATTGCGAGGGCGTGTTCTTCGCCCGAAGCAATCTCCCAGTTGGCAAGAAGATTGCTTCGTCGCTCCGCTCCTCGCAATGACATTAGATTGACAAAATCGCGCCTGTATCCGCGCTGGTTACAAAATGAGAATATCTCTTTAACCATTTGGATGTGGTCGTGGATTTGAACGGAGTCAGCGCTTCAAGCCGACTCTGGATTTCCGCATCGCTCAACTTAACGTTGAGGCTGCGCGCCGCCAAATCAATTTGGATCACATCCCCGGCTTTGAGCGCCCCAATCGGACCGCCCGCAGCAGCCTCCGGCGAAACGTGACCGATGCACGCGCCACGAGTCCCGCCGCTGAAACGACCGTCGGTGATGAGCGCGACCTTGTCGCCGAGTCCCTGCCCCATGATGGCAGATGTGGGCGATAACATTTCCTGCATTCCCGGCCCGCCTTTGGGACCTTCATAGCGCACAACCACGCAATCTCCGGCTTTGACTTTGCCTGCGAGAATTCCAGCCATTGCTTCATCCTGTGATTCGAAAATCACAGCCGGGCCTTCGAACTTCATCATCGCTTCGCTCACGCCGCCGACTTTGACCACTGCCCCGTTCGGGGCGAGGTTGCCAAACAAAATGGACAGTCCACCGCGCCTGGAATATGCGTTGTCGTATTTACGAATGACTTCTTCATCTTTTATGTTTACATCTTTAATCGATTCCCCCAAAGTTTTGCCCGTGACTGTCATGCGGTCGAAGTGCAACATGCCTGTGCCACGCTGGACTTCATTCAAAATAGCAGGGATTCCGCCTGCGCGGTGAACATCTTCCATATGCCATTTACCGGCTGGACTCACTTTGCAGATGTGTGGCACTTTGTCGGCAACGGAGTTAATGCGCGTCAACGGATAGTCCACGCCTGCTTCGTTGGCCAATGCCAGTGTGTGCAGCACTGTATTCGACGAGCCGCCCATTGCCATATCCAGCGCGAAGGCATCGTCAATCGCATCGGCGGTGGCAACGTCGCGCGGCTTGATGTCGCGTTCGATCAAGGTCATAATTTGCGCGGCGGCCTGCTTCGCCAACGCTTCGCGTTCGGGAGTCTTGGCCAACGCTGAACCGTTGAACGGCAAAGCCAGGCCGATCACTTCCATCAGGCAGTTCATCGAGTTGGCGGTGAACATGCCGGAGCATGAGCCGCAGGATGGACAGGCAAATTTTTCCAAAATGGACAGGCGCTTCTCGTCAATTTTCCCCGCTGAAAATGCGCCCACGCCTTCAAAGACGGAGATCAAATCAAGTGTCTCGCCATCAGGAGTTTTCCCTGCGGCCATCGGCCCGCCGGAGACAAAAATGGTCGGCACGTTGACGCGCATGGCGGCGAGAAGCATTCCGGGCACGATCTTGTCGCAGTTTGGGATGCAGACCATCGCGTCGAATCTATGGGCTTCGATCATGGTCTCGACACAGTCAGCAATCAATTCGCGCGAAGGAAGCGAGTACTTCATCCCCATGTGGCCCATTGCCACGCCGTCATCCACACCGATGGTGTTGAACTCGAACGGAACTCCGCCTGCGGCGCGGACGGCATCTTTTACCAGTTTGCCGAAGTCCTGCAAATGCACATGCCCGGGGACAACATCCACATATGAATTGACAATGGCAACGAACGGCTTATTAAAATCCTCATCCTTCAACCCCGTGGCGCGCAGCAAGGCGCGATGCGGTGCTTTCTCATATCCTTTCTTGACTGTGTCTGAACGCATACGACTCCTTTGACTTAGACCGTGGACGGTAGACGATGGCCTGTGGTCAACGGTCCATCGTCTGCCTTGGTAACAAAAGAGCCGCCCGTGGTTAGGGCGGCTCTTCGTGCTTGCTCAGTGATTTACTTTGTTACTCTCACCGTTGCCATCCTAACCGAAAATTGTCCTTTAATAATAAGGACTACAAGGACGACTACAATAAGGGAGAGGCTGGACAAAAGTGTGTTCATGGGTTGTGAATTTCGCCCGATTATAGGCGGAAACGGAAATAAGTCAAGGGGAAAATGTGGCTTTCGGAGAAAGCTGGAGAAACCGCCACAAGGCCGTTTTTAAAAAGGTGGTTGTAAAAAGCGCGAAATTGTTGTAGATTTATTCTATAAATTCTTCTGCGCAAACAAGGTGCGGCTCTTTTTTAACTTCTTTTTTCCATGAACAGGAGTAAGCAATGGATACATCGGTCGAACCAAAGGTTATCGTAACGCCGTTTTATGTGGTGGATATGCAGAAACGCTCGTGGCGCGAACGGTTGTTTTCATGGCCATGGAAGCCGTGGGTGAAATCATATCCTGTGAACACTCCGTCAATGGTGCGGGTCGGAAATGAAATTTATTGTCACCCTGAACTCCTGCCTGCGCTTCAAAAGATGCTGCTCCACCGAAAGGAAGCCGGTGAGCATTGTCGTAATTGCGAATGGACCTGGGACAGCGCTACGAGTAACGGGGTTTGCGAATATTGTGAAAGGCGTCAATGGTATGAGGAAGAAGGATTGGACCTGGAAGGAGTCCTGCCTGCGCAGTCAAGCCCGTCCGCCGCCCGCGCTTAATTGACAGGCTACCAAAACTTAAATTGACCTCAACCCCGTCCAGATCGTCTACAACCCGCACTTGATAACATTCGTCAAATTCTACGCCAGAAATGGACGTGGTAATTTCAAGCCGCACAGGCGGAACGCCCATGCGCAGGATTTTATTTTCATGCAAAAACAGGTCATCGCTTAAGTCTGGGTGGTCAAAGCCAAAGGCTTTCAAAACAGCGACCATTTTATGGGCATTGTCCGGGTGAATGGCAATCCATATATCCATATCGCCAGTGGCGCGAATATAGCCGTAATAACCAACCGCATAGCCCCCAATCAACAAATAGCAAACTTCATGCTCTTTCAGCAATTTCAAAAATTCTTTGAAGTCGGGTGGTAGTTGGACTGTAGCCATAGAAAATTTGCCTCAAGGCCTCCAGCGCGCTCAGGCGTTCATAAGGCGTTTTGGAAAGCCAAAATTCCATCTCATCGTTGTCGGCTTCTTCCAGCGAGATGATCGAGAAAACGGTTTTGTCTAATCGGGGGAGTTTATTTTCTTCCATGTTGTTAAGTATAGCAAACCTTTTGAATTTTTTGCGGCTCAAGATTTATCTGCAATCATAATCACCAAAACTTAAATTGACTCAACCCCAGCCCGGCCAACTGCAAGGGAATCCCTGCGAGGCGGGAGAGGAAGAAGATCAGATTCCAAAACATCGAACCGGCAAAGGGCACGTACCAAAGAATCAGGAACACCGCCCAGGATAACATTCCGCGCATTTCGTTGAACTTCATGCGGACATTCATCGGGAGATGAGGCTCAAGTGCGCCGTATCCGTCAAAAGGCGGCAGGGGAATTAAATTGAGCACGACCGCTGAAATTTGAAGCAAGCCAAGGAAGGCGAGTCCCGGCCAAATGCCGGAGGCCGTCACCGGCCCGTAGCGCAGGATCAAACCGAGGATTAAAGCCAGAAGCGCGTTGGAAAATGGTCCCGCCAGCGAAACAGCAGTCTCCCATCGTTGACTGCGTAATCTCCATTTCTCAATGTACACTGCGCCGCCGGGCAGGCCGATTCCACCCATCAAAAGAAAAACGATCGGAATGAGCAATGAAAAAACCGGGTGTGTGTATTTAAGCGGGTTGAACGTGAGATAGCCTTTGTCTTTCACGGTGGTGTCGCCGCCGTAATAAGCCGCGAGTGCGTGCGAAAATTCATGCAGGCACAATGAAAAAATCCAGCCGCCGAGCACAATCAAAAAAGTCAACAGATTCATTTTTCATATCCATTGGGATGACTCTTGTGCCATTCCCACGCGCTGGAAAGGATGGCTTGCAAGTTGGTGTGCTGCGGCTTCCAGCCTAATTCTTCCATGATTTTTTTCGGGGATGCAACCAGGCGCGCCGAATCGCCGGGGCGGCGCGGCGACTCAACCGCGGGTATGGCGTGACCTGTCACCTGTCGCGCCGTCTCGATCACTTCCCTTACTGAAAAACCATTCCCGCTTCCGACGTTGTAAATCATCCTGTCACGCGACTCAAGCGCGCCCAGCGCCAGCAAATGCGCTGAGACCAAATCTGCAATATGGATGTAATCACGGATGCAGGTTCCATCCGGCGTGGGATAGTCTGTGCCATAAATGGCCGCGGACTCGGCCTGCCCTAAAGCGATCTGCAACACGCGCGGAATCAAATGCGACTCAGGCTGGTGCGCTTCGCCGCGGCCGGGCAACGCTCCGCTGGCGTTGAAGTAACGCAGGGCGGCGAAATGTAATCCGTGAATACCGCGATACCATTCGAGCGCCTGCTCGGTCATTAATTTTGTGTGGCCATAAACATTCGTCGGACCGAGAGGCGACTCTTCGGTCAGCGGCTCTTCGCTGGATTGATACACAGCCGCAGTGGATGAAAAGACGATGCGCCTTACCCCGCTCTGCACGGCGGTTTCCATCAATTGCAATGAGTTTACAAAATTATTGCGGAAGAATTTACCCGGGTCTTTCATGCTTTCGCCGGCTTCGATGAACGCCGCAAAGTGCATGACGGCGTCGAATTTTCCAGCCACAAAAGCCTGTCTCAGTGCCTGAGAATCTTCAAGCCCGGCATGGGTGAATTTTGCGTCCGCAGGCACCGCCGCACGATGACCTGTGACGAGCGAGTCGTATACCGTCACCAAATGCCCGGCCTGAATCAATGCTTCGGCAGTTGCGGAGCCGATATATCCCGCGCCGCCTGTAACCAGTATGTTCATTTGTTCTCCTGAAAAAGTATTGCCGGAAATTATATCTTACAGAACTTGCGAAACACGTCGTTGTGAGCAGCCTTACCGCGAAGCAACCTCCCGTTTGATGGAGATTGCTTCGTGAAGACTCGCAACGACATTATTCTGTTTTTTCCATCCATCGCTGCGAATACCAGCGCAGGTATTCCTCCACGTGAGCGCCCCAATACTCCTCGGTATGCGCGCCGGGGTAAAGATGAAATTCATGTATGTAACCATGGCTGCTGAGTTTTTCTTCAAAAGGCATTACGTTGGAAAGTTCCGGGTCTACATCGCCAATATCCAGCCACAAAAGCGGACGGTCTTCTTCCGGCAAGGCGCGGATCATTTTTTCAACATACGGGCCGTCCTTCACAAATATGGCCGGCGAATGCAGCCCCAGCGCGCCGAATAATTCCGGGTTGGCAAACCCCAGATCGATCGTCCAGCCGCCTCCGCGCGAAAGGCCGCCCAGCGAACGGTGGCCGCGGTCGGCCAGTGTGCGATAATTTGAATCCACGTATGGAATGAGGTGGTTTACAAGGCGGTCGCCAAAACCCGAACCCGCCTGCAAATTCCAGTAACGGTCATCGGGAAAAACAATGATAAACGGCGCGGCCTCTCTTTCATGGATCAACCGATTGGCGGCTGTAGGCGCGTCCAGTCTCACCCACTGATCGTCGGTATAAGTCTGTCCGTGCAGCAAATACAGCACGGGATAATTTATGTCAGCGGTAACATCGTAACAAGGCGGCAGGTAAATGAGAAACTCCTGCGGCGGATTGGTGGTCTCGATCAGATTCTTCTCCACCCGGCCAGATTCTTCGGGACAGAAAAGCGCATCCGACCCAGGGACAGTTGGCGCCGGGCTGGGGGTATTTGCCGCAGGGACAGGGGACGGAGCGAAGGTCGCCGTCACACTTGGGGTTAAGGTTTGAGCGGAGACTCTGTCACTTACTGATGAGCAGGCCGCAAGTCCAATGAGAAGCGGGAAGCAGGCGGCGATGGTTATTGCTTGACGGCTGTTCATCCTTCGCATTATACTCGCGCAGTTCATTCAATCGGGGCGTGGCGCAGCGCGAAGGCGGAGATAGCGCGCATGAGCCGCAAAAGTAAATATCGGGGCGTGGCGCAGTCCGGCTAGCGCGCTTGCTTTGGGAGCAAGAGGTCGAAGGTTCGAATCCTTTCGCCCCGACAAAATGTTTGGAAAAATGGGTCGCTGGTTTCCCCACAGGGGGGACGATGCGAATCCTTTCGCCCCGACAAAATGTTTGGAAAGTAAAGCCACAGATTCACAGAGTAAATCCTTTGTGGCTCTGTGGCTTTCATCTTGTGTGCTAAAATTGCCGCAGAGGAAATCCCATGAGCAAAAATTTCGATGGTGTTATTGAAGCGGTGCGCTATAAAAACGGACAGATCAGCCTGTTGCGTGTGTATGAACGGCGCGGCGCCACCTTCTCAGACCGCATCCTGCTGGACCGCAAAACCCTGCTGGAGCGGCTGCAAAAAGGTAAACGCTATGTGACCGGCTCGCGCGAAGAATTGCGCGCCAGCACCTTTAACATTGGGCAGGCTGTGCTGGTCATCAAACTGGACGGCCGTGAACTGCTTGCCACAAGCGACAAGGCCACCCGCGACGAGCTTGAGAAAGTTCCGGCCTTCTAAAGTGGATTGCCATGAAGATCATAGATAAAACCCCATTCCAGGATGAAGCCGGCCAATTCAGCGTTTCCGGCCGCGCCCAGGGAATGTTGAAATATGGGTTGAACTGGTTCACCGAGCTGGAAGCCCAAAAGACTGTGATCGCCCAATTGGAGCGTTCGCTGGAAAAGGGTTTTGTGCTGATTCGCAACTTTACCCTGCCGACCATCGAGGCCGTGATTCCCATCATCTTGATCGGCCCGGGCGGAATCTCCGTGATTCATGTCACGCCGGCCAAAGGTCAGTTTGAGGCGAAGGGCGATCAATGGAACAACATCAACTATGGACTCTCCCAGCCTGCCAGAGTCAACCTGATCGAGATCGTAATGAAGCGCGCGCGCGCCCTGCAAAAATATCTGGAATCAATAAAGATCAGCCTGCCGATGTCGGTCGAGGCTGTGATCATCGCCAGCGACCCCGGCGCGCACATCGATTCTCTGCGGCCTGTGGCGCGCGTGGTGATGAGCGATGCCATCAAGCAATATGCCGGCTCGCTGTTACAGGCGCGGCCTCTCTGGCGGCCTGAATCGGTTTACGATATGGCGGAAAGAATCATTAACCCGCACCCGCCAGCAGAGCCAAGGTCCGCAGCGCCCAAACCGTCTGCGCCTGTTGTCTCAGCGGCTCCTGCGCCGAAGGCGCGGCCTGTCTCCCGCGCCAAAGCGATCTTCAACGCCACAGATACCGCCAGACCCTTCGACCCGAGCGAGTTTGATTTCGCCTTTGAAGAAGGCCAGCCGCCGTTTGCGCCGCAATCCATTCCCCACAGCCTGATCGAGACGAATCCATCCCGCCAACTACCGCCAAGAACAGAATCGAAAAAGGGCAGGCTTGGATTAAGCGGGAAGCAGGCCGTTTTACTGGCCGGCCTGATCATCCTTGAATGCCTGATCATCGCCGGGTTTGGGGCTGTTGTCATCTACATGAGCCTGTAATTCACTTTGGCCTCTCCATTTCTTTCGATCATTATCCCAGCCCATAACGAAGAAAACCGTCTGCCCCGCACGCTGGGGCAGATTTTTGGTTTCCTCAACGACCAGCCGTATTCCGCCGAAGTGCTGATCGTTGAAAACGGCAGCACAGACCAGACCTTGAATCTGGCGCGCGAATTCACGGCACAATACCCAAACCTGACCGTCATCCATGAAGACCAGCGTGGCAAGGGCAACGCTGTCCGGCGCGGCATGTTGACGGCAAAGGGTGAACACCGCTTCATCTGCGACGCCGACCTTTCCATGCCGATCGAGGAACTTCCCAAGTTCATCCCCCCCGCCCTGCATGATTTCGACATTGCCATTGCATCGCGCGAAGCCGCAGGTTCGATCCGCTATAACGAACCGGCCTATCGCCACTGGGGCGGGCGCGCCATTAACCTTGTCGTCCGTTCGTTGATCCTGCCCGGCCTGAACGACACACAATGCGGCTTCAAATGTTTCCGCGCCGAAGCCGCCGAAAAACTGTTCAGCCAGCAAACCATTTTGGGCTGGTCTTTTGACATTGAGATCCTGTACCTCGCGCGCAAAAAAAAATTACGCATCAGGGAAATTCCGATCCAGTGGTATTTCGACGCAGACAGCAAAGTGAACGCTGTGCGCGACGCCCTGCGCATGATCGGCGACATCTTCCGCATCCATATCAACACCCTGCGCGGCAGATATGACCTCACCCCCTGACCTCTCCTACGAAACCAAACTCTGGCCGTCCTGCAAACACGTCGCAGGATTGGACGAAGCCGGACGCGGCGCGCTGGCCGGCCCGGTCTGCGTGGGAGCGGTAATCCTGCCGCACAACGACCCGCATCTGACTCAAACTTTGGGCGGGGTGCATGACTCCAAACAGTTGACTCCCCTTCAGCGTCTGCGCCTTGCGCCGCAGATCAAAGAGACCGCCCTGTCATGGGGCATCGGCTTCGCCGCGGCAAATGAAATAGATTCGCTGGGAATCGTCCCAGCCACGCGGCTCGCGGCCGTCCGCGCGCTGGAAATGCTGCATTGCTTTCCCGATTTTTTACTGACAGACTTCCGCCTTGAACTCCCCGAATTGGATATCCCCCAGGCCGCGCTCGTCAAAGGCGACCAGCGCTCGTTAAGCATCGCGGCCGCATCCATCCTTGCCAAGACCTCGCGTGACAATCTCATGCTTGAAATCAACGCGCAATATCCCAACTATAATTTTCCGCGCCACAAAGGCTATGGGACTTTATTTCACCGCGAGCGGATCGCAGAGCTGGGCTACTCCCCCATTCACCGCAAAACATTCAAAATAAAAAAAAGCGGACGTTAAGCACGTCCGCTTTTACGATCACTTCCCAAAATTGCCGCCGCCAAATTTATTTTGCGGCTTGCTCGAGCGCCAGGCATAATATCCAAGCCCGACCCCGCCCAGCAGCAGCAGTCCGCCCAGAATACCGATGGTGTAGGATTTTCCACCTCCCTGCGATTCCTGCGCGGCAGGGTCGACCACCACATCCTTTGACTGCACACCAAAACCAACTTCGGCGCGGTCGCCGGCGTGTACCACAAGTGAATAATCCAAATTCACTGTGGCGTTGTAATTATCCGGCACACCCATGGTGATGTTGTAACTTCCTTCGGGCACATTGGTAAAACAAATTCCCTGATACGCATCCGGGTCGGCAGGGACAACGGTTTCCTGCGAGGCGGAATATTCTCCATTGACCTCCGTCACGCTGACCGCGCCGCCGGCCACCGCCGGTTCCGTCGCTTCGCGCACGGCGTTGCCGTTCGCATCTTCAAAGAGCAGAATGCAAATTTCGGTCGTGCCAGTGAACGGCGTAGGAGTGATCGTCGGCTGCCCGGG
>Ga0233425_10009845_pt1 | contig 11910 bp, 11 predicted proteins | sample Watercolumn_Towu_2_FD_181712 | JGI IMG/M metagenome (GOLD analysis project Ga0233425, IMG submission 181712) | Freshwater microbial communities from Lake Towuti, South Sulawesi, Indonesia - Watercolumn_Towuti2014_140_MG | ecosystem: Environmental > Aquatic > Freshwater > Lake | place...
CCTTTGGTGGGCCAGCCTCCTCATCCCACCGATTTCAGAGGGTGGGACGGCCGCCGTTCCCGACTTGGTCGGCAGAGGAAAATACGTGTTCGGGGCGGCGGGCGGTTGTGGCTGTCACACAGAGCCGAAGGGGACGCTCAACGCCGGGGGGCGAAAGTACGACGGGCCGTTCGGCACGGTCTATTCGACGAATATTACGCCAGACCGCGAGACGGGCATCGGGGCCTGGACCGACGAACAGATCATCACCGCGATTCGCCTGGGGCGGCGACCCAACGGCGAGCGGCTGATCCCGGTCCATCCCTACACGGTGTTCAACGGCATGGCGGCAGAGGACCTGCAAGCGATGGTGGCGTACCTGAGGACGGTCCCGCCGGTGAATCGGCGCAACCAGCCGAAAAGGATCATCGTCCCGCTCTTTGAGAGCGTCTTCCTCCCCACCTGGCTGGCCGCCTTCGCGCCCAAGGAAACGCCACCGGCCGCCGCGCCGATTTCTGGCCTGGAACGGGGAGAGTACCTGGTGCGGGCCGTCGGTCACTGCGGCGAGTGCCACACGCCTCGCGGAATGACGCAGGCAACGGACAACTCCCGCTTCCTAGCCGGCACGGCGCGGGGGCCGGAGAATTCCCTCATGCCGAATATCACCCCCGACAAGGACACCGGACTGACGTGGTCCGAGGAGGAGACCGCCGAGTATCTCGGCTCGGGCAACAAACCTGATGGGGATGTCGCCGGTGGCCTGATGGGAGAGGTCATTCAGGGCACCTCTGCCGGGTACAAGGACCTCACAAAGGCAGACCGGCTGGCGATCGCGCGTTATCTCAAGACCATTCCTGCGATCAGAAACAAAGTCGGCAAGTGAAGAGGGCTTCAATCCGGCCGGAACCGGGCTCTCGGCAATGAGGCCAAGCTGCCTGGAGGTTCCGGCACACACCAGAAAGGGGGGGATCGTGAACCGATTGACCCGGTGGCAAAGCGTAGTAGTTGTTGGTTGTCTAGCGGCCCTGGTGGCGGTCGGGTTCGCCGCAGCACAGAGTCCAGGCAAAGTCGGATCCGGTGACGTGATAGCCGACCGCCAGCGCCTGATGAAATTGATGGGGGCGAACTGGGCGGACGCCCAGGCAAAATTCAAGGCTGGAAACATCGAAGCCATTGCCGTCAATGCTGAGACCTTGGCGCTCCTCAGCATGCACATTCCCGCTCTCTTCCCCCAGGGCTCCGCGGGGGAGAAATCCAGCGCCAAGCCGGAAATCTGGCAGAGGTGGGCCGACTTCGAAACAGCCGCCAAGAACACCCAAGGTTTGGCAGAGCGGCTTCGCGACACGGTCAGGACAAAGGACGCCGCAGCCACCGAGGCCATCGTGAAGGAGTTTGGCCCCAAGGCGTGCGGCGCCTGCCACACGCCGTTCCGCCTCCCTCCGCGAGGCTAGCCCAGCACATCACCCAGAGCTCGATGAAACACAGGGCGCCCCCTCCGGGCGCCCTTTCTTGCTTCGTTCGAACAGAACATCCGAACTTCCCCGCGCGGATCGAGGGGTCAACGGCGACCCCACACGAATGAAACTGCCGCGCCCAGCATCACCACCCCTGCGGCCAGGGCAAAGACGCTGGAGTACCCGTGGCTCTCAGCCGCCAGGCCCAGCCCGAGGGCGGCCAAGATATTGCCAAGATCAAAGGTGGCGGCCAGAAGCGCCACGGCCCGCCCGCGCCGATCGCGCGACACCCCGGCGAGTAACAGCGCATAGATCACCGGCAGCAAGACACCGTGACTCACACCGCAGACCAGTCCGACACCGACGAGGAGGATCGCCGAGTTTCCCAATGGCAGCGCCAGGAGACCAGCGGCCAGGAGTGCGTATGCGGGCACCAGGGCACCGGGACCGGCCGGCCGCACGAGGCCCAGGCCTCCCGCCAGCCGCGCACCAATGAGCCCGAGGAAATACGCGAAGAAGTACATCCCGGCCCGGCCCGGGGCGGCGGCGATCTGGGAGACCGGCACAAATACACTCAACACACCGTAGGCCATCCCAACCACAACACTGCCGAGCAACAAAGGCGCGACTCCCCCGGTTGATCCCGGGACCGGCTTGGCCGGTTCGTGGTGCGACGGTGCCGTCTCGGGCAACCATCTGACCACGGAGAGCCCGGCCACAAGCGCCAGCACCGCCACCCCAAAGAGGCTCGGAAATCCGGCTCGCCGCGCAATGACTTCTCCCAGGCCCGGCATCAAGGCCGCAGCAAGGTTCATCCATACCGTGTACATCGCGAAGATTCGCATGCGGGCAGCAGGTGGGCTGAGATCGGCAACCAAGGTCCCGATGCCGCAATCGACCAAGGAGGTCCCACCTCCTTGGAGGATTCGCATGATCAGGAAGGGAATACCGAGATCGGGAAAGACGAACAGCGAAAGCACGGCGACGATGGCCAGGCAGGCACCCGCCAGGGTGACGGGCCGCCGCCCGAAGCGATCGAGTAAGTACCCCCCCATCGGTCGCGCCACCAGCGAACTGGCCCGCAAGAGCCCGGCAACCAGACCGATCTGCGCCGGAGAATTCCCCCTCTGCTGCAGATAGATAGGCAGCAGGAGGAAGAACGCTCCTGCTGTGCTGAACAGGAAGGCCGCCACGCTCGCCGTGCGGAGTGCCAGGCGGACGCTCCGAGATCCGGTATGTCTCACGGCGGCCTCATCTCCAGTCGAGCGCTAGCCTTGAAGCCCGGATGGCTGTCGCGAGAGTCGCGACGCTTGGTGAGCCGTCCTTGTGATCATGAAAACGGACAGCCCACTTGACCACGCGCGATCCTGGGCTGGTTGACTCGCGACCATATGAAGAGCGTGTCGATACTGCGAGGGAGCGAGACTTACTCCTAATCGGCGATGGCCGCGTGGAGTCGTAGCGAGTCAGCCCTGGGAGGTCAATAGAAGGCCCTTGCAATTCCGCTTCCTTCAGTCCTTCAAGAGCGTGTGTATGGTAGACACGTACCACAGAATTGTCAACGCAGGCACCCTTTGCACTTGACAAGCATTGTCGTTTGGGCTAGGTAGCCGCTTAGGCCAAGCGGCGGAGTCGGGACGACCCTGACTGGAAGGGCTGGGGAGCACCGTGGATCCAAAGAAGAATGCGGATTCCTGGGAGGAACGTGACGTGACGGTCGGCGAGAATTATCCCGTCCGGGCGAGTATCCTGGTGGTGGACGATGATGTGGGCGTTCGCGAATCGTTCGAAGCCGTGCTCGCCAAGGACTACGACCTTTCCTTCGCCATGCAGGGCGTTGAGGCCCTGCGTATTCTCAGCACCAAGGATGTGAACCTCGTCCTCCTGGATCTCCGAATGCCGGGTATGGACGGGATCGAGGTCTTGCGCCGAATCAAGGAGGTAAACGAGCACACCGATGTCATCGTGGTGACCGCAGTCAAATCGCTCAAGACGGCAGTGGAGGCCATCAAGCTCGGCGCCTTCGACTATATTACCAAACCGTTCGATATCCACGAGATCCTGGCGTTGATCAAGCGTGTCGTGGAAAAGCAAGAGCTGGTGAAGGAGGTTCTGTATCTCCGGGACGAGGTGGCAAGGGACCATCGCTTCGAGAATCTGGTGGGACGGAACGCTCGGATGCAGGAGATCTACAGCCTCATCACCCGAATCGCCGACAACAACGCCACCGTACTTCTGAACGGTGAGAGTGGCACAGGGAAAGAGGTTCTGGCGCGCGCGATTCACCAGCAGAGCAATCGGAACCACCGCCCCTTCGTCGCCGTCAACTGCGCCGCGATTCCCTCGGAACTCCTGGAGTCCGAGCTCTTCGGCCACGAGAAGGGGGCCTTCACCGGGGCCATCGCCACCAAGGTGGGCAAGTTCGAGCTGGCGAACGGAGGCACCCTCTTCCTGGACGAGGTGGGCTCCATGCGCCTCGACCTGCAGGCCAAGATCCTCCGCGCCCTCCAGGAGCGGGAGATCGAGCGCGTGGGGGGCATCCGGACCATCAAGATCGACGTCCGGGTCCTCGCCGCCACCAACCGGGACTTGAAGAAGGCGGTGGAGGAAGGCACCTTCCGCGATGATCTGTACTACCGCCTGACCGTGGTGGACATCACGTTGCCGGATTTGAAAGACCGGCAGGAAGACATCCCTTTGCTGGCGAATCACTTCGCCCAGAGGTTCGCGCAGGAGTCAAACCCCAACATCCGCGAGATCTCGAAAGAGGCGATGGGGATTCTGCTGAGTTACCCCTGGCCGGGCAATGTCCGCGAACTGGAAAACGTCATCGAGCGGGCCGTGACATTGGGGCGTGGGCCAGCGATCCTGGCCTCGAACCTCCCCCCGCATCTGCCGGGGAGCGCCGGTCCGGTGGAGCGGGCCCTCACTCACGAGGCCAGCTTGGAAGAGCTTGAGCGGGACTACATCCAGGCGATCCTGCGGCGGACCAAGGGACACCAGATTCGGGCTGCGTCGATCCTGGGAATCGACCGAAGGACGCTCTACCGCAAGATCCGGCGCTACGGAATCAAGCTGGTCCAGGACTGAGGCGGCTGGCGAGGGCGGACCCGTGGCATCCCGGGTATGAGGGGACCCGTCTGTATGAGTCCCGTATGAGGGGACGTCCCGTATGAGGGGACGTTGCCAGGTATAGCAGGTTGTCGCGCAGAGCCTGTCACCGTCCTACACGGCCCAGATTGGATGCGCCGCGAGTCCTTCATTACCTGAAATACCTGGCAACGTCCCCTTCATCCCCCGTCCCCTTCATCCCCGCCTTGGCACAATTCTTGATGTTTCTGTCGGACAGATGGGCTACTGCCCGGAATCCGATAGGGGGCTGCCATGAGGCCAGAGCGCCGGACCTCGATCCCAGGGGAGAATGGCCACCTGCATGATGGCTGTCCATTCCTGAAGCATACGCAGGCGGATTGGCTCTGGCCTGTGGAAGGCATTTGCCGGGCCCGTATGGATGGGCGGCTGATGGTTCCTACTGTGCCCCACTACCTAAACCTCTGCACGAGGGGGGAGCATCGTCTCTGCGAAGTGCTCCGCGCCCGATCCCGGACCCCAGAAAACGTTCTCGTCTGAACACAAATCTCGCAGATCAACGGATAGAGCGCAGGAGACGGCTGGCACGACGGTACCAGGGGCGGCCCGCGGCCCGCTGGTACCATGGAGCGGTGCGGTAGGATGCGATCGCCTCCTGGAGCGCCCCCCTCGCCTCGTCCGGTCTGCCCTGGTGGTTAAGCGCCTGGCCAAGTTTGAACCAGCCCTCGACGCTGGAGCTATGGATCCCCGTGGCTTGCCGATAGCGCTCCACCGCCTGATCCCATTCCCCGCGCTCAACTCGGAAATCCCCGAGGCGAAGATAAGGCTCACCGTACCCGAACTTTGGATTCAAGGCCAGAGCCTGCTCCACGAGCTCCCGTCCTCGATCCACCTCCCCTTCGTGCAACAGGCACAATCCCAAGGCGTAGTGCGCCTCCGGCAGGTCATCGGCCCTGGGCATCGCTTGTTCTAGCTCGGCCCGGGCCTCCCGGAAACGGCCTTGCCGCACCAAGAGGACCCCGAGATCCGTCCGGGCCCTCACGTCGTGGGGATTGACCGCCAGGGCGCGCCGCAGGCGTCCCACCTCGCCCATGGCCCGCATCCAGCGACCCAGTCGCCAGGCGTAGCGGGATCCGGCCCACCACCCCGGCAGAGCGAGGGCGATAATGACGAGGACCGCCAGGAGCGGATTGCCGGTGATCCAGGTGAGGATCGCGAAGAGGAAAAACCGGCTCACAAGACTGCCTTCAGCCGGTCCTTGGATTGCTCGAGCACCGCAGCGTGTAGGCTATTCCCGTGGGAATCCATGGTGACGACCGCCGGGAAATCTTTCACGCGGAGGACCCAGATCGCCTCGGGGCTTCCAAACTGCTCGAGGTGCACGCCCAGGACGTCCGTGACACATTCCGCCAGAACCTGGGCGGCCCCCCCGACGGTGTGCAGATACACACAGCCGGTCTTCTTGCACGCTTCCAGTGTTTTCGGCCCCATGCCACCCTTGCCGATCACCGCCCGAATGTTGAACTTCTCGATGATATCGCCTTGGTACGGCTCCTCCCGCGTCGAGGTCGTCGGCCCGGCGGCCTTGACGACCCACTTCCCCTTTTCCTTGATCACAACCGGGCCGCAGTGATAGATGATCGCGTTCTGCAAGTCCACGGGCGGGGCGCCCCCCTCGTGGAGAAACTTGTGCACGGCGTCTCGGCCGGTGTAGATCACGCCGCTGACGTGCACCATGTCCCCCATCCGGAGCGCGCGAGTCTTCTCCTCGGTGTACGGCTCGACGAGCTGGATCATGATCGCCCCCCGTCCCGAATGATTCCCGAGAGAATGGGCGAATCATCCGGGTCGAATGACCAATGACCAAATCTCAAATCCCAATGGTGACGCGGAGATTGCATCTGCCGAACGGAGCGTGGTCTCTGATACGGTCGCGCCGTTCTTCATTGGTCATTGGATCATTGGGATTTTGTCATTGTCTAATACAGCCACTCCACGATCCTCCCGCTGTCGTTCAACACAATGCCTTGTCGCCGGTAGGCCCAGCACATGTACGACACGGACACGAAATAGCTCGCCGGCAAGCGGTTCAAGGCGCCGATCTTGCAACCCAAAAGGGTCGTGGCGCCGCCAAAGCCCATGGGGCCGATACCCAGCCTGTTGGCGGTGATGACGATATCCTTCTCTAGCGCCGCCAGGGCAGCCTCAGGGTTCGTGTCATCGAGCTTCCGGAGAAACTGCTCCTTGGAATGGAGGTAGCCGGTCGCTCGATCCCCGCCGATGCAGACACCGAGAATACCGGGGCCGCACCCCTTCCCCTGGGCCTGAACAACGGCATCCAGGATGACCTTCCGAACGCCATCCAGATCGCGGTCGGCTCCCACGCGAGTATCGGGGAGCGAATACTGTGCCCCCACGTTCTCGCACCCCCCGCCCTTCAGGATCAACTGGACGAGGAGGCGCGTGCCGCGGTGCTGGTGAAAATGAAAGGTCGGGCTGCCCGGGCCGAGGTTGTTTCCGGTGTTCTTCCCGGTCAGAGAGTCCACCGAGTTCTGGCGCAGGTACCCCTTGGCGGTCGCCTCGGCGACCGCGTCCCGCGCGGCCCTCTCGAAGCCAAGCTGATCGAATCCCCTGGGTGCCTTCACGAAGACGAGAATGCTTCCGGTGTCCTGGCACAGCGGTGCGGATTTCAGTTTGGCCAGGTCGATGTTCCGGGTGATCACGTCCATGGCGTACCGACCGCTGCTCCCTTGCTGTTCCTGCGGCGCCGCACGGGCGATGGCTTTCACCACATCCTCCGGCAATTCGGCCGATGTGCGACGGATGAGTTCCAGCAGATTGGCTTTGAGGTTGCGCATGGAATCTCTCCCTCAGGAGCCCGCGACGCCCTCTGGGCCCGCCCCAGAGGCGCCGTCGATGCCGCAGGCCCCATGACCTCGGCTTGTCAGTCTCGTTGCTAGTGTGCTAGAGTCCGCCAGGTCTCGTGGTGATGGATTCGGCCCCTACAGATCCTGAAGAAACGGGTTCGTGCGTCGCTCATGACCGATCGTGGTCTTGGGGCCGTGGCCAGGCCAGATGAGCGTCTCGTCGTCCAGGGTGAGTAGCCGCTCTTTGATGGACCGCATCATCTGGCGGAAGTCCCCGCCGGGCAGATCGGTCCGGCCGATGCTTCCGGAAAACAGGGTGTCGCCCGCGAACAGGGTATTGTATGCGCTCCCCGGAACGAGAAGGCCGACACTGCCGGGGGAATGGCCCGGCGTGTGAACCACCTGGGCGGCCAGCGTGCCGATCAAAAGGTCATCCGCGTCCTGGATGAATCGATCCACAGGGCTCAAGCGGATCGGTCCGACTCCATACGCGGCAAAGAGTTCAGCCTGCCGCGGGGCGGAATCATAGATGGGCAGGTCGGCCTTGTGCAACCAGATCTCGGCCCCCGTCGCTTCTTTGAGTTCACAGCAGTTCCCCACGTGATCGAAGTGGGCATGGGTGTTGAGAATGTACTTGGCCGTGAGGCCGTGCCGCGTGAGGACGGCCAAGATTCGCTCGACCTCATCGCCGGGATCGACGACGATGGCCTCGTGGGTTTCCTCATCGCCCAGGATGGAGCAATTGCACTGCAATGCCCCTACGGTGAGCACCTCGTGGATCATGGAACCTCCAGGGAATTTCGAACGGCGAACGGCGAATTGCGAACTGTTCGGCGCACCAGCGCGTGCACAAGTTGAGCCTAACACACCAATGGCCGGAAAGGAACATTCACGTCCATGGCAATCTTGAAAGTGGCGATTCTGGGCAACCCGGTCCTGCGCATTCCCGCCGAGCCGGTGAAGAATATCCAGGCGCCCGATATCCAGCGCCTGATCGACGATATGATCGAAACCATGCGTGAGTATCGGGGCGTGGGCCTTGCGGCGCCGCAGGTGCACCGCTCGCTCCAGATCGCCGTGATCGAGGCCGAGGAGGATACGAACGCCAGCGAAGGATCCTCTCGGCCCCTCACCGTCCTGGTAAATCCGCGAATCGTTCCGCTGACCGACCAAATGGTCGAGGACTGGGAGGGCTGCCTCAGCCTTCCCGACTTGCGCGGCAAGGCGCCCCGCTACACGGAAATCGATGTTCAGGCACACGACCGGCGGGGACGCCCCGTTCATCTCCAGGCCAATGACTTCTTCGCCCGCGTGATCCAGCATGAATGCGATCACCTCAACGGAATCGTCTTTCTGGATCGCATGAAGAGTTTCGAGACGCTGACGTATCCCGCGGAGTACGCTCGCTATTTCGCGCGCGACGAGGCCGAGGGGTGATCCAGGCGTCCGAGTACCGGTTCTGTCTCCGCTGCGGAGGTCCCCTCACCTCGCGCATCCTCCGCGCATCCGAGGCTCCTCGGCCCGCCTGTCGGGCGTGCGGCTTCGTGTTGTTCCTCGACCCCAAAGTGGCCACTGGCGCCGTATTCCACTTCGACGGCGGCGTGCTCCTGGTGCGGCGTGCCATCGAGCCCAGTTACGGCAAGTGGGTCTTTCCGGGGGGGTATGTAGACCGTGGCGAATCCCTGGAAGGGGCCGCCATCCGCGAGGTCAAGGAAGAGTGCGGGATGGATGTTCGCCTGACCCGCCTTCTCGGCGTCTATTCCTCCACCGGAAACCCAGTGATCCTGATCGCGTTCGTGGGCGAGGTCATCGGCGGCAGGGTTCAGGTGGACGATGAGGGACTCGAGGCGCGCTGCTTCTCGCCTCAGGAGATTCCGTGGGACCACCTCGCCTTTCCGACGACGGGCGAGGTTCTTCGCGACTACGTGACGCTTTTGACGCGGAGTTAGGGAACGCCACACGATGGGCCGACCGCTGAGGGATCTTCGCGCCTTCCCAATCGCTTTGCTCCTCTTGGTAGGATGCGCGACTACCCAGAACGGCGCACCGCAAGAAGGGCGCGCCGTCCTCAGGGCGGGCACCTCCGCCACCGGTGGTGAGATACCCAAGGCGTCTCCCGGTCCGGAAATTCGGCGCCCGGCCATGCTCGCCCCAGCTTTCGATCCCCTGCGGCAGGCACTCTGGTTGAATCCGGATCGGAAAGGCTCACCCATGGGGGGCGCCTATTCCGGCCTCCTCACGGGGGCCATGATCGTGCAAACGGTTCCGATGCTGATTGGGTTTTGGCCTGCCGCCATCGGCGTCGTTGCAGGAACCACGGCGCTGGGAGCGCTAGGCGCGCAACTGGACACGGGAAGCTACGCCAAGATCGGATCCGATGATCGGGGGACGCTCGTCCAGGCCGCACTGGATCTTGCCCCTGATCGGCTGTTTCGCTCCGCCGTATCCGAGGCCCTCGCGAGGCGCCTCGGGCAGGCGCCGCTCTCTGTTCCCTGGTACCCGACCTGGGGTCCGGACACGCTGGGAACGGATGGGCTAGCGGATGCCCTGGGCGCGGGAGCGGACGGGGTGCTGGATATTACGGTAGAGGCCTTTGGACTGGCGATGGGGGAGGAGGCGGACACATTCGGGGTCTTCCTTCGCGTCCGGACGTGTCTCGTCGAGGCCGCCTCCGGCGAGCTTCGTTACGAACGCATCCTGGAGCACGGGCCGGGCCGGCCGCTCACGGGCCTCCCCAGGCCTTCCACGTACACCCTGGATTTCCTCGCTTTGGATCAGGGGCGGGTTTTTCGATACGAGATGCAAGAGACGATCGGGCGGATGGCCGGCATCCTGGCGGCGGATCCTGCCCTGCCCGTCGGGCGGCGCTGATCAGCCGCCGGCATCATCCGGGCGCAGACGGATAACGGTGGCGCCCCAGCCGCCTCGATCGGCTGGCGCGTCGTGAAACCCGAGGACACGCGGGTGCTTCGCAAGGAGGGATTGGACGATCGCGCGCTGCGTCCCTGTGCCGCGACCGTGGATGAGACGTACCTCCCGGAATCCGCGCCGTACGCACTCCTCCAGATAGTCGCCCACCAGCGCCGGGATGTCGCGGGGAGCGAAGGGGTGCAGGTCCAGCGAGTCCTCGATGGGCAGGAGAAGCGGGCCCTCATCCGCATCATCCGGAACAGGACGGGACTCCGGCATGACTATGTCGCCTCGGGCGGCCGGCGACCCTTCATCGGACCCACAACCTCGAAAGTGTGGCCGATACGCAACACGGTTGCCTCATCGAAGTACCGCCCCACGATCTGGAGGCCGATGGGAAGGCCGTCCTCCGTCAGCCCGCACGGCACCGAGAGCGCCGGATGCCCCGTGACATTGATCGGCCGTGTGCAGCGTGTGAGCCATCCCCGCACATCCTCCGTATGGCCATCCAGTGTCACCTCCGACGCGTCAAGCCGCGGCGCGGGTATGGCTGTTGTCGGGGTGAGAATGGCATCCACCCGCTGCAATGCCTTATCGACCTCGGCGCGGATGAGGGCGCGAGCGCGTTGCGCCTTGAGATATTGGGAGGCCAGGACGAACTGGCCGCTCGCGAGGCGGGCGCGGACGTCGGCCCCGTATTCGGCGGCACGGGTCCTGAGATAGCCCTCGTGATAGGCCGTGGACTCTGCCGTGATGATGGCGAACGAGGCGGCGCTGGCATGCGGCATCGCAGGCAGGGCGATCTCCTGCACGCTGGCACCCTGGTTCTCGAGCGATCGTGCCGCAGCCAGGACGGCGCTCCGAACCTCGGGGTCCACACGCTCGAAGAAGAGTTCCTTGGGCAGGCCCAGGTGAAGATCCCCCACCCCTTTCTCCAGGGCGGCGCGGTAGTCAGGCACGGCAATGTCTGCCGTCGAGGGATCGGCGGGATCGCATCCGGCCAGTACCTGAAGCATGAGAGCGGCGTCGCTGACGGTGCGGGTCATGGGGCCCACATGGTCCAGCGACCACGCCAGCGGAATGACGCCGGCGCGACTCACCCGGCCATAAGTCGGCTTGAGGCCCACGATACCGCACAGCGCCGCCGGGATCCGCACCGAACCTCCGGTGTCGGTCCCCAGGGCGCCGGCACACAGGCCGGCGGCCACCGCCGTGCCCGAGCCGCTGCTACTGCCGCCGGGCACGCGGGTCTTATTCCACGGATTCCGGGCCGTCCCGTAGTGCGGGTTCACGCCCGTGGGGCCATACGCGAACTCGTGCATGTTCAGCTTGCCCAACAGGACTGCGCCGGCCTCGCGGAGGCGAATCGCCACCGTTCCATCGGCATCGGGCACCCAGTCCTTGAGGATGCGCGAGCCGCAGGTGGTGCGAACCCCGCGCGTCAGGACGAGATCCTTCAGCGCGATGGGAATCCCGTGGAGCGGACCACGATAGGCGCCCCGGGCGATCTCCTCCTCGGCCGTGGATGCGGCCGCTAGGGCACGCTCCTCCAGCACGGTGATGTAGGCGAGGAGTTCTCCGTTCATTCGCCGGATGCGATCGACATAGGC
>Ga0233425_10009848_pt1 | contig 11908 bp, 7 predicted proteins | sample Watercolumn_Towu_2_FD_181712 | JGI IMG/M metagenome (GOLD analysis project Ga0233425, IMG submission 181712) | Freshwater microbial communities from Lake Towuti, South Sulawesi, Indonesia - Watercolumn_Towuti2014_140_MG | ecosystem: Environmental > Aquatic > Freshwater > Lake | place: Indonesia...
ACAGCGTGTCGCCCGCGCTGAGCAGCGGATCGAGTTGCTGGTCGAACCAGCCGTTGAGGTCGATCGACAAGATGCCCGTGCAGTCGTTGCCGGTCGCCGAGCCGCCGGAATTCTGCGCCGGCGTGCGCACGATCGGAGGCTCGACGCACAAGAAGCCGCTGTAGTACGGCACGACCTGGCCGTGGCGGCCATAGAAGAGGAAACCCGTCTTCTGGTTGACGACGTTCGTCGTCCGCACGGTGAACGCGGCGGTGCTCGACAAACTCGGCGAGCCCGTGGTCGTGATCATCGCCTGGCAGCCGGCGGAGTTCGTGGCCGAGGTGCAGTACGTCGTCACCGGCAGCGGCGTGCCGCTCCAGGCGCGCGCGCGGCCGACGTCGAGGCTCGTGCCCAAATCGAACGTCGGCCAGCCGACGACGAAATCGTCGAGCCCGTCGCCGTTGACGTCGCCGCCGCCCGTGACCGCGTGCCCGAGCTGCTCGTCCACGACGCTGCCGTAGACGCTGAACAGCACCGCACCCGTGCGCCCCGACCAAACGCGCGCCATGCCGCCGTTGCCAACCGTCTGATCCTTGAGCTTCGCGCCCGCGACGACGTCCACCCATCCGTCGCCGTCGACGTCGCCCGCGAGTGCCGACGCGCGCCCGAGCTCGTCGCCGCCCGCGGTACCCTTGAAGTTGTAGAGCTGCGTCCCGGTGCGACCCGAGTACACGAACGCCGAGCCCGAATTGCCGCCGGCGTAGTCCGCGTAGGGCGCGCCGATGACGAGGTCGGGGTAGCCGTCGAGGTTGACGTCGCCGCCGCCGTCCACGCTCGCGCCGAAGTTCTCGCCCGAACTCGCGCCGTCCCAGCTGAACAGCGTCGCGCCCGTCTTGCCCGAGAACACCCACGCGCGCCCGGCGTCCTGGTGCGTGTAGCTCGACTGCGGAGCGCCGACGATCACGTCGTCCCAGCCGTCTTGGTTGATGTCGCCCGCGCCAGAGACGCTGGCGCCGAGCACCGCCACTCCGAGCGGTGCGTTGTGCGTGCGCACGACCGCACCCGTCGCGCCGTTGAAGATGCGCGCTTCGCCGACGTTGGAGGTGACGCTGCCCTTGCCGTAGGGAGCTCCGACGATCAGATCCTGGCGATCGTCGCCAGTGACGTCGCCCGCGCCGTCCACGGACGCACCGAACCAGTCGTTCGCGTCGTCGCCGTACCACGTGTAGAGCACGCTGCCGTTCGCGCCCGACCAAACGCGCGCCATGCCGCAATTCGTCTTGCCGTTGTGATCGTGCAACGGCGCGCCCGCGATGAGGTCGGGTACTCCGTCGCCATTCACGTCGCCCGCGCGGCCCACGGACTCGCCGAGCCGGTCGCCCGCCGCGAGACCGTGAAAGGTGAAGAGCGACTGTCCCGTGCGACCGCTCACGACCCGAACGCTGCCCGTCGAGACGCCGCCGACATCCGAGAACGGCGCCCCGACGGCGAACTCCGAGTAGCCGTCCCCGTCGAGATCGCCGAGCACCGCGACCGAGTCGCCGAGTTGGTCCCCCACCGCTGCGCCAGTCGAAGTCTGAACTGCGGTCTGCGCCGATGCCTGCAACGCCGCCAACGCCGGCGCGAGCACGCCGGAGACGATCCACTTCTTCATGAGCTGCTTCCCCTGCGACGGCTGCGGTGCGAGGCGCGCCGCTTCCGACGTTTCTTCCGATGACTAGACCGAAGAGCGCTGCTCTCGCCGCGGCCGCGCGCGCCACTCCTAGCGCCCGCGCACCGTCGATCGGCGACGGAGCCTCGCCCCTCTTCACTCTCGCGGGCCCCCTCGAGCTCGCGAGCAGTTCGGCAGTCGGCTCGCGGAGCTGCGGATCTTGAACGGATCCCTCGCTCGTCGCCCTGCCTCGGCGCGAAGTTCTAAAGGCGACGCGAGCGCTTGCCTACGGCACGCAGGGATTTCCGCGGGGTGATGAACGAAGCGTCACTGGCGCAAGCTCAGCGGAGATCCGCGGCGGCGGGCTCGGGCAGCTCGAGGAAGCGCGAGCACTCCTCGACCAACGCGGCGAGCGCCGGAGCTTCGCGCTCGAAGGCCTCCCGCTGATCCGCCAACAAGCGCCAGCGCGCGTCGCACACGGTCGGCCGGAACGCTGCGCTCGGCTCGCGCGGGAGGCGGAAGATTCCGCTGCCGGTCCACAGTCCGAGTTCTTCCCAGCCCGCGACGACGCGCGGGCGCGCCGCGGAGGGAGCGAGCAGATTGCCGCCGTTGCACCAGCGCGAGCGCAACGCGGGATCGGCTCCGAGCAACTCGAGCACGGTCGCCGGGAAGTCCGCGTGCGAAGTCGGGCGCGCCTCGACGCCCGGCGCGATTCCAGGGCCGCGGAGGACGAAAGGAACCGCCACCTGCTCCGCCGTGAAGTTCCCGGTGTGTCCCCAGTAGCCGTTCTCCGCGAACTCCTCGCCGTGGTCGCCGGTCACGACGACCCACGTCTCGTCGAGCACGCCCGTGCTCTCCAGCTCCGCCAGCAGCCGCCCCGCCATCGCGTCGGCGTGCCGCAGCGCGTTGCGGTAGCGGTTGCGGACGAGCTCGACGAGCTCCAGGTCGCGCGAGCCCGCCATCTCGAGGTAGTCGATCTCCCTCGCGTACGGAGTGAACGCCGCGTCCGCCTCGGGGAAGTCGTACTTCTGGTGCGCCGAGTCGAGCAGCACGAAGGCGAAGTAGGGGCGCGATCGGTCGCGCGTGCGCCACCAGTCGATGCAGGCTTGCGTGGCGAGCGCGTCGCGCTCGGACTGCCGCGCCTCGCCGAAATCGTCGTACACGTCCGCCGGCATGCGCGACCAGGCCGTGCGGCGGAACTCGGGGTAGTCCATCGAGGCCGCGGAGTACGCGCGCAGCTCGTAGCCGAGGCCGGCGAGCTCGTCGAGCAGCGCCGGCGAGCGCTCCGCCTGCAACACGGGCCACCAATACGATCCGTGAAGCCCGTAGAGCAGCGAGAACACGCCGAAGCGCGTGCCGTTGCCGCCGCTCAGGTGCTGCTCGAAGCGCCGCGCGCAGCGGGCGAAGCGCGCGACCTCGGGCGTCACCTCGTCCGTGAGCATGTCGCGGCGCCACGAGTCGATCACGAGCACGAGCACGTTCGGTCGCGGCCCGCCGCTCGCGACGCTCGGCAGCTCCACCGGATAGCGCAGCGTCGCTCCCTCCCAGGCCACGGGAGCTCGCGGCGCGGGCTCGATTCCCTCGCTGAGCGGCTCGGGCAGGAACTCGGAGACTTGCAGGCGCGGGTAGAGCGGCAGCGCGCGGCTCACGGCGTCCACGCTGCCGTCGCGCTCGAGGTCGGCCTTGGCGTAGATGCCCTTCTCGACGCAGAACGCGGCCAGCAGGAAGCCCGCGCCGACCCACGACGGCAGCGCCCAGCCGACGCCCAGCCGCACTCTCCAGCGGCGCGTGTGCAAGAGCTTCCACAGCGACAGCTCGAACACGAACAGGAGCGCGGCGAGCCCGAAGGCGAAGATCCAAATGCGCGGTCCGAGGCGGTAGCTGTCCTCCGAGCCCTTGCTCGTGATGAGGTTCCACGCCGCGCTGTTGAAGTGGTAGCGGAAGAGCCCCCAGACGCGCGAGTCGATCACCAGCGCGATGTGGAACAGCGTCCACACGCTCGCCTGCGTCAACGATGTGGCGCGGTCCGAAGGCCAGAACCTCGCGAGCAGCCACGCGACGCCGAAGGGGATCAGCGCGAGCGTCGCGACGGACGACACGAGCCCGAGGTGCGCGAAGAGCCACAGCCGCGCCGAGTCCGCGAGCGGGAGCCCGTCGAGGTACGAGAGCCCGATCAACGCTCCCAGGCCGACGTTCGCCAGCCCCAGGAGCAGCGCGGCGTTGCGATGGCGCGTCACGGCAAGGAGCACCGTAACCCCCGGTGCGGCGGCCTGGAATGGCACAAACGCCGCGCTCGCGCGTTGGTCTTCGCTGCAGGCCACCGATACAATCTGACGCCGCCGGAGAGGTGGCTGAGTGGCCTAAAGCGCCGGCTTGCTAAGCCGGTGTACGGGTTTCCCGTACCGCGGGTTCGACTCCCGCCCTCTCCGCCAAACGTCCGCGCGCCATCGCACCGAGCTGCATCGAGGATGCGAACTCCTACGACGTCCGCCGCCATCGCGCTCGCGCTCGTCGCGGCCTCCTGCCAGTCCGTGCGCGAATTGCGCGTCACGTCCGAGCCGAGCCAGGCCGAGGTGCGCCTCGACGGCGAGCACGTCGGCACGACGCCCTGCCACATCCCGTTCGAGCACTACGGCACGCGCCGCGTGACGGTGTACCTGCCGGGCTTCCGCACGTACTCGAAGCTGATCGAGATCGCGCCACCGTGGTACGCGCGTTTTCCGCTCGACGTGTTCACCGAAGTGCTCGTGCCGATCGGCCTCGAGGACGTCCACGTCGTGCACGTGCCGCTCTTGCGCGGCGGCGAAGTGCTCTTCGAACCCGACCTGCCGTCGGTGCTCGGCCGCGCGGACACGCTGCGCCACGCCGGACCCGACGGGCCGGTCGCGAAGCCCGGAGGCGGCGGGAAGTGAACGCGCGCGAGCTGCGCGGACGCGCCGTGACCGTCATGGGCCTCGGGCTCCAGGGCGGCGGCGTGGAGACCGTTCGTTTCCTCGTTTCGCGCGGCGCGCGGGTCACGGTGACGGACCAGCGGCCGAGCGAGAAGCTCGGCGAGTCGCTCGCGGCGATCGCGGGGCTCGACGTGCGCAAGGTGCTCGGCGAGCACCGGCTGGAGGACTTCGTGAGCGCCGACCTCGTCGTCGCCAATCCCGCCGTCGCGCCGTCGCACCCGCTGCTCGCCGCGGCGCGCGAACGCGGCGTCGCCGTGACGAGCGAGATGGAGCTGTTCCTGCAGGCGTGTCCCGCGCGGCTCGTGCTCATCACCGGCACGCAGGGCAAGAGCTCGACCACGAACGCGGCGGCCCAGTTGCTCGAAGCGTGCGGTCGCCGCGTGCACCTCGGCGGCAACATCGGGCGCGCGTTGATTTCGTCGATCGACGAGATGGGCGAGGACGACGTCGCGGTGGTCGAGCTCTCGTCGTACCAGCTCGAAGCGCTCTCGCCCGGCTTCGGGCCGCTGCCGCGTGTCGCGGCGGTCGCGTGCGTGAACGTGCTCGCCGACCACCTCGAGCGGCACGGCACGATCGAGGCCTACGAAGCCGCGAAGCACCGCATTCTCGACCTCGCGCCGGCGCCGGCCGCGGTCGTGCTGCCGAGCGACGATCCGCGAGTGTCGCGCTGGGTCGTGGCGCGCGGTCGCGAGCTGCGCTTCAGCGTCGAAGATCGCTCGCAGGCGCCGCTGCATCTCTCGAACGGCGAGTTCCGCTTCGGGAGCGAGCGCCTCGGCCGTGTCGCCGACCTGCGGCTGCCGGGCGAGTTCCAGCGCGCGAACGTGCTCGCCGCGCTCGGCCTCGCGCGCGCCCTCGGAGCGAGCCCGGACGCGCTCGCCGCCGCGGTGAGCCGCCTCGCGGGTCTCGAGCATCGCCTCGAGGACCTCGGCCTCTTCGCCGGGCATCGCGTGTGGGACAACGGAGTCTCGACGACGCCCGACTCGACGCTCTCGGCGCTGCTCGCGCTCGCACGACCTCTGACGCTCTTGTGCGGTGGACAGGCGAAGAACCTGCCTCTGGACGAGCTCGCGCGAGCCGCGCGCGAACGCAACACGCGCGTCGTGACCTTCGGAGGCTCCGCGGAATTCCTGCGTCGCGCCTTCGAAGCCGAACGCGTGCCCGTGCGCGCCGCGCCGCGGCTCGAGGACGCGGTCGAGCTCGCGTTCGCGCACCTCGTGCCCGGCGAAGAGTTGCTGTTCTCGCCCGCCTGCGCGAGCTTCGACGCCTATCGCAACTTCCGCGACCGCGCGCTCGCGTTTCGCGCCGCACTGCCGCGTTCGACCGCCGCGGTGAGTTGACCATGGCGATCGCCCTCGATCGGCCGGAGGTCGAGCGGCTGCGCGCGCGGCTCGCCGACTACGCGAGGCTCGCGCTCGACCGCGCCGGAAGCTACGCGCTCCAGATCCACGCCGACGACGTCGGCGCGGAGCACCTGCTCGCGACGCTCATGGACGACGAGGAATGCGCCGCTCACCGCGTCGCGATCCACGCCTTCGCCGATCCGCAGACGATCGCCGACGAGGCGCGCGCGATGGCTTCGGGGATCATGATCGGCGGCTCGGACCGCGCGTTGCCGTTCTCGGTGCACGGGGTGCGAGCGCTCGCGGCCGCTCGACGGCGCGCCGCCGTCCGTGGCGACGCCGCGATCGAGATCCTGCACGTGCTGCTCGGCGCGTTCGAGCACCTCGACGAGGTCCTGCGCACGAGCTTCGACGACGCGGGCTTCGATCCCGAGTCGCTCGAGCGCGAGTTGGGGCCGACTTCCAGTGGCGGCGTGAGCGAATCGGGCCCCCTCTTCCGGCACTTCTCGGACGAGGCGAAACGCGCGCTCTCGGCGGCCGCCAAGCTCGCGCGCCAAGGCGACTCGCCCTCGGTTTCCGCGGCCCATTTGCTCCAGGCGGGCCTGCAGTCGCACGTGCGACTCGAGCGCGTGGCTGGCATCCCTGCATCGAGGGCCCGCTTGCTGTTGCGCGGGCGCAGCGACGACCTCGTCGAGGCCACGGGAGAGCCCCTGTCGATCGACGGAGCGCTCGAAGGCCTGCTCGGACGCGTGCCCGGCGGTGCGAGCACCGTGGAATTGCTCGCGGCCTTCCACGGCGGGGACACCCTCGAACTCGCCCGCGTGCTCCTGCGTCACAAGGTCACACCGGCGCTGATCGAGCGAGCGCGCACCGCCTTCCAAGATCCCTGCGGGTAGATTGGCGAGTGGGCCAGGAGTCGACTCCGCCTCCATCGAGGGTTATAGGAATCGCCACGAACGGCCGTCGTTCCACAGCGCCCAGCATGCTCTGCCAGTCCTGCAAACAGAACGAGGCCTCGGTGCACGTCACCGAGGTCCGCCACGAGTTCCAGCCCTCCACCGCCCCGGGAGTGCCCGCGGTTTCCAAGATGACTGCGCACCAGCAGCACTTCTGCGACGCCTGCGCCCAGGCCGCCAAGCTCCCGCACCACGCGGCGAAGAACGTGGCCGAGATCTGGAAGCTCTTCCAGGCGTCGCAACAACCGCGATCGAAGCGCGAGGCGGCCGGCGCCGCGTGTCCCGACTGTGGAATGACGCTGCGCGATTTCCGCCAACGGGGACGCTTGGGCTGCCCGAAGGACTACGAAGTGTTCGGGACGCAGCTGCGCGACCTGCTCGAGCGCATCCACGGTGCCACTGAACACGTCGGCCGCCGCCCGGGCGACAGCGCCGACGCGCGCCGCATGCAGCGCATCACCGAGCTGCGCGCCGCGCTCGACGTTGCGATCCGCGACGAGGCCTACGAGGCCGCGGCCAAGCTGCGCGACGAACTGAAGTCGTTGCAGTGATTTTCTCGCGCTCCGCGGGCGGACGCACCGGGGAGGATTTGCCGCGAGGCCCTGCGCTTTCGCATCATGGCGCCGCGTAGGTGCCGAGGGGATCCGGGCAGAAAACTCCGCGCGGTCGCGCCGGGGTCAATCTCGGGGCCCTTGAAGGCCGACAAGCGCACACTAGGCACTGCCGCCGTCCCGTCGCGCTCGCGGGGCGGCCCCCGCCGAGCCCCACCCGGCGGGTGACGAAGTCGATCGCAGCGCACGGAGACGAAGGACCCCATGTTCGACCGCTTCACGGACCGCGCCAAGAAGGTGATGAACCTCGCCCGTCAGGAGGCCCAGCGGTTCAACCACGAGTATCTGGGTACCGAGCACATCCTCCTCGGACTCGTCCAGGAGGGATCCGGCGTCGCCGCGAACGTGCTCAAGAACATGGGCATCGACCTGACCAAGATCCGCGCCGAGGTCGAGAAGATCGTCAAGACCGGCCCGTCGATGGTGACCATGGGCCAGCTGCCCTTCACGCCGCGCGCGAAGAAGGTGCTCGAGCTCTCGATGGAAGAGGCCTCGAACCTCGGCCACAACTACATCGGCACGGAGCACCTGCTGCTCGGCCTGATCAAGGAGAACGAGGGCATCGCGGCGCAGGTGCTGATGAACCTCGGCGTCAAGCTCGAGGACGTGCGCGAAGAGGTGCTCGAGTTCCTCGGCGCCGAGACGCAGGAGGAGGAGGAAGAAGAGTCCTCGCCGGGCGAAGGCGGCGGACAGGGCGGCGCGTCGCAGGGCGGCGGAGGTGGCGGTGGCGGCGGCGGACAGGGCGGGAAGTCCAAGACGCCGGCGCTCGACGCCTTCGGACGCGATCTGACGGAGCTCGCGCGGCAGGGCAAGCTCGACGCGGTGATCGGCCGCGAGCTCGAGATCGAGCGCGTCGTGCAGATCCTCTCGCGCCGCACGAAGAACAACCCGGTGCTCCTCGGCGAGCCCGGCGTCGGCAAGACCGCGATCGTCGAAGGCCTCGCGCAACGCATCATCGACGGCGAAGTGCCCGAGCTGCTGCGCGGCAAGCGCATGGTCGTGCTCGACCTCGCGCTGATGGTCGCCGGCACCAAGTACCGCGGCCAGTTCGAGGAGCGCATCAAGGCCGTGATGACCGAGGTGCGCCGCGTCAAGGACGTGATCCTGTTCATCGACGAGTTGCACACGCTCGTCGGCGCGGGCGGCGCCGAGGGAGCGATCGACGCCAGCAACGTGCTCAAGCCGGCGCTGTCGCGCGGCGAGATCCAGTGCATCGGCGCGACGACGCTCGACGAGTACCGCAAGCACATCGAGAAGGACGGCGCGCTCGAACGGCGCTTCCAGGCCGTGATCGTCGAGCCTCCGAGCCCGAGCCAGGCGGTCGAGATCCTCAAGGGCCTGCGCGATCGCTACGAGGCGCACCACCGCGTCAAGTACATGGACGACGCGCTCGAGCTCGCGGTCGAGCTCTCGACGCGCTACATCACCAACCGCTTCCTGCCGGACAAGGCCATCGACGTGATGGACGAAGCCGGCGCGCGCGTGCGCATCAAGTCGATGACGCCGCCGCCGGACCTCAAGAACCTCAACGTCGAGATCGACCAGCTCGACCGCTCCAAGGACGAGGCGGTGACGGCGCAGGACTTCGAGAAGGCCGCGCAACTGCGCGACAAGGCCTACCAGCTGCGCAAGAAGAAGGAAGAGACGCAGAAGGCCTGGAAGGAAGCGCAGCAGAGCAAGGAAGAGACGGGCACGGTCACGGCCGACGTGATCGCCGAGACGGTTTCGAAGATGACCGGCATCCCGCTGACGCGCCTCGAGAAGGCGGAGGCGGAGCGTCTGCTATCGATGGAGGGCGAGCTCGGCCGCGTCGTGATCCACCAGGACGAAGCGATCAAGGCCATCGCGCGCGCCGTGCGGCGTTCGCGCTCGGGCCTGAAGGATCCGCGCCGTCCGATGGGCTCGTTCGTCTTCCTCGGCCCCTCGGGCGTGGGCAAGACGTTCCTGTGCAAGCAGCTCGCGAGGTTCATGTTCGGCTCGGAAGAAGCCGTGATCACCATGGACATGAGCGAGTACATGGAGAAGCACAACGCCTCGCGCCTCGTCGGCGCGCCGCCGGGCTACGTCGGCTACGAGGAGGGCGGACAGCTCACCGAGAAGGTGCGCCGCCGTCCGTACTCGGTGGTGCTGCTCGACGAGATCGAGAAGGCGCACCCCGACGTGTTCAACATGCTGCTCCAGATCATGGAAGAGGGCCGGCTGACCGACTCCTTCGGCCGCCACGTCGATTTCAAGAACGTGATCTTGATCATGACCTCCAACCTCGGCTCGGCGCACATGAAGGCCGGCCAGGCGCTCGGCTTCGGCAAGGCGGACGCGACGCAGTCCGCGGAGGACAAGCTGAAGCGCATGAAGACCGACGTGATGTTCGAGGTCGAGCGGCACTTCCGCCCCGAGTTCCTCAACCGCGTGGACGAGCTGATCATCTTCAATCCGCTCAGCAACGACGACCTGCGCCGCATCGTCGCGCTGCAGCTCGAAGAGGTGCACAAGCGCCTCGAGCAGAAGGGCATCCGCCTCGAGCTCGACGAGAAGGCGACCGAGTTCCTCATCAAGCAGGGCTACAACGAGGACTACGGCGCGCGCCCGTTGCGCCGCGCGATCGAGCGCTTCGTCGAGGACCCGCTGGCCGAGCAGCTCCTGCGCAGCGAGGGCAGCACGGGTCTGGTGATCAAGGTCACGCCGAACGAAAAGAGCGACGCGCTCACGTTCGAGACCATCTCGGCTCCCAAGAAGGAAGAGGTCGCCGCGCACACCTGAGACCCTCACAGAACGAGGGTCGACGCCCTCGAAACGGCGTCGCGCTCTTCAGCGCTTCCGCGGGCCGCTCCCGAGCGATCGAGGGCGGCCCGCGGTGCTTTCGGTTCAACCCTTCGCGCAGCGCAAGAGCGTGTGCCCGAGCCCGACGTCGTCGATCTGCTCGGCGACGCGCAGGCCGGCGCGCTCGACGAGCGGCACGAAGTCTTCCGCTCGGTACATGCGGCTGTTGCCGTTGGCCATCACCGTGAAGTAGAGCGACGTCGCGGCGAGACACAGCGCCGCCGCGTCGAAGCGCTGGCGGTCGATGAACGTCTCGAGCACGAAGAGCCGCGTCTCGGGCGTCATGGCCGCCGCGGCCTTGCGCAGGATCGCGACGATCTCCTCCTCGGCGAAGCAGTCGAGGAACTGGCTCATCCAGATCACGTCGGCGCCGCTCGGCAGCGCGCTCGCCGCATCGAGCATGTCGGCGCTCACGGTCGTCAACCGATCGGCGAAGCCCGCGGCGGCGACGGCGCGCTCGAGCTCACGCAACTGCCCCGGAAGATCCACGGCGACGACCCGGACGTCCGGGTCGTGCCGGAGGCAGGTCAGCGCCCATTTCCCCGTGTTGCCGCCGACGTCGAGGATCGTCCGCGGCCGCGACGCGAAGACGTGCGGCAGCGCCTCGGGGAACGAGCGGTCCGAGTAGAAGTGGTCGAAGGCGAACCAGCTGCCTTTGGCGGGCTCGGGCAGGTGTCGCAGGCCCTCGTAGATCGTCGGCCAGGCGCCGAACTCGACCAGACCCGCGGGCCGGCCCTCGGACAGCGCCTCGCCGAGGTGCTCCATCCCGCGATAGCACACGTCGCCGACGAAGTTCATGTTCACGCCGGTCATGTCGTCGAAGGCGAGCATGTGGCCGGTCTTGGTGAGACCGAAGCGCCCTTCACGCCGCCACAAGACGCCCGCGGTCGCCGCGATGTCGGTCAGGACCTTGACGGCGTAGCGCGAGGCCTTGGAGCGCTCGGCGATTCCCTCCAGCGTCAGCCCCTCGGCCCCGGACCGCCCGATCGCCTCGAGCATGCCGACCTTCCGCATCACCCAACAGGCCTGGAAGAGCACCGGGCCGAAGGCGATCTGCTGCGCCTGGGCGCGCGCTTCCGCGGCGGACAGGTGGCGCTGGACGCCGGGCGACGAAGCCTGGCCGAGGGATCGGGAAGAGCTCATGACGCGGATGTCCCTGGTGCCATGTTGTAGCGCGTCGCACGCGCACTGTCGGCTCCCAGGCCGCCGGAACGCGCGTCCGATGGATCGGCGGTAGTCGCTGGAGACCGGGTCGGTAGTTCGTCCCGACGAACGCGCCCGCCTCTTTCCGGACGAGCCCGCCAGGTCGCGCGAATCTCGGAGGAATCGCGCGATCGGAGGGCTCTCACCGAGCCCCGCGCCCGCCCGGCGCGACCGCCTGAATCCCCCTGTCCGACCCTTGACCGTTCGTTCGCGGCGCCGCTATCCTCCCCCGCCTTTGACCCCACATGCCGCTCCAGAAAATCAAGGAACTGAAGTGGGTGCGCTGGCTGATCACGCTGGCGCTGAACTTCCCCTGGCTGGCCATCGCGATCGGCATCCACGTGATCGTGGGCGCGGTCCTCAGTGTGATCTACATCCACAGTGAGCTGACCAAGGA
>Ga0233425_10009849_pt1 | contig 11907 bp, 7 predicted proteins | sample Watercolumn_Towu_2_FD_181712 | JGI IMG/M metagenome (GOLD analysis project Ga0233425, IMG submission 181712) | Freshwater microbial communities from Lake Towuti, South Sulawesi, Indonesia - Watercolumn_Towuti2014_140_MG | ecosystem: Environmental > Aquatic > Freshwater > Lake | place: Indonesia...
GATTAGTCCATGAGGATTTGGCAAAAAGGTATGGATGGAAGAGAGTTGAGGTGCGGGAACAGATTACGGATACGGCGGATGGGTTGTGGGAGGTGGTGGAGAAATTCCTCAAGAATTAGCCGTTTTCCGCTAAAATCACCGTATTTTCGCTGATTTCGCAAGCTTTTTCGTTGTTTTTTTGCGTTTTTTGTTAAAATCTATTGATTTTTGTTATTTTTCGTATATATTTAGGGTGTCAGGCAGGGCAGCCTGGTACTATTTTCTTTTTTCGCACTCATGGCAAAAATAATTGATGGGCTAAAGATAGCGAATGAGATGTATCAAAACCTTGCAAAAGAGGTGAGGGAGCTTCAGGTGCGTCATAATGTTAATCCAAAACTCGCTGTCATCCTTGTTGGGAAGAACCCCGCGAGTCTTTCTTATATTAAACAAAAGCAAAAAGCGTGCGTGAAGACGGATATAAAATGGGAACAGTTTGATTATGAGGAAAGTGTTACGACTGATGAGCTGATTGAGAAAATTAACGAATTAAATAAAGACGAACTTGTTCATGGAATTTTGGTTCAACTTCCTCTGCCAAAACATATAAGTGTACCTTTGGTCATTCGAGCGATTGAGCCCAAAAAAGACGTTGATGGGTTTACGGCTTATAATATTGGGAAAATGTTTTTGGGGACAGAGTTTGAGGATTTGGCGCCGTGTACGCCGCTTGGTGTTATTAAAATGCTTGAATATTACGATATTCCGGTTCGTGGGAAGGAGGTCGTGGTTGTTGGGCACAGCAATATAGTCGGGAAGCCTCTTTCCACTATGCTTTTGAATAGAAACGGTACTGTTACGACATGCCATATTGATACTAAGGATCTGGCCTTTCATACAAAAAGAGCTGACATTATTTGCGTCGGCGTAGGGAAGATTGGATTGATAACAGCGGACATGGTGAAAGATGGGGTTGTTGTAGTTGATATTGGATGCAACAAAGGAGCTGATGGGAAATTAAAGGGCGACGTTGATTTTGAAGGAATTGAGAAGAAAGCTTCTTATATCACTCCTGTCCCCGGCGGGGCTGGACCCATGACTGTTGCGTGTTTGATGCTCAACACAGTTAAGGCGGCGAAAAGACTCAACAATCTTTAACCAAAAAATATATGTGTGGTGTACTTGGAATTTATGGCCATAAATATGTAGCTCAAGATATATACGATGGCCTTTTGACCCTACAACACAGGGGGCAGGATGCCACGGGCATGGTCACGTGCGATGGAAGTCAATTCCATATGAAAAAGGGGCTTGGCCTTGTTAAAGATGTTTTCCACACAAAAAATATGATGCGATTGCAGGGGAATATCGGAATTGGACATACAAGATACTCTACCGTTGGCAGCGGCGGCGCTGAGGATGCGCAGCCGTTTTTATCGCACGCGTTTTTTGGCGTCGCATTGGCCCATAACGGAAATTTGTTTAATGCTTGGGGACTAAAAAAAGAGCTTTTTGAAAAGGATCACAGATTTGTAAATTCGGACTGCGACGCGGAAATTATTTTGAATGTTTTTACAAAGGCTTTGACTAAACAAAAAATAAAGTCAGAGGTTAAATTCGAGCATATTTGCAAAGGGGTAAAGAGTGTATTTAAGAGATCTCGCGGAGCGTATAGTGTTGTTTCGTATATTGCGAGGCATGGGATGGTTGCTTTTCGCGACCCGCATGGCATTAGGCCTCTCGTTTTCGGGAAAAGATCGGATGGTCTTTATGAAGATTATATTTTTTCTTCGGAGAGTGTAACTTTGGATGTTCTAGGGTTTACTAAAATTCGCGATGTCGCTCCGGGTGAGGTTATTTGGATTGATTCTGATCATAAAATTCATTCAAAAGTTTTAGTTAAGAAAAAGTTCACACCGTGTATTTTTGAATACATTTATTTTGCGAGGCCCGACTCCCTCATGAATGAGATTTCTGTTTATAAAGCTAGATTGAGAATGGGTGAAAAATTAGCAAAACAAATTAAAAATTCCGGTTTAAAAATTGATGTTGTGATGCCGGTTCCTGATTCAAGCAGAACTGCAGCTTTGTCATTAGCTCAAAAATTAAAAATTCCTTACCGCGAGGGTCTAGTTAAAAATAGGTATATAGGTAGAACTTTTATAATGCCCGGGCAGGAGCTTAGGAAAAAGTCCATACAATACAAATTGAATGCCATGAGACTTGAATTTGAAGATAAGAATGTTTTACTTGTTGATGATAGTATTGTTAGAGGAAATACTTCAAAAGAGATTGTGAAAATGTGCAAGAATGCCGGCGCGAAAAATCTTTACTTTGCGTCTTATTCTCCGCCGGTAAGATGTCCTTGTGTTTATGGCATAGACATCCCTACTTCTCAGGAATTAATCGCATCATCAAATTCGGTTGATGAAGTCTGTAAATTTATCGGAGCAGACAGACTTTTTTATGCTGATTTAAAAGACACTTTTAACAGCTGCAGAGTTGGAAATCCAAAAATAAGGGATTTCTGTATGGCCTGTTTTGACGGCGAATATAAAACAGGCGATGTGACAAAAGAGGTTTTGCGTGAGGTTGCAGAAACAAGATTAAAAGAAAAAGCCTGTGGGAAAACTGAGGACGACTCCCCTGCTGAAGGGCAAATGAGTATTGTTTAAAAATTAACTTTTAAATATGAAAAAGGTTCTTTTGATCGGCAATGGTGCCAGGGAACATGTCATTGCTGAGACTTTAAAAAAGTCTCCTCAAGGGGTTGAAATTTTCACGATTGGGTCGAATGTAAATCCCGGGATAAAATCTCTTTCTACCGAGTATGTTGTCGGCGGTACATCCGATTTAAATTTTATTAAAGAATTTGCGTCAAAAGTTAAACCTGATTTTTGCGTTATTGGGCCGGAGGCTCCGATTGCGGCCGGTGTTGTTGACATTCTCGCTGAGATCGGGATCCAATCGTGTTCGCCGATGCAGGCTGTCGGCAAATTGGAGTCTTCAAAATCTTTTACGAGAGATTTGTTGGCGAAATATAACATTCCCGGCAATCCAAAATTTAAAGTGTTTTTTGACGAGAATGGTTTGAGTGATTTTTTTGATGAGCTTGGAGAGAATTTTGTTGTAAAAGCTGATGGATTAAAAAGCGGGAAAGGCGTGAAAGTTTCCGGTGACCATTTGAAGGGGAAGGGGGAAGGGTTGGCTTATGCTAAGGAATGTTTGGCTGACGCTGGTAAGGTAATAGTTGAAGAAAAATTGGAAGGCGAGGAATTTAGTTTGATGAGTTTCTGCGATGGCGTTAATACCGCTGAGATGATGCCGATTCAAGATCACAAAAGAGCTTATGAAGGAGATACCGGGCCAAATACCGGCGGCATGGGATCATACGGGGATGCAAATCATTTACTGCCATTTTTAAATTCTACTGATGTCGAATTCGCTCGTGAAATAACAAAGAAAGTCGCTGCTGCTCTGAAAGAAGAGACTGGAATTTTGTTTAAAGGCGTGATGTATGGCGGGTTTATTGTTACAAAATCCGGAGTGAAATTAATTGAATACAACGCGCGGTTTGGGGATCCCGAGGTCATGAATGTTTTGCCTTTGCTTAAGACTGATTTTGTTGAAATTTGTGAGGCGATAATTAATGGCACTTTGGATAAAGTTAAAGTTGAATTTGAGAAAAAGGCCACGGTCTGCAAATACGCTGTGCCGGAGGGATATCCTGACAAGCCTGTAAAGGGAGTAAAAATTGTTATTAAAGACGTTCCTTCCGGGGTTAAAGTTTATTACGCTTCGGTTGATCAAAAAGATGATGGTCTTTATTTGGCCGGGTCTAGGGCGGCCGCGTTTGTAGGAATTGCTGACACCTTGGAAGAAGCTGAAAAATTAGCTGAAAGCGCTGTATGCAATGTTGAAGGATCTGTGTTCCACAGAAAGGATATTGGAACAAGGGAGCTACTGCAAAAAAGAGTAGATCATGTGGCGCAGTTGCGTGGATAGACTATTCGTCTCCGCGGATTTTATTTGCTGCTGAGCGAGCCGCGACAAAAGCTTTGTTCAAAGTTTTTCCAACTATTTTTTTCGCTTTTTTCGCTTTGTCTGAAACCTGTTTTTTTGCTTTCTTTAAATCTTTTTCTGTGACGCCGTAATTTGTTTCAAGCCACAAAAGAGCTTTGTCTTGAACGTCTTTAGCCGCTTTTTTCCCTTTTGTTAAATACTCTTTGACGTCCTCGTTTTTCGCAACTTCGCTTGTGAAATTTTTCATATCTTTCCCCATCCCGACAAGCGCACTTCTTAGCGCATTAAGCCCGTAGTTTCCTTCGTCAATGTCTTTTTTAAAACTTTCTCTCAATTCGACTCCTTTTTTTGGCGCAAAAAGAAGCCCTAAGATTCCACCTAATGCCAATCCTGCCAATAAAGCTTTTAATCTTTTCATAATGATTTTGGTTATTTAGATTTTACGCAGAGATCCTAGCACTAAATGCTTAGATCCTTCAAGTTGTAAATTCTAAACAACCCTTTCACTAGTGGGGAAATTTTGTTTGATTTGTAATCAACTGAGAAGCCAATGAATTCGTGAAGCATTGATTCTACTGAGTTGTTTTCCGTGAGTTCAGTTTTTAATTCTTGAGGGACTTCCATTTCAAAATATCCTTCTTTGTCCGAAATCACTACTGAGCTGAAGATCGCAGATTTGAATACAAACATTACCGCTGAATTTGGCTCTGTGTAGCCTTTTAATACAATTTTTTCGCTCTTTGATTTTTTAACTGCTTCGTCATATTTCGCCAAATAATCATCGGCGAATTTTGTTGATTTGATGTAAGATGGGACTTTATTTAATACTAAGTCTGTTCTCCAATCTTCCGTGTCTGTTTCTTTTGGTTCAACTCCAGCTCCTTCGAATTTAACCTCTGGAGTTTTGATAGTTTCGTCCGCAACTTTTGCGAGAACTTGATTTTTTCCGGCTTCAACTGTGAATAAATCTCCTTCTTTGAGAGCTCCAAGAATTGATTCGTCAACTAATGCTATGTATTTACCTGCTTGGTCTGTTTCAACTTCTATTGGGACAACTCTGCCGTCGCTCATTGTCGCTTTTACCGTGATTTTTTTGTTTGGAGCCGCTGTTCCTGTCATTAGGAATCCGTCTTTTGTAACTACTGCTATTGATGGGCGTGAGCCGAATACAAAATTATCTACTTCTTCTCTTGTCAATGAAGTTGGATCCGTTTCGATTGCTGTTATTGTGTTTAAAAACTCCTCCGAGTCCGCAGAGTACGGGTCTGTTCCTCTTGCGAGCTCTTCGCCGTTTGTAACTCCGTCACCATCTGCGTCTGATGTGTCTGCGGATATTGTTTCGATTGCGCGTTCGATTGTTTCTGAGATTGTCGATTCAAAGTCAATGCCGAGAGCTTCTCGTGTTGATTCGACCGCGCGTGTTGATTCTGACGGTATTTCGGCTGAAGTTGTTGTTGTTGACTCGCGAGTTGTTTCGGTTGAAGTTGTCGAAGCTTCTGTTGGAGAGTAGCGTTCATATGTTTCTGTGCGTGTGTATATTGGACGTTCGGTTGTGGTTTCTGTCGTTGTTTCTTCTGTGGAAGTTTCTTCGCGAGATGGTTCTTCTCCTGTCGTGGTTTCTTCACGTGTAGTTTCTTCGGTCTCCGTTTCTGTGGAAGTCGTTGTGCTTCTGCTTGTACTTCTGCTTGAAGAAGAAGTTAGGAGAGGACTTCCACTGCCTGAAGAATACGTCAGAGCTATTGTCGCTGTTTGATAATAACTCGAACCGTCAAAGGTTCCTGAGCCGGTTGTTACTGTGCAAGATGTCGCGCCGCTTGTTGGAGTGACTGTGATTGTGTTTGGGGAATAGGTTGATTTTCCTGAGCTTGTGTAAATAAATTCTTTTATCTGCCCCCAAGTTGTTACGTCTGAGTAGTTGAAGCTTGTTGGTCCCCAATAGCCGCCATTGTATGTAGTGAACGCGCTTGATGATCCGTTTACTGTCACGCTTGATATCGCTGAGGTCAGAGCCGTACCATTACACGTGTATGCCAAAGCTCCGTACCAAACTTGCTCGATGCCATTTACACTTGTTCCCCCCGTGACAGTGTTGTCTGTGTGGAGTGTTGATTTATTTGTTGCTGCTGAGTCTAATTCGTATATTCCTACGTCTGTGTTTGATGATACTGTGTTGCCTGTTATTGTTGGGGCTGATCTCACGTCGTCCGCTGTTACGCTTGGAGATTTTGTTGTTCCATAGTCAGATTCGATTTTTACCCCATTGCTTCCGTTGCTTGAAATAGTATTTGATGAAATTGTTGGGGATGATGCGTATGCCCAAACTCCCACGCCTGTATTGTTTGTTATTGTGTTGCTGGCTATTGCGCCTGTTGTCATGAATTTGAAATATATTCCTGCGCCTCCATTATACGTGATTGTATTTGATGCTGACGTGCTGCCGACTGTTACACTTGTTATGTTCCCCCCTGGGGTGGTGTCTTCAAAAAATATTCCGTGTTCGGTATTCCCCGCTCCGGTTGATCCTATTGTGTTTGCATAAATTGTAACACCCGAAATACCGCTGCCTCCCGGCTGATGAGCGACGTATATTCCATTTTCTGCGTTTCCACTGATTGTATTCCCTTCCCCTGCTCCTGTTCCTCCTATCGCGATCGTACTTGCACTCCCGCCGACTGAGTCAATGACCACAACTCCTGATCCATTCGCGAGACCTGTTGTCGCCCCTGCGATATTTGAATTAATTGTATTTCCTTTCAGTGTTAATGACGTTGTGTTTATTCCTGCAACTCCCTGTCCGTAGTTGCCTTTTATTGTGTTCCCTGCCGTGCCTGAGCCTATTGTCGCACTTGCGGCTTGTACCAGTATTCCTCCGTAATAAAGTGTACTCCCGGATAAAGTGCTATTCCCATTCCCGACTGTCGTTACCGTTCCTGCCGCATTAGTTCCTATTTTGTTATTTAAAATTGTTGCTGAACCGCTTGTGTTAATTAAAATTCCTGCTTGGGTATTGCCTGAAATGACATTTGCTCCTGACAGGCTTCCTATTGTCACTCCGGTTGCTCCAAAAACGTGAATCCCTGCTTGAACATTCGGCACTGCGGTTGTACCTGCTGCGTCTAGTCCAATATAATTTGATTGTATGTCTGCGGTTGTAACCGTTGATGTGAGCTGTATCCCGTTTTCTGTATTCCCTGAAATTATATTTGAGTATACGTTTGCCGGTTTTTGAAGCTTAATTCCACTGAGTCCATTTGCCTTCGCTGCTGTTCCAGCTGCGCTTAAGCCTATATAGTTATTTCTAATTGTTGGAGTAATTGTCACTGTGCTATCTACGCTTATTCCGTTCCCTGTATTTCCAGAAATTACATTCACTGATCCTACCGCTGTTCCTATCGCTAATGTCCCACCCGTTGAAGATACTGAGACTCCTGTTCCATTTGCTATTGCTGTCGAACCGTCTGCTCCAAGTCCAATGTAGGCACCTGTCATTGATACCGCACATGAAGTATTTGAGAAAAGAATTCCTGCGGTTGTATTCCCTGATATTACATTCAAATTATCTCCTACTGTTAGCGCTGAACATCCTTCAACTGTCATTCCGTAGTTGTTTGCTACCGCACCCGCCCCCGTTGCGTTCGTCCCAATATAATTTTTTAACAAAGTTACTGTTGGAGTTCCTCCTTTTAAATAAATTCCCGCATTTGAATTTCCTGATAGCACATTTCCTACTGATGATGTCCCTATATTTATCGCCCCTGTGACTGCTTCGCTGACATAAATTCCCATTTGATTTGCGGCCGCTGCTGTCCCCGCTACGTTTGTACCGATATAGTTTCCTGCAATTGTGACTGCCGTGCTTGAGCCTGAGTTTTCTATTCTTATTCCATTATTCGAGTCGAAATTGCTGATAATATTTCTTGATGCTGAGCCTAAACCTCCAATTGTTATCGTCAGAGCTGAACTTCCCGTGATTGATATTCCTGAGGATTGATCCGTTGATGGTGCGATATCGTTTCCCGCTGAACTTATTCCTATATAATTTCCTAAAATCGAATGTCCGCTTGTATCATTGATGTGAATGGTCCCTCCAATCTGGTTCCCTTCTCCTGACACGCCTGTTCCGATGCTTGCGCTTGCTCCACTGAGTCTTATTGCCGTGGATGCGTCCTTTTTGTTGATAGATCCGTCCGTGTTCACCATTGAATTTTTTAAGGTGAAACTGGTGCCGGACACATATATCGCGTTGTGGCCTGATGTTGTCCCCCCCCATACAATCATTCCGTCCATCGTAACAGTATTGCCTGTAACCGCTATCGCGTTATCGTTTACCGCGGTTCCGTCAATCGTAATATCTGGACCTGGTGTTCCATCTATGTCTCCGTCGATTGTCAGCGCTTTGTTTACACTCACGGTTCCAAGCCCGCCGAGCGTGATTGTGCTACCGTCTAGTGCCGCATCGAACGTTATTGTATCTCCTGCTGAGGATGCTGCGATCGCTTCACGCAGGCTGCAATCGCCAACCGGGCACGCCCCGTCATTTTCATCGTCTGCCGTATCGACCGTGTATGTTGCGGCTGATGCTGTTGCTGCTGAAACAAAAACCGCCGCCAATGAGGCGGTCAGAAGAATGAGAATTTTCCTTAAGTATTTCATGGTTTGTTTTTTGTTCATATTTGTATATGTGATTATAGCATTTTTGAGGTTAGAATTCAATGGTAAACCCGTAAAAAAACCTCGCCCTAAGGCGAGGTTTCTTCCTCCAGTATAATTTCGAATCGTATGATTATTTTATAAGCCCGGCTTGGTAAAAAGTATGGATCAATTGTGCCATTTCGCCTCTTGTGAACAATTGGTCCGGATAGAAATACAATCCGTCATCTGACATTAATGCGTGATATTTCGCGTAGCAAACAGCGTCTGAATACCAAGTTCCGGCTTTTGCATCAACGTATACTTGAGTTGTGCAATAAGGAACCATTAGGCTGCTCTTTATTTTTGCAGCGTTCAATAACATCACCAATGCTTCTGCTTTTGTAACTTGATTATCAGGTTTGAATTTGCCGTCTGAGTATCCTTTTACTATTCCGTACATTTTTCCAGCTGATATATATTTCACATACCAGGCGTCTTGTACAACGTCGCTGAATCCCTGGTTGCCGTATGCGTATTGTGGGACTTCATACCCTAATCCTTCCAAAACTGCTTTCAAAACTTCGACCCTGTTTATTGGTTGGTATGGTTTGAAAGAACCGTCGTCATACCCTTCAAAAATTCCTTTTTCTTTTGTCCATTTTGCAGCTGTGCAAACCGGATTTGCTTCAATCAAATCTGTGTATCCGCCGCATTTTGCGCCATTTGTTCCTTTGTCTTTTGTGACATTGCTATCTACAACAATGAATTTGCCCCATTCTTTGTCTTCGCCATCGTCATTGTCCGCTGTGATTTTGTAATCATAAACGCCGTCTTTTATATATTCGCCGTTCGCAAGTTCTCCGTCCCATTTGATTTCATTTTTACCTTCGTCCAATTCGCCTTCAAAAATTTCTGCGACTTTATTTCCTTTTTTATAAACAACTATTTCAACGTCAGAATCATCTTCCAATTTGAATTCAAATTCTAATTTTTCATCATCTCCAGGGGTGAAAACCATTGGAGAGATTTCATTTTTATAAATTAATTCATCGGCGTCGCTCTCAAGCTTCACTGTAACTTTTTCTTCATCTTCGTTTTCTCCATTTTTTGAAACTACAACTATTGAGTATGTTCCGTCAGGTGTATTGTCGCCATCCCAAGTCACAGAATATGTTCCTTTTGCTAAATCATCTTCGTCGTAAATGTTTCCAATGCTTGTATTGCCGCTATATATCGTAACTTTAACGTCAGCTTCGCCTCCCAAAGTAAATGTGATTGAGACTTCTTCGTCCTCTGAAGGGTCAAAAGATTCTTTTGAAACAAAAACGTTTTTCAAGTCCGGATCGTCGTCCTCGCTTGAGCTTGTTCCGTTTTCAAGCTCGAATTCTTTTTTATCAATGTCTTTAATTCCGTTTGTAGTTTCGGCAATGACTTTTACATAATACGTGCCGTCCTCAACGTTATCTTCATCTTTATCTTTGCCGTCCCATTCGTATTCATAATCACCTTTTTCAAGGTCTTTGTCGTCTTTTAAAGTAACTACTAATTTGTCGTCTTCATCATAAATTTTTACGTCAACTTTTGCGTCCAAATTTAATTCAAATTCAATTTCCAAATCTTCGTCGATTGTGAGGTCTTTAATTAAACCTTCGCCGTTGTCGGTTGTGGTTGTGTTTGTAGTTGTATTTGTCGGATTGTATGTAATCCAATCTTTTACAATTTCTGTATCATTTGAATCGTCTTTGTCGGTACCTTGGATCGCATAATAATATTTGCCGTTTGTGTTCGCATCTTTTCCGTCAGCGTACTTTCCATTCCATGAAAATTTGTAGCAATCTGCTGTTAAAAGTTTATTATTTTGAAGAATTTGTACGGTACTTCCGCTACCATTTGACATTACTTCGTAAATACCGACAGTGATGTAGGCTTCTTCATTCGTGCAGAATTCAATTGTTTGGCGGTATTCTTTGTCAGTTGTTACTCCGTCTACTTTTACGTTTGTAATTTGGAGATTTGGATCAACCGGATTGTCACCAATTTTGACTTGGATGTTGGTGAGAGTGAATGCGCTTGCAGTTGTAATACTTCCGAATGCGAGGGTAGAAATAACAGATGTAATCAGCGTTCTTCTTAGCCATTTAATAAACATTGTAAAAATGGGTTATTTATACAAGAGCGGTGATCATATACTATTATTGAAGTTTTGTCAATAGTGTTTTGAACTATACGCTTTTCGTGAGGGATTTCTCCTTCAGGCTCAATCGATCCGATAAATCGGATCTCAAATTCGCCTTACGGAGAATCCACTCACGAAAAGCTACGTTATGTCTATTTCAAACTCCTTCAAAAGCTTTTTTAAGGTATAAATCGGCAGGCCGACCACGTTAAAATAATCGCCTTCTATCCTTTTTATAAACAATGCCCCTTTGCCTTGGATGGCGTATGCGGCTGCTTTATCATCGCCCTCTCCAGATTCAACATAGGCTTCTATTTCCTTTTCTTCCATCTTATCCATTGTGACTAGTGTTTCTGAGGTTGCACTGATGGTTTTTCCTGAGACTGTGTTAACTAAACAGACTGCCGAAACAACTTTATGAGTTGTTCCGGAAATCAACCTTATTAATCGCTTTGCGTCTTCTCTGTCTTTTGGTTTTCCCAAAATATGTCCATGTGATTCGCCGACCGTGTCGACACCTATAATTATTGAATTTTTAAAATGTTTTGCGGCACTTTGCGCTTTGCCGATAGCGTTGAATAAAGCTAATTCTTTTGAGGGCTGCTTGGGCTCTGACACTCGCTTCGCTCGTGTCTGTTCTTCAAAATCGGGGGTGAAAGTGATAAATTTCAACCCTATTTCTTTTAAAAGTTCTATTCTGCGCGGGCTTTTTGAAGCGAGAACTATTTGATACATCCCCTTCAAATTAGCATTAAAAAATTTGACAGTACAGCTCTATTCTAATAAACTTCTCACGATTTAAAAATTTAACCTGATTTAGATGCCAATTATCAAGTCTGCAAAGAAGCAAATGCGCCAAAGTTACAAGCGCCGAGCGCACAATGCTCCTATGAAAAGTGAGCTTAAAACAACTTACAAAAAAGCTTTAGTTTTAATAAAAGAGGGGAAACTTGAAGAGGCTAAAAAGTTCCTTCCTTTCGCTTACAAAGTTATTGATATGGCCGCAAAGAAACACATGATCCACAAGAACAACGCTGCTCGAAAGAAGTCAAATATAGCGAAATCGTTGGGTTCGTTGGAGAAGAAGGGCGTGAAGG
>Ga0233425_10009850_pt1 | contig 11905 bp, 12 predicted proteins | sample Watercolumn_Towu_2_FD_181712 | JGI IMG/M metagenome (GOLD analysis project Ga0233425, IMG submission 181712) | Freshwater microbial communities from Lake Towuti, South Sulawesi, Indonesia - Watercolumn_Towuti2014_140_MG | ecosystem: Environmental > Aquatic > Freshwater > Lake | place...
CCGGGGGGGGGGGGGGTCACGGGTGGCGTGGGCCCGGTCGATCCGGGCGTGTGGGTCTATTTTTTTTACGCGCTCCTGTCACACCCCGCGTGCGCCAGGGCTTCTCGGGTCGAAGGGCCGCAGCGGCGCGGCCCAGCTCAACCGAGATAGGAGCTTCCCCCCGCCGAGGAAGTCCGCCGTGCAAGAACCCGTCATCGCCCCTGAAGCCCTCGAGACCTGGGCCGCCTATCTCATCGAGCATTCGGTCGGGGGCGTCGGTCCGGGCGATGTCGTGATGATCAAGGGCGAACGCATCTGCTGGCCGCTGATGGAGATCCTGGAGCGCAAGGTCGTTGCGGCCGGCGCTGTGCCCGATGTGCTGCTGGTGCCGCCCAACAACGAGCGCGGGCGGGTGTGGTCGGCGGCCATGGCCCGTGGCGCCGATCCGGAGCGCATCGCACAGGTCCCCGAGTGGAACCGCGCGCGCTACGAGCGGATGAACAAATACATCGAAGTGCTCGGGGCCGAGACGCCGGCGGCCTACGCCGGCCTGCCGCCCGAGCGCGCCGGGTTGCTGGCCCGGGCCGATCGTCCCTTCAGCGCGCTCAGGCTGGCCCGGACCTGGGTCATCACGCTGTTTCCCACCCCAGGGCAGGCGGCGGCCGAGGGGCTCTCGCTCGCGGACTACGTGGCCTTCATCGTGCGCGCCTCCACCGAGGATCCCCGCCCGCTGCAAGCGGCCGAGGAGCGCCTGCGGCCGCTGTTCGACGAGGCCAGGACCGCCACGGTCGTCACCTGGCACCCCCACGAGCGGCGCGAGCTGACCCTGCGCCTCGGCCTGGCCCACAGCATCGCCGAGCTGTGCTACGGGCTGCGCAACTTCCCCGATGGCGAGATCTTCACCTCGCCCGACGCCCGCAGCGTCGAGGGCGAGATCTTCGTGGATCTGCCCGTCTGCTACGGTGGTACCGACATGCGGGGCATCTACCTGAGGTTCGAGGCCGGCCGCATCGTGGCGTACGCGGCCGACCAGGGGATGGAGCAGCTCACCGCGATCATCGAGACGGATGAAGGCTCCCACCGCCTCGGGGAGCTGGCCCTCGGCATGAACCCCGGCATGGACCGAGTGCTCAAACACCCACTGTTCGTGGAGAAGGTCGGCGGAACGTTGCATATCGCGATCGGGCAGTCCTATGACGAGTGCTACCCCACCGAGGGCGTCGAGGGCGGGATCGAGGCGTTGGTGACCGCGGGAATCTGCAATCGTTCGGCCCAGCACGTGGACATCGTGGTCGATTTCCGTCCGGGTGGCTGCGGGCGAAGGGTGTACTTCGACGACCGCGAGGTCGTGGTCCGGGGCGGGCTCTGGGCCCCCCTGGACTGAGCCGGAGGGAGCCGTCCGATGCGCGCCATCCTGCCTCTGTTGCTGCTCTCGGCCTGCCACCTCGGGTATCTCTCCCCCAGCGGCGGACCGTCCGAGGGAGACGCGGACACCGACGTGGACACGGACACCGACGTGGACACCGCGAGCGGCTGCGATCTGTGGCTGCAGGAGCGCGGCGACGACCAGGATTCCAGCGAGTCGCTCGGCGCCCTGGCGCCGGAGGCCAGGATCTGTGGCGACCTGTACGCCCTGTCCAACGACGGCCACGCCTACACGGGGGACTTCGACTGGGCCGACTACGTCGCCTCCGTGGGGGGAAATTGGTTGTTCGAGCTGAGCTGGGCCGAGGCCGAGTCCGACCTCGATCTGTTCGTGGTGGATGGGAACGGCGCCATCCTGGCCGGTGTGGCCACCCCGGGCGCGGCCCAGCCCGAGGTGCTGGAGTTCGGCGGGCCCGACGGAGAGGCCTACGGCTTTGCCGTCGTGGGGTGGCAGGGGCCCGCCACCGCATACTGGCTCGACCTGCGATGGCCTGGAGACAACCATTACCGCCGGCTATAGTGCGGGTCCTTTTTTTCCGGGAGCCCCCATGCTGACCCGCCGTCCTGTCGGTTTCGACAACGAGAAGTACCTGCGCGCCCAGTCCGAGGCCATCCTGGCGCGGGTCGAGCAGTTCGGCCAGAAGCTCTACCTCGAGTTCGGCGGAAAGCTGCTGTTCGACCTCCACGCGGCCCGCGTGCTCCCCGGCTACGACCCCAACGTCAAGGTCCAGCTCCTGCAGCGCCTGAAGGACCGGATCGACATCATCTTCTGCGTCTCGGCCATCGACATCGCCGCCGGTCGGATCCGGGGCGACTTCGGCATGACCTACGATCTGGCCACCCTGCGCACATTGGACGATCTGCGCGAGCGCGGCCTGCCCGTGACCGCCCTGTGCATCAACCGCTGGGACGGCCAGGACGCAGCCCGTACCCTCAAGAACCGCGTCGAGGCCCGCGGTGTGCCGGTCTACACCTGCAGGAGCATCGCCGGCTACCCCCACGACGTGGATCATATCTGCTCGCCCCAGGGCTACGGCTCCAACCCCTACATCGAGACCACCCGGCCGCTGGTGGTGGTGACCGGCGCCGGTCCGGGGAGCGGCAAGATGGCCACCGCCCTGCAGCAGGTCTGGCACGACCATCGCGCCGGCCGCCCGTCGGGTTTCTCCAAGTGGGAGACCTTCCCCATCTGGGATCTGCCCCTCGATCACCCGGTCAACGTGGCCTATGAGGCCGCGACCGTGGATCTCGCCGATTTCAACCTGGTCGATCCCTACCATCTCGAGGCCTACGGCGTCACCTCGATCAACTACAACCGCGATGTCGAGAACTTCCCAATCCTCAAGGCCCTCATCGACGGGGTCCAGAGCTCGGGGGGGCGCTTCCCGCGCTTCCGCTCGCCCACCGACATGGGCGTGAACAGCGCCTCCCAGGGCATCGTGGACGACACGGTGGTGCGCGAGGCGGGCCGACAGGAGATCGTGCGCCGGTACTTCCGGCACCACTGGGAGGTCACGGTCGGGATCGAGCGCAAGGAGACCGTCGAGCTGGCGGAGAAGCTCATGCAGCGGGTCGGCCTCACCCCTGAAGGCCGCCGGACCGTGCTGCCGGCCCGCCAGGCCGCCATCGAGGCCGAGCGCGAGGAGGGCAAGGGCTACAAGGGCGCCTTCTGCGGTGCCGCCATCGAGCTGCCCTCAGGCGAGGTGGTCACCGGCAAGAACTCCAAGCTGCTCTACAGCACGGCGGCGGCCGTGATCAACGCCCTCAAGGTGCTGGCGGGCATCCCCCACGGCATCGACCTGCTCTCGCCGCTCGTGATCCGCAACATGGTCCGCTACAAGAACGAGGTGCTCGGGGAGAGCAGCGACAGCCTGGACATCGGCGAGGCCCTCGCGGCCCTCTCGGTCAGCGCCGCCCACAACCCGGCCGCCGAGGTCTGCTTCGAGATGCTGCCGGTGCTCAAGGAGTGCGAGATGCACATGACCCACCTGCCCACCACCTCGGATCAGGAAGTCCTGCGCAAACTCGGGATCATGTTCACCACCGACGCCCGGCACACCCCCGGGGGCTTCTTCCTGCGCTAGCATCGGGGCCACCGGGAAGGGACCATGCTGCTGACGCTGCTCTGCGGGGCGGTGCTCGCCTACGAGAGCGATCAGCTCACGGGGCGCGGCGAGCCCCTCGAGGACGCCGCACCCGTGGCGGATGCGCGTGCGGACGAGTTCCTGGGTCCGGCCGTGGCCAGGACCAACGAGCGCACCGGCTGCCGGGCCGATCTGGAGCAGACGCGCCGTGTCCTCGCGCGGGAGATCCACGAGGCGGTGGGCGGTGTGGTGCGCGTCCCCGCCCAGGGCCGGCAGCCCGCCATGACGTTCGGCGCCTACGCCGCCTGGCTCGCCACCGCACCGGTGCAGCAGCGCGGCTTCGGCGACCGTCAGGACATCTACGGCGCGGTGCCGTGGTGGCAGAACGTCATCCTGGACGCGGTCGGACCGGCGCCCACGGTGCGCCTCGGGGACACCCTCGTGGGGATCGACAAGGTCGATCACTTCTGGGTGCAGGGCTATCTGTACTTCCGGCAGAGCCGCTGGGGACTCGAAGAGGACAAGGCGGTGCGGTGGGGTACCCACACCGAGCGCGCCATCTGGGGCCAGGCCACCACCGACATCTTCAGCTTCGCGGACCTGGCCGCCAACTTCGACGGCTATACCTTCTACGATGGGCTGCTGCGGCCGGGTTCCGCGCTGGGGATCGACGAGCGGGGCTGCGTGGTGCAGCGCCGGCCCTGGCGCTGGAGCGAGCACGTCGACTGGCAATGGGACGAGGTGCAGAACCCATCCGCCTACCAACCCGCGGTGCTGGCCTCCCTGCGCGCCTGGCTCCAGGACCATCGCGCCGAGGTCTGCGACGGCCTGGACGAGGTCGAGGCGGCGATCCGGCAAGCCTATCCCTACGTCCTCGGCCGGATCCCGGCGCGGATCGATCCGTTCGCATTGCACTCCCTGTGCTTCGGGGGCGACCCTCCGGGGGCGGGTGGTCCTGCGACCCCCGGGGAGCAGGAAGTGCGTGGCAAGACCAACCGGAGAGGCCGTGCGACAGGGATGCATCCCGGTTCCTGATCGGTGCTGTCCCCCCTCGGGGGCCCAGGTCTGCAACCACCGCGCGGCGCCTTGTTGGACGCCGAATGGCACAAGGCGGCGACCGACCCCCCGCGACACCCGCGAAAGCAAGCCTTCGCGCTGCATCGACCCTGGCAGAGACCCGGACGCACCCGTGGGATATACCGAGCAAGGCAGATCCTACGGAATCAGGGATCCTGTGGCCTCCTTCCCACCACCCCATGACAGAGGAACCCATGACCCTGGAGAGGCGCGTGTTTGCCTTTGAAGGCCAGGACTACCTCTGGGTGCGGGCCCACGGTGGGCGGCACCCGCTGCAGACCTGCCGCGTGGCGGAAGGGGTCGCGGCCGGGGCCTGCAACTTCATCGACCTGACCATCGTGCCGCCGGGAGCCGAAGTCGGGCGGCACACCCACGCCGAGGACAACGAGGAGATCTATGTGATCATCTCGGGCCGGGGCGAGCTGGAGCTGGACGGCGAGCGGTTCCTGGTCGGCTCGGGCGACGTGCTGGTGAACCGACCGGGCGGCACCCACGGCCTCGTCAACCCGGGGCCCGAGGAGCTGCGTATGGTGGTGTTGGAGATCCCCGTCGTGCCGCGGACGGTGGGAGCGACCCCATGACCCCCGGGCGGCCGCCCCCGTGGCGAGTGGAGAGCGCCGAGGTTCTGCACCGCAACCCCTGGTTCGGGGTGCTGCACCAGCAGGTCCGGGACCCGGCCGGCCGGCCCCACGGGTACTTCACCGTGGACTTCGCCGGGCCCGCGGTCGGGATCGTGGCCCGGCAGGGCGAGCGGTACCTGCTGATCCACCAGTACCGCTTCATCGTGGACGAGTACGTCTGGGCCATCCCCTCGGGCGGAGTCGAGGCTGGTGAAACCCCTCTGGAGGCCGCGCGCCGGGAGCTGCGCGAGGAGACTGGGCACGACGCGACCCAGATCCGCCACCTGTTCGGCTACTACCCGTCCTATGGGGCCACCAACCAGCGCTTTGAGCTGTTCCTCGCCGAGGGTGTCGTCCCGGTGGAGAGCGGCCCCGATCCCTGTGAGGTGCTGGGCCTCGGATGGTTCGACCGCGCGCAGATCCTGCGCATGGTCCTGCAGGGAGCCATCGTCGATGGGCTCTCGCTGGCCCCGCTCGCCGTCCTGTTGCTGGGTGAGGAGGTCGGCACCGGTCGGCCCCTGGCCCAAGGAGGGACATGATGCTCTCGGGCGCCGTCAGCCTTCGAGCCCAGGAGCCCGCGGACATCGCGCCGTTGCGTGGACCGGGGCTGCTGTGCGCCCCCATGACCAGCCACGCTACGCGGTACGAGGTCTTCCTGCGGGACGGCGCGCCGGAGGCCGGGCTGCGCGAGCTCGCAGGCTGGATCGGTGAGCACCGCGCCCTGCTGGTGACCACGCCGACGGTGCGCGCGCGCTGGGGCCAGGCCCTGGCCGCGCTGGACGGCCCGCGGGTGCACCTGGTGGAGCTCTGCTGCGACGAGCAGCGCAAGGACCTCGCCCACGTGGAGCGCTTGTGCGCCGAGGCCGTGCGCGCACGGCTCGGACGGCGGGATCTCATCGTCGCGGTGGGGGGTGGCGTCTGCACCGATCTGTGCACCATGGCAGCCTCCCTGTACAAGCGGGGCATCCGCCACCTGCGCGTTCCGACCACCCTGGTGGGGCAGGTGGACGCCAGCATCGGGGTCAAGGGCGCCGTCAACTTCCGCGGGCTCAAGAGCCACCTCGGCTGCTTCTACGCACCCTGGCGGGTGCTGGTACTGCCCGCCTTCCTGGCGAGCCTGCCGGCGCGGCGTCTGCGCGAAGGCCTCGCCGAGATCGTCAAGATCGCCCTGGTGCGCGATCCTGCGCTCTTCGACCTGGTGGAGCGCCACGGCCCGAGCCTGCTGGCCGCGGGCTTCCAGGCGCCCCCCGCCGTGGCCTGGGAGGTGCTGGAGCGCGCCAGCCTGCGGATGATCGAGGAGCTGCAACCCAACCTGTTCGAGGACCGGACCTACGAGCGCCTGGTGGACTTCGGCCACACCTTCAGCGTCCCGCTGGAACCCGCCACGGGGCATACCCTGTCCCATGGCGAGGCCGTCGCCGTGGACATGGCGCTGTCCATGGAGATCGCGGCGCTGCTGGGGCTGGCGCCGCCTGCCCTGCGCGATCGGGTGCTCGCCCTGCTCGGGGCGCTTGGGTTGCCCTCCTGGTCCGAGCGGCTCGACCTCGACCTGTGCCGTCAGGCGTTGGAGCAAGCCGCGGCCCATCGCGGGGGGCGGCCCAACCTGGTGCTGCCCATCGAGGTCGGGCGGGCCGTGTTCTTGACCTCGGCCACCGTGCTCAAGCCGACCCTGCTGGAGGCCGCCCTGCGGCGCCTGCGCCTGGCCGCAGAGAGCTGACCTTGGCGGGTGACGGACCCTGGCTGGCGCTGGACATCGGGGGGACCACCCTGCGGGCCGGCGCCTACGACCCCCTCGAGGGCCGCCTGCTGGCGGTGGAGCGCGGCCCTGCGCCGTCCTTCCTGACCTGCCCCGGGCTCGACCAGGCGGGCCTGCGCGCCGAGTTGGTGGCAGCCCTCGTGGCGCTGGCCAAGCACCTGGGGCTCGCCCAGCCCACGGTGGTGTCGGCTGGCTTCCCCGGCCCGGTGGACGCGCGCGGTTGGGTCCTGCGGGCCCCAACCCTGTGGGGTCCTGGGGCCGAGCCGGATCCATTCGCCGCGCGCCTGCAGGCCGCCTGGCCCGGCGCCAGAGTCCTGGTGGCCAACGATCTCTGTGCCGCGGGCTGCTGCTTCCTGCGCGATCCTGGCGAGGACTTCTGCGTGGTCACCGTCAGCTCGGGCATCGGGCACAAGCTCTTCCTGGGGGGGCGCCCGGTGGTGGGGGCTGGCGGTCGCGGCGGAGAGATCGGGCATTGGCGGGTGGATTTCTCCGATGACGCCCCGCACTGCGACTGCGGCGGCCAAGGCCACCTGGGCGCGGTCGCCTCCGGCCGGGCCACCGCCTGGCAGGCCGCGCGCCTCCGTGCCCGCGATCCGGCCGCGTTCGCGGCCTCCGCCCTCGGACATGCTCTGGCCGGCGATCTCGGGCGACTCGACAACGTCGCGCTGGCCACCGCGTTCACCGAGGGCGACCCGTGGGCCGCCGCCCTGGTGGGCGCCCTGGCTGCACCGCTCGGGCGCGCCCTGGCCGCCGTCCACGTCCTGGCCGGCGTGGAGCGGTTCGTGCTGATGGGCGGCTTCGCGCATGCGCTGGGCTCCGGCTACCGCGCCCTGCTCGCCCAGGCCGCCGCGGCGAGCACCTGGGACCTCGGCCAGGACTGGACCACCATGCTCCAGCCTGGCGTGCTCGGGGACGACGCGGGCGTGCTCGGGGCCGGTCATCTGGCCCGAGGCCAGCTCTTCGGGCCCCAGCGCCCGCTCCCTCCTGCTTCCGGAGTCACCCCATGAAGGTCGCCCGCTACGATTACGGCGCGCAATTCCCCGATCTCGAAGCCCTCATGGCGCGCCTGCGAACCCTGATCGTGCAGGGACATTACGTGATGAGCGGTGAGGTCCCCGAGTTCGAGGCCGCGCTGGCCGCTTATCTCGAGGTGCCGCACGCGTTTGGGACCAACTGCGGCACCGATGCGCTGCTGCTGGCGCTCCATGCGCTGGGGGTGGGGCCGGGCGACGAGGTTCTCACCCAGGCCAACACCTTCCACGCCACCGTGAACGCCATCTGCCGGGTGGGCGCCATCCCTGTGCTGGTGGACGCCGACGAGCGCACGTTCAACCTCGACCCACGGCAGCTTCCGGCCGCCGTCACGCCGCGGACGCGGGTGCTCCTGCCGGTGCACCTGTTCGGCAAGCCCGCCCCCATGGGGCCTGTGCTGGAGCTGGCCGCGGCCCATGGGCTGTACGTGGTGGAAGACGCGGCCCAGGCCATCGGCGCCAGGTGGCGTGGCCGGCGGGTGGCATCACTCGGCGATCTCGGCTGTTTCTCCTTCCACCCCAGCAAGAACCTGGCGGCCGCGGGCGACGGCGGCGCGGTGGTCACCCGCCACGCTGGGCTGGTGGGGGGGCTGGAGCTGTGGCGGTACTTCGGCCAGAGCCAGCCGAACGTGCACGACCTGGTCGGCCTCAACTCCAAGCTCGACAGCCTGCAGGCGGTGATCCTCCAGAGCAAGCTGCCGTGGATGGATCGCTGGAACGTGGGGCGCCGGGCCGCGGCGGCCGCCTACCGCGAGCGCCTGGCCGGGCTGCCCCTGGCCCTGCAAGCCGAGGAGCCCGACGAGGAGCACGTCTACCACCTGTTCCAGGTGCGCACGCCGGCCCGCGATGCGCTGCTGGCCGCCCTGCGGGCCGCGGGGATCGATGCCGTGGTGCGCTGGCCCATCCCCATCCCCTTGCAGGCGGCCTTCGCCGATCGGGGCTGGCGCCGTGGCCAGTTTCCCGTGGCTGAACGGTTGGCGGAAGAGCTGCTGTGTCTGCCCATCCGGCCCGACCTCCCCCTCGACGAGATCGAGTTCGTGTGCGAGCGCGTGCGCGCCTTCTTCGGGGGCGCATGAGCGTCCGGTTCACCATCCTGGGCGGATCTTCGCCGTTCACGGCCGCCCTCTTCGACGCACTCTGGTCGGTGGGCGCCGAGCTACCGGAGCTGGAGATCATGCTCCATGGCCGGGACGAGCGTGCGTTGGCCCTGGTCGCGCGCCACGGCCGGGCGCGGCTCGGCGTCCACGGCTGGGCCGTGCGCTCGGCGACCGACCTGGAGGAGGCGCTGGACGGGGCGCGCGTGGTGCTGCACCAGGTGCGCTACGGCGGGCTCGAGGGCCGCGCCCAGGACGAGGCCCTCTCCAGGGCATGCGGCCTGCCGCCGGACGAGACCCTCGGGCCGGGCGCGTTGCGCTCCGCCCTGCGCCAACGCGCGGGCCTCGACTTCGTCTGTGACTCCCTCATGTGGAGCTGCCCCCGGGCGCTCGTGCTCAACCTGACCAACCCCCTGAGCCTGTCCACCGCCCGCCTGGCGGATCGCGGCCTCGTCTCCTGCCTGGGGCTGTGCGAGCTGCCGCGGGTCACCGTCGCTGAGGCCGCGGCCCGTCTGGGGGTTGAGCCGGGGGAGGTGCACTGGGCCTACCGCGGGCTGAACCACCGTGGCTTCGTGGTGGCCATGAGGGCGGGTGGGCGGGATCTGCTGGCGGAGCTGCCGGCCGCGCTGGACACCGCCCCCCTGCACGGGATCGATGGCGACACGGTGCGGCGGCTCGGGGCCCTGCCCACCAAGTACTTCCCGCTGCTCACGGGGCGGGCGGTGAACCCGACCGAGGGCCGGGCCGCCTTCCTGGAGGACCTGCGGGCGCGGATCCTGGCGGAGATCGAGGCGGTCCCCTGGCAGGTGCCCCCTGCCCTCGGGGAGCGTTACCTGGCCTGGTATCCCGAGGTGGTGGTGCCGCTGCTGGTGGCGCTCGGGGGCCGGCCCACCGTGCTGGAGGTGAACCTCCGGGGTGCCGACGGGTTGGTGCGCGAGGTGCGCGCGCAGGTGGGCCCCGAGGGTATCCACCCGCTCGAGATGCCCGCGGTGAGCCCGGCGGTGCATGCCTGGATCGATCGGTTCGAGGCCCACGAGCGGTGCGCGCAGGAGGCCGTGGCCAACCCCTCGTTCGAGCGGGTACGGATGGCCCTCGCGGCTGACCCCATGATCCGGTCCGGCGAGGTGGAGGCCTGTGCCCGGATGGTGTGGCAGGGAGTCCCGGAACCGGACCCAGGAGGATTGCCATGTTGAAGGCGGCGGTGATCGGCGCGGGCCGGATGGGGCGTATCCGCGCCCTGGCGGCACGGGAGCTGGGGGTGGAGGTCCTGGGGGTCTGTGACCCCGAGCTGCAGCGCGCGCAAGCCCTGGCCGGCGAGTGCGGCGCTCCCCTGGCGGTGCACGACGACAGTGCATTGCCCTGGGATGACCTCGACCTGCTCTTCCTGTGCACTCCTCCCGCGGTGCGCGCCGCCGGGGTGGAGGCCATCCGGCGCGGGGTGCACCTGCTCGTGGAGAAGCCCCTGGCCACCTCTGCCGCGGCGGCGGCGCCGCTGCTGGCGGCGCTCTCGGTGCGACCCGTGGTCACGGCGGTGGGGTACATGAATCGCTACCGCCCGGGGGTGAGCGCGCTGCGGGCCCGGCTGCGGCAGGAGCGCGCGCTCGGCGCCGTGGCCTACTGGGCGGGCGGGCGCTACCGCGTGCCGTGGTGGGCCGATCCGGCCCAGTCGGGCGGACCGCTCAACGAGCAGGCCACGCACCTGGTGGATCTCTTGCGCTACCTGCTGGGCGAGGTCGAGGACGCGCGGGTCCTGACGCCCGGCGGTGCGGGCCCGGTGGAGTCCGCGGCCATCGCCCTGCGCTTCGCCACCGGCCCGCTGGCGACCCTGCTCTACTCCTGTGAGGCCGAGGAGAAGCTCATCGGGCTGCGGGTCTTCACCCCGCGCGCCGAGCATGCCCTGCTCACCTGGGAGTTCCTGCCGGGACCCGATCCGGCCCCCTGCCCGGATCGCAACGCCGTCTTCCTCGACGAGACCCGCGCCTTCGTGGAGGCATCGCTCGGTCGTGGGGACGGGGTGCGCTCGGATCTGCGCGACGCGCTGCAGACCCAGGTGGTGATGGACAGCCTGCGCGCCGCTGCGGCCCCGGAGACCTGATGGCCGGCACTGCGCTGCTGATGGCCGGTGGCCGCGGGGAGCGCATGGCGCCGTTTTCGCGCCTGCCCAAGCCCCTGGTGCCCGTCGCGGGCGTGCCGCTGCTGGTGCGCAACCTCACCGCGCTGTTGCGCTACGGCCTCACCGACCTGCACGTCGCCATCCCCGCAGGCGCCGACCTGCTGCGGGGCTTCCTGACCGACCACTGCTCACCCTTCGTGCGCCGGCACGGGGCGCGCCTCTCCCTGATCGTGGAGCCCCTGCCGCTGGGCACCCTGGGGGCCGCGGCCGAGCTCTGCGGGCGGTGCGACGCGCTGTTGGTGGTCAACGCGGACAACCTGACCTCCCTGGATCTCTCGGTCCTGCTGCGGCACCACCTCGGCCCACCCGCGGCTGCGATGACGCTGGCCGTGCACACCCAGCCCATTCCGGTCCCCTGGGGCCAGATCGAGATGGTGGCGGGGCGTGTGGTGGCCTACCGCGAGAAGCCCCACCTGCCCGTGCCCATCTGCAGCGGCTGCTACGTGTTGGGGCCCGAGGCCATGGCGGCCTTGCGGGTCGGCCAGCGGTGCGACGCACCGGACCTGGTGCGCGCCCTGGTGGCCTCGGGGATGGACGTCCGAGCCTGTGAGCATTCCGCGCGGTGGGTGGATGTCAACGACGGGGCGGCGGTGGCCCGGGCCACGACCATGGTCCTGGAGCACCCCGAGGACTTCCCGGGGCCAGAGGGGCTGCTGTGACCCCGGG
>Ga0233425_10009851_pt1 | contig 11903 bp, 8 predicted proteins | sample Watercolumn_Towu_2_FD_181712 | JGI IMG/M metagenome (GOLD analysis project Ga0233425, IMG submission 181712) | Freshwater microbial communities from Lake Towuti, South Sulawesi, Indonesia - Watercolumn_Towuti2014_140_MG | ecosystem: Environmental > Aquatic > Freshwater > Lake | place: Indonesia...
CGGCGGTCTTGCGAGGCGGTCACGGCGTCGTAGTTCAACTCGAACCACCAGCGGAGCACGCCCATCGCCGGCGGCTTCTCGCCCGGCCCGACCTGGATCGACGCCAGATAGCTCTTCACGCCCGGCACGCCTTGCTCCAGGCCCATGCCGACGAGCTTCATGCGATAGTCGGCTTCGACCATCACGCGCGCGGCGCGCGTGTTGGGATCGAGACCGAAGACCTCGATGTCCTGCTTGCCCACGCGCGAACGCATCGCTTCGAGCCACGCCCTGCGACCCTCGGGCGTCAGCTTCCGCTTGCTCGATTCGGCCAGATATTCCTGCAACTTCGCCAAATTCTCGGGCTTGGGAGTGATGAGGCAGCCGAACTCGGCCTGCTTGCTGCCGAGCATGTGACGCAGCACGACCACCAGATCGTCGAGTCGTACGACCGGGCCGCCGGTCGCCGTGCTGACGACGTGGTCTTCGGCGTCGGCCTTCCAATCGCCGGCCGGACCGGCGATCACTACGTCGCCCGACTCGGGATACACGAACACGTACTCGATGCGTTGCAGGCCGGCGAGGACTTGCATCTCTTCGGTCGGCTCGCGGCCCGAGGCCAAACGCAACTGCACGTGCTTCTCCAACCGCGGCAGCGAGATCATGCGGAGTTTTGAGTCACGGCGGGCGCTGTCTTGGTGGTTCTTCGCAGTGCTGGTCGTCCGTAGATCGGCCAGCCGGCTGGTGGTTTCCTGCTTCATCAGCGGTCGCAACACGCCCTGGGCGTCAACGTAAATGCCGGTGGGGAACCGCTGGATCGAACCCGGGCCGCCGGCAGCGTCCCACGTCGAGGGGCGGATGGTCGAGGTGATCAGGTCGATGAGGCTGTCGAAGTCGGCCTGAGCCGCGCCGCCGGCAGCGCCCATCGGTTGGGCGTTCATGGCGGCCAGCGCCTGGGAACGGGCCAGATCGTTCTGGATCTCGGCCGTCGAGCGGAGCCCGGCGTCGCGGGCGCCGGCCTGGGCCTGCGCCAAGGCGACTTGCGCCAGCATGGCATCGCGTTGCTGCGGATTGGCCGCCTGTCGGGCGAGCGCCAGCGCGGGGCCGAACTCGCCCGCCGCCAGGTGCGCCCGCAAGGCGTCTTCCCCGGCCGGCTGAGCGGCTGGCGCCGAGGCAACCGTCAACGCAACAACACAGAACAGCGCCACGGCTGCCCCAACGAGTAGTCTCCGACCATTACGCCTGAACATAGACTCCTCCCATCTACCCCAGATTGATAACTCGGGCCCTACTACCACTATGTCTAGAAAGCAGGAAATTGCAAGTGTCGGCCGCCGGAATTGGGACGAAACCCCTCCCGTTGGGGTGGCAGTTGCACTGCCACCCCTGGACACGCGCGTTTGTACGGGGGTAGCAGTACAACTGCTACCCCAACGAAACCTCTAGGGTGCGTGAAACGCACCAACCGTCGCGGATGGTGGTGCGTTTCACGCACCCTACAGGAATTCGCACGCCCTCCGCGAAAGGCAACACTTCTAACACCGTTCCACGGCCCGCTTTTGTGCATCCGCTTTCTTGACGCCCCTACGCCTGGCGGCCCATAATTCGGACACGGCTCGTGGGGCAGGTTGCCAACCTGCCTCAACCACGGCAGGTTGGCAACCTGCCCCACGGACTACAACCTCCTTGGAGAACCACCATGCAAACCAATCGACGCACATTCCTGGGAGCTGCGGCCGCCGCGACGGTCGCCGCCGTTTCGGGCAGGAGAACCTACGCCGCGGCCGCCGACCGCCCGCTGAAACTGGGCGTCATCGGCGTGGGCTGGTACGGTATGGTCGATGCCAAGGCCGCGTTGAAGGCCGGCGGCTGCGAGATCGCCGCCATCTGCGACGTCGACAGCGAACACCTCAAGTCGAGCGCCGACGAACTGGAGAAACTGCAAGGCAAACGCCCACAGGCGTTCAAGCTCTATCAGGATCTGCTCGACCTCAAGGGCCTCGACGCGGTGATCATCGCCACGCCGCCGCAGTGGCACGCGCTGCCGTTCATCGCTGCGCTCGAGAAGGGGCTCGACGTGTATTGCGAGAAACCGCTGGCCTACGACGTCCGCGAGGGCCGGGCGATGGCCGAGGCCGCCAAGAAACACGCCGGCCGCATCGTGCAGATCGGCTTCCAACGCCGCCAGAGCAAGGCGTTTCAGCAGGCCCAGGAGTTCATCGCGTCGGGTGAGGCCGGTCGGCTCGTACAGGCCGACGCCCAGATTCACTACCGCGCCGGCACGCTCGATCCCACGCCGCAGGAACCGCCGGCGTCGTTGGATTGGGATCTGTGGTGCGGCCCGGGGCCGAAGATCCCCTACAGCCCGCAGGTCGGACACAAGAACTGGCGGCTCGAAAAGACCAGCGGCCACGGGCACCTGGTGGATTGGGGCATTCACTTGATCGACGCCGCGCGGATGATCCTCGGCCTGGGCATGCCCAAGCAGATCACGGCGGCCGGCGGGCTGTACGCCCTCCGCGGCCGGATCACCACGCCCGACACGCTCACCGCCCACTTCGAGTTCGAGCGCTGCCCGCTGGTCTGGCGGCACCGCATCTGGGGCGCCGAGGAATACGCGCCCGAGGTGAGCAACGGCATGTTCTTTTACGGCGAGAAGGCCACCGTCTTCGCCACCGACAACCGTTGGGTGGTGATCCCCGTCGGCAAGCCGGCCGACCGCCAGGAGCACAAGACCGGCGGCGACAACGGCCTCGACCACATGGTCGATTTCCTCTCCGCCGTCCGTTCGCGCAAAGAGCCCTCCTGCCCCATCGACGACGCCTTCCGCTCGACCGCCACCGTGCAGCTTGCGATGATCGCTTACGAAACCGCCTCGACCGTCCGCTGGGACGAATCGACCGAACAGATTCTCGACAATCCGCCGGCCGCGAAGTTGTTGAAGCGGGAGTATCGCAGCCCGTGGAAGCATCCGGCGGGTTGACATATGAGAATCACAATCCGATTGGATGACCGCGCCTAGATCGTATCCCTCACCGTCCTCTTCCCCGCCTTGCGGTCGCGGTATTGCTGCTCGATCCAGGCGTAGGTCTTGGCCAGGCCGTCGCGGAAGGAGATGCTCGGTTCCCAGTTGAGGATCCGCTTGATCATCGTGTTGTCGCTGTTGCGGCCGGCGACGCCTTTGGGGGCGTCGAGGTTGTATTGCCGCTCGAGCTTCACGCCGCCGATCTCCTCGGCCAGGTCGACCATCTGGTTGACCGAGATCAGCTCGCTGCTGCCGAGGTTGATGGGCGTGGCGATCAGGTCGTCGCAGTGCGTGATCAGGTCGATGCCGCGGACGCAGTCGTCGACCAGCATGTAGCTGCGCGTCTGCGAGCCGTCGCCCCAAACCTCGATGGTGCGGCTGCCCGCGTCCTTGGCGGCGATCACTTTGCGGCAGATAGCGGCCGGGGCCTTCTCGCGGCCGCCGTCCCAGGTGCCGTTCGGGCCGTAGACGTTGTGGAAGCGGGCGATGGCCGTTTTCATGCCTCGCTCGGCCCAATACTCCTGGCAGAACATCTCGGAGAGGAGCTTCTCCCAGCCGTAGCCGCGTTCGGCCATGGCCGGATAGGCGTCGGACTCCTTTAACGCCCGCGCGTTCGGGTCTTTCTGCAGCTCGGTGTTGTAGGCACAGGCCGAAGAGGAATAGAAGTAGCGTTCGACCCCGGCGCGGAAGGCGGCCTCGAGCATGTGGGTGTTAATGAGGATCGTGCGGAGGCATTCGATGCGGAACTTCTCGATGAAGCCCATGCCGCCCATGTTGGCCGCCAGGTTGTAGACCTCGACTGCGCCTTCGCACACACGGCGGCAGTTCTCCTCGATGCTCAAGTCCAGCGACAGGCACTCGACGCCCGGCACGCGCTGATACCAGTCGGGCAGGGGTTTCTTGTCGACGGCGCGGATCCGCGTGAAGCCGCGGTCGTGGAAGTAGCGCACCAGCGTGCCGGCGATGAAGCCGCCGGCCCCGGTGATCACCAGCAGGTCGTTCTTGTTGGCCATGATTGGTCCTATCGGGTCTTGTCGGCCGCTCCCCCAGCTATAGGAGGGGCGGAAATCGGATACAAGCCGATTCTATCCGCGCTTGGCCCGGGTTGCCAGACGTGCCGTGCGGCAACGGCGGAAAACGCCGCGCGAATGCCGCAGAAGCCGTAGTGGGTTCCTGCTCGGCAGGCACGATCCACTTTTTCCCCCACGCCCGCTTGTTCGCGCCCCCCACGGGCACGTATAATCGGGTCGCCCTTATCGACACCCTTTTCTCAAAGGAGGCACTGGCATGTCGGAGCAACGCAAATCGCGAAGGTTCTTCGGACTTCTGGCAGTGGCCGTCGTGGCCCTGACGTCGCTGGGTTGGATGAGCATGCAGCCCGCGGCGGCGGCCGATCTCGACAAGCTCGACACGTCGCTGAAGCTCATTCCCGACAACGCCGCCTTCTATGCCTCGACCCTCCGCCTCGGCGAACAGATCCAGGCGGTCAAGAGCAGCCGGGCGTGGGCGAAGGTCATGGACATGCCCGTGGTGAAGATGGGCTTGGCTGCCTTCGACCAGGAAGCGGCCAAGCCCGACAGTCCGGTAGCCCAAGCCCTGGCCGCGCTGAAGAGTCCCGAAGGCCGGAAGCTGCTGGCCTTGGGCGAAGACATGATCTCGCAGGACGTCTTCATCTACGGCGACGCCAGTTGCGTCGAGTTCGTGGAACTGGCGCAGCAACTCATGGGCACGATGCGCTGGGGACCGCTCATGGTCGCCGCGTCCGGCCGCGCCCGGTACATGAACGAAGACCGCATGATGGGCATGTTGATCATTTGCACGCTTTGCGAAAACGCCGACCTGCTCAGAGTGCCCGACATGCTCGTGGGCTTCAAGCTGAAGAATCCGGCCGTGGCCAAGGAGTATATGGCGCAACTCGAAGGGCTGGCCGGCATGGGCCTGCAGCAGGCCCCGCCCGAATTGCAGCACTGCGTCAAGGTCCAGCGGACCAAGGTCGAGCAGCACGAGTACCTGGTTCTCTCGTTCGACGCCGGCAAGCTCCCCTGGGACAAGATTCCCATTGAAGCGCTTCGCGAAGTGGAGGCCGAGAAGGGCGACGCCGACAAACTGATCGCGCGGCTGAAGAAGATGACGCTGGTCGTCGCCCTGGGCGTGCGCGACGAGTATCTGCTCATGGCCGTGGGCTCGACCACCGACTGCGTCGGCCGGCTGGGCAAGGGCAAGCGGCTCCTCGACCGACCCGAGTTCAAGCCCCTGGCCAAGTACGCCGACCGCAAGCTCACCTCGATCAGCTACGTGAGCAAGGCGATGAAGGCCCAGGTCACGACCAGCAAGAAGGACATCGACGACCTGCTCGACGTGGCCAAGGAGCTGCTGGCCCTCTCGCCGCTGCCGGAGGATTTGAAGGGCCGCATCGGCAAGGACGCGGGCGAGCTGGCCAAGGACATCAAGGCCCTGATTCCTGCGGCCGGGGCCGGCATGGCCTTCAGCTTTATGACGCCCGAAGGTTTCGAGAGCTTCTCGTACGATTGGGGCGAACACCCCACGCTCGATGGCTCGAAGCCGTTGACATTGTTGAAACACGTCGGCGGCGACCCCATCCTGGCCATCGTGGGCCGCGGCAAGGTCTCGGCCTCGGGTTGGGACACGCTGGTCAAGTGGGTCAACGTGGGCTACGGCTACTTCGAGGAATTTGCCGTGCCGACGATGAACCCGCGGGAACGCAAAGAGTACGACGAGATCATCGGCAAGCTCAAGCCGCTGGCCAAGCAGATCCACAAGGCCACGCGCGACATGCTCATTCCTGCGTTGGCCGACGGTCAAGGGGCGTTCGTCCTCGACGCGAAACTCCAGAGTCGGCAGTTCATCGCCGCGCTCGGCGCGACCGAGAAGCCGATGCCCATGATCGAGCCGGCCATCGTGTTCGGCGTCAGCGACGCGAATCTGCTGCGCAAGGCGGCCGCGGAATACCAAGCCGCGATCGACGGGTTCGTTGGCATCTTGGTGGAGAAGGGGGCGTTGCCGCCGGGATTCCGTCTGCCGAGGCCGGAGGTGGTGCAGAGCGCGTCGGGCGAGATCACCGGCAGCCCACTGCCCAAGGAATGGGGCGTGGATCCGAAGATTGTTCTCAATTCAGGTCTTTCGGAGAAGGTCTTTGTATTTCTCTCGATCTCCCGCGAACACACCGAACGACTACTGAAACCCACACCGCTTGCGGCCGGCGGACCGCTGGCCAAAATCGACCGGCCGCTGGCCGGGGCCGCGGTGTTCAACTTCGCGGCCTTCGTCGACGCCGCCACGCCGTGGATCGATTTCGCCACCGAGCAGATCTGCAAACACGAGCGGAGCCTTGCGGGCCAGCAGGCCGAGATCGTGGCCCAGGTCCACACGGTGCTCGAGGTGCTCAAGGTTCTCCGCGGGATGGTCAGCGTCGATTACTTCGAGGACGGTGCGCTGGTGACGCACTCGCGGATCGAGATCCGGGATATCGAGAAATAGTCTGGCGACGATGGGGTGGCAGTTGTACTGCCACCCCATCGAAACGTGGCGATCGCGAGGGGGCGGCAGTACAACTGCCGCCCCAACGAGTCCCTTCTCTACACCCGGCCAACTTGCCGGTTTCGCCGACTTTGCCGGGAGTTTCGGTAGGCTGCTGGCCTTTCCTTGCCGATAAGGAGAGTTGGGGTGTTGGATACTACGTTCTCACGGATTGGGAAACGGGGGGATCTGCGATGGCTGCCCGCTGGGTTCGCGTGACCTTCATGGTGTTGCTCGTGGTTGGTGTTGCCGCGCCGGCTTTTGCCGAGAACTGGCTGTGCGAATTCTTCGAGGGCGTGGTACGCGACACCAAGCGGCGGCAGTGCTGGCCGAAACCGTTTGCCTGTCCCGACCGCGAGGCCGTGCGGGCGCCGTTTGCCGTGATGGTCGCCAACGGCTGGCAGCGGCAGAACATGTTGGCCGATTACCACTTCGAGCCCGGCACGCCCCGTCTGACCGAGGCCGGCCGCCTGAAAGTCCGTTCGATCATCACCGATTCGCCCGAGAACTTCCGCACGGTCTTTGTCCGCCGGGCCGACACGCCCGAGGAGACCGCCGCGCGCATCGCCAGCGTGCAGCAACTCGTAGTGACGATGGTTCCGCCGGGGCAGGCGCCTCCGGTAATGCCCAGCGATATGTCGGCCGAGGGCTGGTCGGGCGAGCGGGTCGAGATGATCGACCGCGAGTACAACAAGGCCATGCCCAAGCCCGTGCTGCCGCCGCCGGCGTCGAGTTCCAGCTCGTCGGGCGGGAAGTAGCACCCGCAAGTCGGCCTTTCCAGGCCGACCATGACGGCTCGATAAGACCCCGCCACTTCCGCGCGCCCATCCATCGGATGTATGGGTGCCATGCTTGCTAAGCGAGCGCAGCGAGACAGCAAGCATGTTCGCCGCCAACCATGCCCACGCAAGCGTGGGTATGGCACCCATTGTCCGTGAATTGCGCAACATACATACCGTTATTTCCGAGACACTACCCTAGCACCTCTCATCATTCCTTGCCCATTTCCCCAGGTTCAACTATCCCCACGTCACAGCCGGCAGAGCCGCCAAACTTTGCGCGACCCGCCAATTCGGCTGTAGAAGCCAGAGGTTCCCGGTCGATTTCTAGACACGGTGCCGAATAGGCCGCGGAGGAGTGACGTGGGTAAGGGACTTCCGAGAATCCGGCTACGGGCGATGGGGCTGGTCTGCTGCGTTGGGCTGATGCTTGACGCGGCGGCCGTGCAGGCCCAATCGCCATCGAGCGGCAATCCCTTCAAGGACGGCTGGGAGAAGCTCAGCGGCGCGTTCTCGTCGAAGAAGGCCCCCGCCGCCGAGACCTTCGACGACTCGGTTTCGCTCACCGGCCGTGCCCAGCCGTCGGCCAACACGTACGTGGCCATCGCCCGGCTGTACGAGCAATCGGGCAAACTGGCCGAAGCCGAGAAGCAGTACCAGGTGGCCCTGAAGGAGAACGCCAAGGACTTGGCGGCGATGCTCGGTTACGCCCGTCTGAAGGAACGGCAGGGCAAGCCCGACGAGGCCGTCGCCATATACCAGAAGGCGGCCAAGACCTTCCCGCAAGAAGCGGCCGTGTTCAACAACCTCGGGCTGTGCCACGCCCGCCGCGGCACGTTCGACGAAGCCATCACGGCGTTGGGCCGGGCCACGCTCTTGCAGCCGAAGAACGTGCTCTACCGCAACAACATGGCTACGGTGCTGGTGGAAATGAACCGCATGCAGGAGGCCTATTCGCACCTCCGCGTGGTCCACGCCGAGCCGGCCTGCTACTACAACCTCGGCTTCCTGTTGAACAAGAAGGGGAAGACGCAAGAGGCCGCCCAGCACTTCGCCGTCGCTTGGAAACTCGATCCGTCGCTGACGCAGGCCAAGGAATGGATGGATCGCCTCGGCGCTCCGCAGCCGTCGATGGTGGCGCCGCGTCAACAGTTGCCGCCGCCGGTGCAAGAACGCGCGCCAGAGCACGTCGGGCAGCGCCCGCTGCCGCCGACGACACTTCCGCCGACCTTCAATCGCGGCAATCCGCCAGTCGGCGTCAACGGCACGCGCGACGCGCGCGTGCGGCCCGTTCCGCCGTCATCGCCTTTGGGCAACGCCCGCGGCTTCGATCCGCTGCCGGCCGACGGGCTGCCGCCTATGCCGTCCGAATCGGGCTCACCCACGCCGTTGCCGCCGGTCAGCGACGGGCTCCGCGAGCCGGAAATCGCCCCGCTGCCGCCGGTGCGGTAGCCCGGGCTCCTCACGCTCCGCGTGAGGTCGGCAGCCGCCGCTTGTCTCGTCCGGACACTCCAGAGGAATCAGGGTTGCGGGTCATGGCCGTGCCGGGTATCGTAATGGACATGGACCTCACGCCCGAAGATCGTCGCCGGTTGCAAGAGTGTGCCCGCCTGACGCCGCGCGAGCGGTTGGAACGTTTCGCCGCGTTGCAGCGGCGGGCCATGCAACTGCTGGCCGCGTCGCCCGAAGGCTACCGGCGCTATTGGGAGCGCAATCTCCGCCAGCGCAGCATTCATGCCAAGTACTGACGATCCGCTCTCCGTCTTTCAGCTTCTGGCCCGCGCCGGTGTGCCCTTTGTCATCATTGGCGGGCACGCCGTCAACGTTCACGGTTACGTACGCACGACCGAAGACGCCGATCTCATTTTCGAGCGCTCTAGGGCCTCGGAGGCCGCCCTGCTGAAGGTCCTCGAGTCGATCCACGCGTGCTGGATCAGCGACGAGCGCGACCCGGCCACCGGCCAGGAAAGGCTCGTCCCCGTGTCGCCGGCCTACGTGCGCAACGAACACCTGATGATGCTGACCACGGATCTTGGCTTTCTCGACCTGTACGACTACATCCCCGGCTTTCCGGACGTACCCGTGGCCGACGTCTTTTCCGACAGCATCGAACTGGACGACCTGCGATTCGTTTCCCTCCGCTGGCTCCGCAAATTGAAGCAGGCCGCCGGCCGCCACAAAGACCTCGACGACTTGGAGCATCTTCCCGCTTCCTGAGCCACCGGTGGAGGAGACGACCATGGGACTTTTCGATTTCTTTCGCAAGAAGAAGCCGGCGGCCGGTCCCAACGGCGAGCGTGGTGACTCCGAGGAGAACCACGCTACGCGACATTGCTTCGTGATCTGCCGGACGGCGGAACCCGGTGACCTGTCGCGCGCGGGTGAGGTCGCGGCCCAAGTGTTTGGCCGCGGCTACTCGGCCCACGTCGCCGAGGGGGACATCATTACCGTGACTCACGGCGAAGACGCGGTCGGGTTCCTCGCGCACGTGGCGGCACCGATCCCGGGCGGCGAGGCTGAAGAGAATGCCGATGGCAACTTCCTGTGGCCAGACGGGAAAGACGAGGCCGCCAAGCATCGTTCCCACGTCATCGTCACGAACATCACTGCCGGCGAGCAGACGCCCATCCAGTCGGCAATCGCCGTGTCGCGCCTGGCTTTGGTTGCGCTCAAACTCTTTGACGGTATCGGGGTCTATTGGGGCAACGCGAGCGTGTGCAACTCGCGGGAAGCCTTCGAGGGAATCTGCGAAGACATCTCCGAGAAACACGTGCCCCTGCTGGTGCTGCTCCGCTTCCAATTCGTCCGTGCGCCGGACGACGGGGTCGGGCTATACACGCTCGGGATGCGCCAGTTCGGCCTGATGGATATCGAAGTGGACCGCTGCCAGATGGAGCCGCAGGAACTGCTTGAATTCGTGGGCAACGTTGCGCACTACCTCGTTCAGAGCGGCCCGGTCATCGCGGACGGAAACACCGTCGGCGGGAGCGAGGAGGAACGCATCCTGGTCCGCCACCGCCCGAGCATGATCGACAAAGACCGACGCGTTTATAAGATTGTCTTTGAAGGGAGCAAGGTTGTCTCTGACGGTAGAATGGCGCCGCACCACTACATTCTCGTCCCCGAGGGATCTCTACAGGACATCAAGCAAGCGATCATTGAGAACGGCAAAGTCACGAACAACCCGCCGCGAAAGAGGGTTCGAGTGCGGATGTGGACGCTCGACGATGGCTCGACCCTCGTTCAATTCCCAGCGGATACCCACGCGTACGAACTGTCCAAGCTGAATGGTTGGATCAGCTACACGCTTCGGGAGAAGTGCGAGAGCCCCAGTCAGGCAGCCCAAGTCTCGCACGAGAAGAGTTGGTTTTCGAATGCCGACGAGACATTCTACTTCGAGCCAGCCCCAACGAGCGGCGAATACCTGGTCGGAATAACAGACCGTGGCAAGAAAGTCATCCTCGACCTGCTGTCAAACCTGCTTGCACTCTACCCTAAAGAGGGAATCACACCCGTTGAGAACTTCCCGGGAAGTCGCAGAAAATATCACCGAAGTACGAATGAGGACTACAAGAAGGTGGTTGTTGGTATGAACGCGTGGTTCGCCACGGCGCGGTTTGTCGAACCGCCGGCGCCGCCGGACCGGGCGCCCGACGCGGTATTCGTGTACGAGTATGACGACCTTGGCACGACGGTGAATCACGAGCTCTCGGAGTACTCGGCGCTCGCCGAACTTCCGGGTATCGGGAAGCCCTTCAAGGCCGGCTGCCTACCCATCATTCTCGTGGCTGCCGGCATCGTGTTCCTGGCGGCCGTCATGGTTTGAATGGGCGTCGCCTTTCGCTCCGCGAAAGTAGCGCTGATCTACGCGGATTTCGCAGAGGAACGGCCTACGATCTACGCTACTTTCGCGGAGCGAAAGGCGACGATCCGGCCGGCCGAATCGGAGCTTGACGGCGGACGGGGCCGGATGTATACTAGTGTCCATTATCGGCATTTTCGCAGCCGGCGAGCGCGGAAATGGAAACGGCCGGGCGGCGCGGGTTTCGACGTAAGACAACTGGGCGTAAGAGATTGCAGCGATCTCGGGAATCGTTTATTCCGCGCTATCCAACAGGTGGGATCGTCGGCCCGGAAGGGTGGTTCGTAACGTGTTGATACATAACGACTTGCGCCGCGCGAGGGAAGGCCAACCGCGGGCGCGCGCGAACGTTAGGAATAAATGGGGCCGGGAGAGCAAGAACGCGCGAATTCGGCCCGGTTTTCGAGGGTTCTTGCCGCCGATAAGCGTCGCACAAGGCGATGAGAAGTGCAATGAATGCCCGCGGTTGCGGGTAGGGTGAAGGGGTGAGGGGATGAAGGGATCACGAAAGCACGAAAGGCGCGGCCGCTGCGTTCTTCGTGCTTTCGCGGTTTCGTGATCCGAGAGGCTGTAGGGTGGACCTTGGAACGGCATCAGGGCCAGCGCGCACTCTGCGTAGTCCTGGGAAGATGGGGTGACTTGCGCTGGCGCGTGCAATGTGGTAGACCATCGTGTTGTGCTTCCCTTCCGAGTCGGTCGAACAAGGAGGACAGCGATGGCC
>Ga0233425_10009852_pt1 | contig 11903 bp, 14 predicted proteins | sample Watercolumn_Towu_2_FD_181712 | JGI IMG/M metagenome (GOLD analysis project Ga0233425, IMG submission 181712) | Freshwater microbial communities from Lake Towuti, South Sulawesi, Indonesia - Watercolumn_Towuti2014_140_MG | ecosystem: Environmental > Aquatic > Freshwater > Lake | place...
CTCCAAAAACGTGGAAGAATTGCGGAAACGCAACCTGCACATCCTTGTCACTGTCACCCCGCGGCTGGAGGGCCGCAGTTTCGGCACCAATGTGATGGAAGCGACTCTTCTGGCATTAATGGATAAGTCTGAAGCCAATGCCACAGACGCCGACTTTCTGGACTTGATTGAGCGCATCCCCCTCGAACCAAATATCGAGGTTCTGAATTAGCTGTTAAAACCAGATTAGATCTTTTATATTGTCCGCCACCGCGGACCACTCCGCGTCCCTCACGACCTCATCATTCCCAAGGCGGACATGCCGATCAATCACGCCAATCAGGGAGAGGCCTCTCCCCGCCCCCCTTTGGTTTTGACCTTCTCCCGCCTTTCATATTCCGCCATGATATAATGACGTCAACAAGACGTCATAAAACGTCAAATAGACGTCAGGAGAAATTCCATGATCGAAGTGCTACTAGGTTCTAAAAATGCGGAGCGAGTTTTGTTATACCTCTTCACTCGCAAAGAAGGATATGCGCGCGAGATCGCCGGTTTTTATGGCACGGACCTAAAACCTATCCAAATGCAATTGGATAAGTTTGAGAAAAGTGGAGTCCTAGTCAGCCGCTCCGTTGGGCGGACGCGACCCTATGAGTTCAATCCACGTTATCCGTTCTTAACTGAGTTGAAGGCATTGCTCGAAAAGGCGTTGTCGTTTTACCCTGCCAAAGAGCAGGAAGAACTGACAACGAATCGACGCCGTCCACGGGCGAAGGGGAAGACGCTATGAAAAAGATCAAGAACATGAGTCAGGTGGAACTTGCGGCATACATTCAAGACTCATTGCAAGCGGACGGAATTCAAGTTGTGCTTTCGGGTGGAAGCGCAGTCTCGTTCTACAGCAGTAACAAATACGTCTCCAAAGACTTGGACTTGATTAACACAAGTTTTTCAAGGCGAAGCAAGATCAAGGCTGTAATGGAAGGACTCGGATTTCACGAGCAGGGACGTTATTTCATCCACCCTGAAACGAATTTCTTTGTCGAGTTCCCCAATGGTCCGCTTTCGGTGGGAGAAGAACCTGTGAAAGAAGTCAGTGAATTTGTACTCGCAACAGGGACATTGCGAATTCTTTCCCCAACGGACTGCGTCAAAGACAGATTGTGCGCTTTCTATTTCTGGAATGACTTGCAGGGATTGGAACAGGCAGTTTTAGTTACGAAAAGCCAGCAAGTGGGCTTGAAAGAGATCAAACGCTGGTCAAAAGTAGAGGGCAAAGAAAAAGAATTCAAGGCATTTACAGATAAGCTTTGATCTTCCCCACTAAAGAGCAAGGATGAATGATGAAGAATGAATAATGCCGCGTTTGCAGTAAAAAGCCTATCGCTGAGCCTCCCCTAAATTCCGCACTTTGGAATTTGGGGGAGATGTCCAACAGACAGAGGGGGTGAAAATGGACTCCCAACTTATTCGCCCGTAATTCATCCAAAACAAAACTCCGAGTTTCCTCGGAGTTCATTTCTTATCCTGCCACAGGCGCAGCTTGATACTCAATCTTGCTCGGCACGCTCACCCGCCGCGAAGCATCGAGTATTTCCAATGAGACGAGATTTCCACTCTTGTCATAATCTAGAATCACGCCTGGCTTGTCCTCGTCGCTCTCCGCGACGGGAGTGTCTGCGAAAATGACAGTCAGAGTATCGGTTTCACGATCATAAATGACTTTCATGGCTTATCTCTAATACTTTTCAATCTTGCTCGTTCGATAAACAGTGACCACAAACGGCGGGACAGGTTCAATATCTACAAAAACACAGCGCTCGAAACCTTGAATTTCTCGGCAAGGAATCGAATCTGGCGAACATTCAATTCGCGCTTTCCATTCAATATTTCAGAGACCACGCCTTGCGATCCCACTTCTGATAAATCAGATTGAGTCAAACCATGCTCTTCCATGAGGAAACGCAACACTTCAGCGCCAGTCGCATCAGGGATCGGATAATGCTCTTCTTCATAGATCTGAATGAGCGTTCCAAGAGTATCCAGCAAGCCATAGAGCGGATGTTTCTCATTACCTCCAATTTCATCCAGCAATTCATTGAGCCGTTTGACCGCCGCGTTATATTCACGCTCGTTGCGGACAGTAAGCAACGGGGCGATGTTCGTCCAATGGACTTGAAGTTCTTCAGTTACGAGTGTCATTTTTCCAACCTCCTCGGTCATATTCTGCATGTATCAGAACATGACGGGCATACACTTTGCCGCGATTGAAATGAATGGACGTGATCAACCTATATTTGTTACTGCCGATGTTGAAGATAACCCAGTGGTCAAATTTATCGGCTGAAGGAAAGACCTGTCTTAACTCGGCAAAGTTATTGAATTCTGTCTTTTGTACGATCTTGAACCAGCGTTGTAACGCCATTCGGCTGTCGGGGTGTTTTTCCCAGAACTGAATGAGCGTTTTGCGGGTGATGATGTGCATAGGTTATTTTATATCTCAAGCTGAGATACTTGACAAGGGGTGAATTATTGGTTTCCAATAGACTCTTTGATCTTCCCCGCCACCGCGGACCGCTCCGCGTCCCCGCCGCCTCATCATTCCCAAAACGGATCACCCTCAGCCCCAGCGCAGACAACGCCTTCTCCCGCCTCCCGCCTTTCACCTTCCTCTTTCTGCAAATCGTGATATCCTCATCCACCTCCACAACCAACCCCGCCTTGTCGAAGACCCCGTGTGATCTTTACGGGGTGACAATAAAGTCAACGACGCAGTCTGGCAATGGCTAAAATTCATCATCCTCATCTACAGGCTGTATCTCTTGCTTAACTAAATCGCGCCACAGAATAAGCGTGTCTTCCCCCGCGTTTTCTGCCTTCAATCGTTCAACAACCAATCCGTCTTCGCGTTTCATTTCAGGGAATGTAAGCAAAAGCATGGCAAGGTCGCGCCAATCCGTCCCCGATTTTGGCTGTCCGCGTCGTTGGTGATAAGCAATCACTTTCAAGGCAATCAATTCTTCGGGCGCGGCGACAAGTACCTGTGAAAAGAGTCTCGCGGGCGGCAGGCTTTGGACAAGCCGAATATCAACCAAATAGCGATTGCCAGATTTCTGAATTTGATACAACCTAAATCCACGACCATCTGCCACTTCGCGCACCCTGATTGCAACATGGAATTTATCTCCAAGGTAAACTCGAAATTCCTCTGCAAGTTCTCCTGCGCGCGTGGAAAGCAGGTCAATATCCTGACTCATTCGCGGTTCTGGCACATACGCATTGACCGCTTGCGCGCCAAAGACAACTGCATCCTTACGACCGCGCAAAAACTCCAGAACCGCCTCCTGGATGGTCGCCAGCGGCAGGGATTCGTTCATTATGAACTCCTGAAAGGTAAGTGAACCTGCGTTGAACATGAATTGATTCTAGCATAATTCAATGTCTGCATTTATATCAATTCACAAATACTCCCCACCACCGCGGACAGATTCCTCCCAACCTCATCATTCCTGAATCTGGCAATCCTCAACCCCAATGCGGACAGCACCTTCTCTCGCTTAGCATCTTCCTCTTTCTGTAAATCGTGGATGTCGCCGTCTACTTCAATGACCAACCCCACCCTGTGACGGTAGAAATCGACGATGAATCCCGCAATGACTTGTTGCCTCCGAAAATGGACTCCCAGCTTGTTGGCGCGGATTTCCTGCCATAGAAGTTTTTCAGCAGGCGTCATTTCGCGGCGAAGTTCTATTGCGCGTTGCAGTTTTTCTTTGGTGACTCGTTGACCTGGGATGATGTTTTTGACTGGCATAATGCTGTCATTTTAACCCCTCTCCCGTCTCCCCCAAGGGGGAGAATCTAAAACTATCCTGAAACAAAGCCTTGCTTTGGAAAACAGTCACAACCATCAACCGACCAGCCCCCTTCCCATTTGGGAAGGGCGGGGGGATAGGTCAAATCTCCCTTCCCTCCCTTCCCGCCCCCTTTGGTTTTGACACCGAAATATATTGCAAAAACGCATAAAAACTGATATATTCACTTCAATATGTCATTCGATCCAACATATCCCCACAGGCTTGCCCTGCTCCCGCCTCAAACAGCGATTGCCAATACCGATTTTGGCGACCTGCTAATCGGAACACGCGTGGAACTGGCGGAATTAAAAGGCGCGTGCGGACAAATTCCGAATCCACTTTTACTCATGTCGCCTGCCATCATTCGCGAATCGGTTGCCAGTTCCAATATCGAAAATATCAATACAACGCTGGCAGATGTGCTTCAATGGCAGTTGTTTCCAGAAGCGGAGCAAGGCCAACCTGATAAGGAAGTTCTTCGTTACCGCGAAGCCATGAATTGGGGTTATGAAAACGCGGAGAAATATGCGCTGTCTTCACGGCTCATTACAGGGATTCAAAAGCGTTTGATTCCCGATGAGAACGGTCAATATCGTCGTGAACAGAATCAGATTGCCAATCTTGCCAGCCGTGAGAGTTTGTATACCCCGCCGATTGCAAGCGACATCCCCAACCTCATCGGCAATTGGGAAAACTATGCCAACGCTTTGGATGAATCGCTTGATCCGTTGATTCGTGTCATTATCTGTCACTACCAATTTGAAGCCATTCACCCTTTCCGCGACGGAAACGGCAGGACAGGTCGTATCCTGATGATTCTTCAACTCATTCAGTACGACTTGCTCCAATTTCCTGCCTTGTATATCAGTGGATACATTAACCAGCATCGCTCGGATTATTACAACCATCTTCTAGCTGTCACAAAAGAACAAAACTGGCATGGATTTATTGAATACATGCTCCAGGGTTTTTATACAAAAGCCATGGAAACTCGTGACGACCTGAAAAAGATAACAGTTCTCTTCGAGCAACTCAAGGAGCAAATACGAACGGAGAACAAAAAGATATACAGCAGCGACTTGGTCGAAGCTCTGTTTACCTACCCCATTATCACGCCGACAAAACTTGCCACCGAGTTGAATATGCACTACACCACAACCAGCAGACACTTGACTCAATTGGCGGAAATGGGAATTTTGAAAGACACCAAGTTTGGAAAACATCACCTTTTTGCGAATCACAAACTGCTCAAAATATTGAGCAAGCCATCATAAATGGAAATCGTAACAGTATCGATTATTTTTCTTGTACCACAACCAACTCTTTGATCTTCCCCACCACCGCGGACCGCTCCGCGTCCCTCACGACCTCATCATTCCCAAAGCGGACAACACCTTCTCCCGCCGTTCATCCTCCTCTTTCTGCAAGTCGTGAATATCTCCATCCACTTCAACAACCAGTGCGAACTTGTGACAGTAAAAATCGACGATAAATCCAGCAATGACTTGTTGCCTTCTGAAATGAACGCCAAGTTTGTTTGCCCGAAGTTCGTTCCATAAAATCTTCTCGGCGGGAGTCATCTCGCGGCGGAGTTCTTTGGCGCGTTGCAGTTTTTCTTTGGTGACTTTTTGACCAGTAACAATGTTCTTAATCGGCATTTTGTGATTCTACTTTATAACCCCACCCCCGCCGCCCCTTTAGGGGCGGAGCCAAAACCCTCCCTAACCAAAACGTTGACCATGCCCAAGTCCGCGCCAGCGGACAAGATAGGACTCACCACCTTGCCCTTTCCTTCAGGAAAGGGGCAACACCTCACGCCGAAAAATCACCACAATCGGGGATAGGTCCCAACCAAAACCCCTCTCCCGTCTCCCCAAATGGGGAGAAGCCCAGACCTCCTCAAACAAAACTTTGACTTGGAAACTCGTCATCGCTATCAACCGACCAGCCCCCTTCCCATTTGGGAAGGGCGGGGGGATAGGTCAAACCCCAACCCCTCTCCCGTCTCCCCTGAGGGGGAGAAGCTAAAACTATCCTCGCATGAAGCATTTGTATGGCAGATGTCCGCGCCAGCGGACAAGATAAAAGACTCCCCCATACCCTCTCCTTCAGGAGAGGGGCAAGCGGACATGCCGATCAATCACGCCCATCAGGGAAAGGTCCCGCCCCGCACCCTTTCCTTTTGACTTATCCCCAAGTTATTTTGAATCTTCCAAGTAACTTTTTATAACCCTAAGTTTTTTGTTGTACTTCTTTTTCTCTATCTCACACTCCCAAATCCTGATAACTTTCCACCCATCTTTTCGCAATATTTTATTTACCAATTTACCCCGTTCAATATTGCGTTCAATCTTTTCTTTCCAGAAACCTCTTTTCAGGCTATCTCTTGGCTTCAAGCAAGTGTGACCATGCCAAAAACAGCCATCTACAAAAACAACCAATTTACCTTTTGGAAAAACAAAATCAGGCTTCCCCAACAAAGCCTGATTTCTTCTCCAACCAATAATTTTATATTTCCTGAATAGCCGCATTGCTGCAACTTCGGTGGTTTCATTTCCTTTCGACCGAATTGCGCTCATTATTTTAGAACGCTTTTCTTTGGCAACGAAATCTGTCATTGTTTCCTAAAAACTAAACCAACAAAGTGATAATATCTGAAAAGACCTGCTTATATCTAAGAATTGTTTTTCTCAACCCAGAACTAACGTCATCGTCAAAAATATATTCCTCGCCTTGATGACGAAATACATATGCGCCATCTTTGCTCACTTCAGGTTTCCCATGCGCTAGAAAGTTACGCGGCTTCAATATGTCAATAGCAAAATCGCCAACAGAATTGGTATTCTTTAATTTTTCATGGCTCTCAAATAAACGCTGAAAGTTTATCCAGCGTTTGTAACTGTCACTTAAACTGATCATTTCATCAACTTGGGGATTTTCAATGAATCCAGCAAGTCGAGTTTCTGTCCGCTTGTTTTGATCAGATAGTTGCTTGTGAAACTTCTTGTATATCGAACTTTGTTTGTCGGCTGGCAAGTTTGGTATACCAGCCCTCAAAATGTCATCTAACAAATGATCTAATTCCCCTAGTTCAGCCATCACAATGCCACGCATATTTTCCAAATCTAAAACTTTTCTGATTGCTTGGCGTCCAACTTTATAAACCTTCGATAAAACCACGCTTCTGTTAGAAACAAAAACCCCCTCCAATTGTTTTTCTCTTATTGCATCCCATAAATCACTCGCATTTCCAGCAGTGTAAAAAATGACTTCTGTGTATATGGAATGATCTCTTAGGTCTGCAATGAAGTTTTGTCCTTCGCCATATTCTTCTAGGTTTCGGTCTACAACAATTAGATCGACTTTTTCAAAAGGCTTAAAGCTCCAAAATTCTTCTGGGGTTTTAACAAGCCTTATTTCAGGCAAAAAGCCCCAAGATAAAATCTCTGACTTTAATCCATCAATGTCTAAAATATCAAAAAACTCCTCAGTGTCATCAAACCAAAGTATAGAGTAAGTCAATCTCATTTTGTCACCTCGATTCTAATTTCCATTCCCTTAGGCTTCGTTGGAATTGCTGAGATTTTTCCACCCATGCCTTCTACAATGTTCTTGGCATGGTAAAGCCCAAAACCTGACCCGCCGTGAGTAGTGGTAATTCCCAATTCAAACATAGAATCAACACTAGGAAGGTCTTTCGATAAACCTTTCCCATCATCTACAAAGGAAATCTTGATTGTATTTGTCGATGATTTGGAAATCTTCACATTTAGACTACGTGCTTCTGCTTTGTTTGCGTTACTAACAATGTTATCAATCAAAATAGAAAGTTCAATACGGCTAGCCTTTACTTCAAAGGGTTCTTTTATAGAATTATCAACATGCAAATTCAGGTCTGCGGCTACAAAATCTTTAGCAACAGTTAATAAGTATTGTTCAAAAAAGCTAGGAATATCAGTAAATTCCTTCTTGGTTCCAGAGCGAAAGTTGGCTTTGGTCGCAAACTGGGCAACAACTGCTATACGCCTGTTTGCCATTGTTGCCTTTTCTAAGTGCCCTAAGATAATGCTGTTATTTGGAATATCCTGAAGCGCTTTCATCGCTTTAGCCAAATGTCCATCAGCAAGGTTAGAATCTAGAATAATCTGATGATGGAAGGAAAGAAGTTGTTTTACATCCAGTGAAGTGACTTGCTGTAAAAACAATGTTTGTGCTCGATAGGTTTCTTTTTCGCCTTCGAGTTTACTGATTTTCTCTTCTTTTTCAGCCGCCTCAATGCGTAAGTCCGCAGCCTCAGATTTTGCCGCTCTTACCTCTTTTTCTTTCTCCTCAATTAATTTTTTAAATTTAGAAACGGCTTTGGTTAAATTGGTGTCAATTTGATCTGCATCAAAGCCTTCTATGTCTGACAAGAGATTTTTTACTTCTTCTTGCCTGCTTTCATAGACACCTTCTAACAGTGACGGATTAAACCAAAACTTTACAATTCTTTTTGGCGAAGAACCAATAAGCGTCATTATCGACAATGCAATACGCTGTTTTTTTCGTTCCCAAGACTCAGAGTAGTGTTCAATTGTACTTTTCCAATCTAATCCTTCGTCTGTGCTAACTTCTTGCCGAAGAGCTTTGGGAATACTATCCCAATCTAACCCTTCTACAACAAATTTTTCTAATTTCCTAACAGTATCGAGTGCAAATTTTTCTCGAAGTTGAATAAAAGCCTCAGTCTTTTTTAAGCCTTCTCTACTTGAAATAGGCTGAAATTTTTCTTCGCTGCCAGTTACTTCAATCCTTCCTACTATTTCACGATTACCCAAATGTCGGGCAGTGCCTTGTGATTTTTTGTTATCCAACTCAAGCCAGTCATTTCCCCTATCACCATAAGGAGCAATCCTGAATCCATTTACAAATAAAAATATTGAGCCGAAATCCACTGAGCGTACACTTGTTTGCCTTTTAAAGTAGGCTTTTTTATATGTATTCAGGTAATAAATTACAGCATAAGCCCCTGCCAACAAGGGATAGGATGTGTTTTTCTCAATAAGTTCAAATACCTTATCTCCCTCATGAAAAAGAACAAACTTAACCGTTTCACTATCATCAGAAACTTTTGCTTCAATAAAGGTGGAATTAAACTTTAACTTATCGAAAATCTGATTGCGAATTTCAGAATTGATTCTTTCTGAATAGCTTTTACCATCCCCTTTTTCCAAATCAGGAACGGAAAGGGTTATCTTGAATCGATCTCTTAAGAATAATTGATTGGGATTTAAAAATTTTTCTAAAGATGTTTTAGTTTCGAAAAGACGTTCCCGATTCCAAATAGCCCTAAGTGCAGAAATAACCAAAACAGTCCCTCTTTTAGGGAATTTCATCCCTGTTATTTCTTCAGCACGCTTCTCGTCGATTGAAGTAACATCAATAGGTATTTTTTGAATTGTTAAATCTTTGTCGCCTTCAATTTCAAAGTCTTTCCATTCAATATGTAAAAAAAGAATCTCGCCACCTTTCTTCCTTGTTAAAAGGTCAAGCTCTTTACCAAGCCTATCGCAAGAAAATCTACCGATACCCTTGTTGCCTGCTAGATATGCGCCATTTTCTTGATCGAGAAGTTTCTTTTCAGAATAAGCCATGTTTAGCCACTTATCTTTGATGTCAGTTATATCCATCCCTACACCTTCGTCAGCGATAATTATTTGGCTTGATTCAGTTGAAGCCTCCTTTTCTGAAAAATTGGTAAATTTTACAAGAACACCTTCCGACTCAGCGTCGTAGCTATTTTTAACTAATTCAACAATAGCAATATTATCGTCATTGATCAAGTCTTTCCCAACTAGATTCTTGATCAATACATTAGTCTTGAAGTGAAGGGTTTGCTTCATAATATGTCTTACTCTTTTCCAAGAGTGCGTTTTATTGCAAGTCCAACCTGTTCAGCAAATAACGGTGGAACAGCGTTACCTACTTGGGTATATCGTGGAGTTTGTTTTACCCTTCTTGGTCCGCCAGTGGTGTATGGTCCTTTGAACTCAAACCAATCGGGAAAGGTCTGAAGCCTAGCGCACTCACGGACAGTCATTACCCTTGGCTCAGAGTAATGAATAAAATCATCAGGGATTGTTGTGATGGTTAGGGAAGGCTCTTTACGATCAAGTACGGTAACATTACGCTTCTTAATACCATATTCTGCTCTTGCATCGCCCATAATTCGCTTGTTGCGTGGCGCTTCTTTAAGTAAATAAGCAAAGACCTTTTCGGCATCTTCTGTATGGTTTACAAACCTGTGACTATCAGGCATGTAGGTATCTTTTTCAGGAACACGAAGGTACTTCTGGAGATTGGTTTTGGCTTTCGATGAAATTCCCGACATAAATCCATTAGTGTCAGGACAGGCATCCATGCCATGCTTACTTTCAAGGTCTGACAAGGCATGGTAAGTTGTAGCTTTTGCAGGAAGTCCGTTCGATTTCAAAAATTCACTACGTCCATCAAACAAGTTTTGAAATATCTTGTCAGCTAAACCGTCGCGGGTCGCAATCACTATAAAGCGTTTCCTGCGTTGCGGAACGCCAAATTCTGACATGTCAATAATTTCGCCCCTGGCATCGGTATAGCCTAATTCATGTAATTTGCTAATCACAATTTCAGAATATGCCTGCTTGCCATTTCTTTTTGCGTTGGAAAACTTCACGGTAAAACCGTATACATTTTCAAACATAATGACACGGGGTTGAACAAGCTCAACAAATTTTAAGTATGAATGGATTAACCTGTTTCGCTTGTCAGTAGCGCGGCGCTCACCAACAAGTGAAAATCCTTGGCATGGCGGTCCACCAACAACAAGGTCAACTGTGCCTTGCAGGGACTTCAATTCACTTTCTTTATTTTTCAGAAGGGTATCAATATTCCAGTTTTTTACTGGAAGCCAAGGAACCCACTTGAAGTGTTTATGTGTATCAATAAGATTGTATTTCAGGGTTGAAAAAGCATCGGGATTTTTCTCAACAGCAAATAAACCCTGTAGCCCCGCTTTGTGCAGACCAAGGCTGATTCCACCGCAACCAGCGAATAAATCAACATATCTGACTGTCATAGAGGTATTTTACCCTAATTCTAGAACCGATTTTCTGTTTTCAACTCAACCGTTCCAGTCCGCTTCGAGCGGACTTCGTAAAAATAGCACGGGTGATTCATCCCCGTGCAAGCTAACAGCCAAGCACAAAGCCCCTCGAAACCGAACCAACCTCCCCCGTAGAAAGAAGCGGGATTTTCATCATCCAAAAACCTTCGCGCCCCTAAGCCCTCAGCATGGGGGTCGTGTACTTCGTGGTTAAAAAATTCATCCTTCATCATTCATCCTTCCTTCACTCTCTGATACAATACGCCGCACCAATTCTCTAATCTCTAATTCTCCAATCTCTGAAAGAACCCAAAACAAAATGTCAAACGAATCCCTCGTCATCTACTCCATGAACCGCGTGGGACGCATTGTCCCGCCCAACAAACAAATCCTGCGCGACATCTCGCTCGGCTTTTATTACGGCGCCAAGATTGGTGTGCTCGGTCTTAACGGCGCGGGCAAATCCACGTTACTGCGCATCATGGCGGGCGTGGATAAAGACTACATCGGCGAAATCTCGCAAGCCAAAGGCTACACCTACGGTCTGCTCGAGCAGGAACCAAAACTCGATGAAACCAAAACAGTCATCGAAGTTGTCAAAGAGGCGGTACAGCCCATCGTCGAAATGCTGGCGCGCTTCGATGAGGTCAACGCCAAGTTCGCCGAACCCGACGCCGACTTCGACGCCCTCGTCGCCGAGCAAGCCAAGTTGCAGGAACAACTCGACAAGCACGACGCCTGGAATCTCGACTCGCATCTCGAAGTGGCGATGGAAGCCCTGCGCTGCCCGCCATCCGATGTGCTCTTAAAGGTCTGCTCTGGCGGAGAAAAGCGCCGCGTCGCCCTCACCCGACTCCTGCTCACCGAACCCGATGTGCTCCTGCTCGACGAACCCACCAACCACCTCGACGCCGAGTCCGTGGCGTGGCTCGAACATCACCTGCGCG
>Ga0233425_10009853_pt1 | contig 11903 bp, 18 predicted proteins | sample Watercolumn_Towu_2_FD_181712 | JGI IMG/M metagenome (GOLD analysis project Ga0233425, IMG submission 181712) | Freshwater microbial communities from Lake Towuti, South Sulawesi, Indonesia - Watercolumn_Towuti2014_140_MG | ecosystem: Environmental > Aquatic > Freshwater > Lake | place...
GACACCCTCAAACCTCGCTTCATACCCACCCATATACACCATCTCCCCCTCGCTAAAAGTCGGCAGCATGCTCCCACCTTCAATCAAGACCGGAAAAGTCATGAGAAGTTTTATAAAGCTAAATGCGAGCGAGAAAATTATCATAAATTGATAAGTTAAGTTCCGGACTTAACTACCCCCTCAAGTAGAGTTCCGGACTCCAAGGCACTCCTCCGCCACCTTCAATTCCTCACAACTCAACGCCGCCCCATGATATTCAACTTTACCCTCAGCGAATGGCACACCCTTCCCCTTTACCGTGCGACACCAAATACAAACCGGCTGTCGCGTCACCTTTTTCGCCCGCTCAATCGCCTCAAGCACCTGCCCCATATCATTCCCATCAACAACTTTTATAACCTTCCACCCAAACGCCTCAAACTTCGCCTGAATCGGCTCAACATTCATCACCGCCTTGCATGGCCCATCAATCTGCAAACCGTTATTGTCAACAATCGCAATCAAATTATCCGACATAAATTGCGCAGCGCTCATCGCAGTCTCCCACACAATCCCCTCTTGTAATTCACCATCCCCAAGAATAACAAAAACCTTATTCGGCCGCTTATCTAATTTCAAACTCAACGCCAATCCATGCGCCGCAGAAAACCCCTGCCCAAGCGATCCGGTAGACAAAGTAATTCCAGGAATTTTCGAACACGGATGCCCTTGCAGCATAGCCCCAACCTGCCGCAAATGGTCCAGTTCATCACTAGGAAAATACCCAAGATCCGCCAAAATCGCATACTGCGCCGGCGCCGCATGTCCCTTGGACAAAATAATGTAATCCTTGTCCTCCTCGCGCCCCTCCCCAGCCCGAAATCCCACCGCATTCACAGACCCATAAAGCCCTCTGCAAGAATAATAAAGCGCCACCAAAATATCCATCACGGACATACTCCCTCCCGTATGCCCGCTCCCAGCTTTTGTAATCGCACGCAAAGCCGCAACACGAAGGCAACTAGCCTTTTTTTTGAGCTCCTGAATAGTCATAAAAATTCGTCATAAGCAGCCCGCACTATAACGCAGGAAATCAAAGACTGCAAACACCCAAGTTCGTTTTTACCTGAAATCATTTTACCTTAAAATGAACGAATCCTAAACATCTCCTCATACACCGACCCGCCCACCCCCAAGTGGCTTTCCATCAAATAAAACTCATCGACATCAAACTCCCGATCAGAAACTTCTAACCCCAAAACCGCTTTCTCAAAATCAGCAGCAATCTCACGAGGACAAAAACCAACCCTAGCCAAAGTGATATGCGGAGAAAAAACTCGCCCGCCGCCACTTTCACTGCCAATCCCGCCTCTGCCATTCATCGCCCCACCAAACCCAAACTTCACAACAACCTCAGCAACTTTCTTCTGCAAATTTAAAAGCCGAACAAAACCATCGCATTCACGATCAATGTCAACAAAAACCGCTTTAATAAAGCCTCCGCCCTTAAAAACCCCCAACTTTTTCCTAAATTTTAATTTGAAAGGCTCGAAAGAAATCGTCTTCAATTCCCTCTGCAAATCCAAAACTTTCTCAACCGAAACTTCACCCAAAAAGAAAAGAGTTAAATGAAAACCACTCTTTCGGCCGGCCAGAGACAATCGCGCTCCATCACTTCGCGCTCCGTCACTTCGCACTCCATCACTTCGCACACCCGCAGCCTTCCCCAACTCCCCCTGCAGCCCCGCAAGATAATTATTGAGCTCATCTCCCAAATTTATCGAAACAAAAAGCCGCATAAAAAATCTACAACAACTACCCTACCAAGAAAATCACATGCTTTTACCTCTCATCATCCGCATAAACATGCATGTACTCAGACTTGTCATACGAATACAATTCATCGCTCTTAAAAAATCTTTTAACTTCTTTTTCCGCATTCTCAATAGAGTCCGAAGCGTGCACAACATTACAAGCAACACTCATCGCAAAGTCTCCGCGGATAGAGCCGGCTTCAGCCGATCGCGCTTTTGTAATCCCGCATAATTTGCGAACCGCTTCAACAACCTCAAGCCCCTCCCAGCACATCGCGATTATCGGCGTAGACTGCATAAATTTCGCAAGCCCTTTGAAAAAAGGTTTGTCCGCGAGATGCGCATAATGCTCTCTCAACAAAACTTCATCGAGAGTCATCATTTTGCAGCCGACCATTTTTAATCCTTTTCTCTCAAACCTTTCAAGAATTTTTCCAACAAGCCCGCGCTGAATCGCATCCGGTTTCACAAGCACAAGCGTCTGTTCTTTTACTCCTTTTGGCATATAAGTGTAGGTTAAAATTTTAGCGGCCGCATTCTACACTACTTTAAGTTCCGGACTCAACTAAAAGGGGTAGTTAAGTTCCGGACTTGCCTATTTATCTATGCTGCCGGAGTCTCAGTTGGTGCCTCATCTTTAGCAGCAGAAGGAGTTTCTTCAGGCTTAGATTCTTCCTCACCTTTCTCAAACACAACCTTTACGCCACTATCAAAAATAGAACCAGCAGGAATCTTCGCCCCAACACCAAATTTAATTTTAATATCTTGCCCCCCTTCTATCCTGACCCCATTCTCACCCGGGTCATAATTCTTGGATCCACCGCTAACAAAAGCAATCGTCATAGGAGTTTGCTGATTAAAAGTGACTGATTTTGTAGCCGGAATTTCAATTATCAAATCCCCACCACGAACAACTTCATCAACCGTTGTTTCATATTTTTTCTCAAGTCCACTAGCTTGCCAAGGTGTAACATGTGCCGGCAAATCAGCAATCAAACCCTCAATTTTATCAACTGGAGTTTCCGTAAGACTTCCCGTCAACCCTTGAAGCTCTTTCTTCCATCCTTCAATTTTCTCTCCAATCCCAGGCCACTTTGCACTTGCTGCCTTCACTAGAGGAGCTATAGAATTTTCAGCAAATTTTGCCCCAAAAATCCACGCAACAAATTTAACAACAGGGTCACTTGCGGCAGCTTTGTAATTCGGATTTCCATCTGTATCCTTTGGCATCAAGCCAAAAAATCCCAAAACAGTCATCAAAGATTGATTACCTTCGATTTCTTTTTGTGCAGCTTCAGCCGCAACCTCAGCATCAGATTTAGCAACCTCAGCAGGCTTCGCAGCCACACTTGCATCCTGATCACTCAACTCAACAACAACATTTTTATTTTCATATTTAACTCTGAAAGATTTCTTGCCAGTCAAATCTCCGCTATTCGTAACCTTAACCTTAACATCCTCCGCAAAAATATCGATAAGCATCTCTCTAGCCCTAGCCGCTTCAATCGCAGCACGGGCACTAGCAGCACCCAAAACGCTATCATTAATAACTGCATCAACAGGGATTGCTTTCCTAACAGCCTCCTTTAACTGATCGCCAAAATTTGCTGCAGCTTTATCGGAAGGAAGTTGAAGAGGCTGCCAGTTAAGAGCTTTTGAAATATCTGAATAAAGCTGTTCTTTTTCTTCAACCTTTGAATCAAGTTCTTTTTTTAATTTTTCACGGTCGTCCCTAGCCTTAGCAGCATCATAAACATCAAGAGCCATTCTTACCTCTGCAACACCCTGTAAACCAGGAACCTGAGCAGCAGCATCTACAGCCTTACGTGCTTTTTCAAGATCAATCGCCGGCCCACCAGGCACCGCTGACGCTCCCTCCTTTTGTTCATATATCAATCTATTTTCCTTCATTTTTATTTTTGTTTAAATTTTGATCTATTAATTATACCAAAAAAAGGGCTTGGGGACAAGCTGTAGCCCGCACAAATCCAACACACCAACTACCCCAAATCCCCTCACAAGAATACAACCACTGCCAATCACCACCTCATCGCTTCCTCAAACTTCTTTTCATCAGAATACGGCCCGATCACCGCCAACCTCAATCGATCAGGCACAAACAGCTCGGAGGCAACCCTGCGAATATCCGCAGCAGAAACTTTATCAATCGCAGTCATAATTTCCTCCGGAGTTTTCGCGTCATTATGCAATAATTCAAATTTCGCAAGCAAATGCGCAAATTCCTCGCTGTCCTCCAAACTCAAAACCATCCTCCCTTTCAAAAAATTCTTCGCCTTTGTAAGCTCCGCTTTCTCAACGTCTTCGCTAGCAATCAATTTATACTGCTCAACAATTTTCTCAACCGCCATATACACCCGATTCACATCAACCCCCGCAGTCGTAGAAATCAAACCAGTATCACAATAATCATCAGTATTTGTTCGCACATAATACGCAAGCCCATGCGCCTCGCGCACATTAAGAAACATCCTGCTGCTCATATTCCCTCCGAGAATCGCCGCCAAAACTTTCAAAACCCAATGATCTTCATGCGTCTCAGGATACCCCCCAAACCCGCAAGCCAAATGCACCTGCTCGGTAGTTTTATTTTTTAAATAAACTTTTTTTGGCTTCTTTGGAGCAGCAAATTCTTTAAACTCATAAGCCTTTTTCCCATCCCCAAGCGCAAAATATTTTTCAACCAATTCAACCGCTTCATTGTGAGCGATATTTCCGCAAACAGCGATCACTATATTATTAGGCTGATACAATTCGTTTTTATATTTCACAAAATCCTCATGCGTAACACCGCGGATCAACTCCTTGGTCCCAACTTCATCCCACCCAAGCGGCTGATCTCCAAAAACTAAATTTTCAAAATTCCAGCCGATTTGATACATCGGCGTGTCCTGATACATGTTGTATTCCTCAAGAATGACTCCGCGCTCTTTTTCAATCTCGGCTCCATCAAATTTCGCATTCAAAAGCATGTCCGACAGAACATCAAACGCGGTCTCGACCTTTTCTTTTGCAGCCTTCACATAATACCCGGCATACTCCTTGCCGGTAAAAGCATTGAACTCCCCGCCGACCGCATCAATCGCCTCCGAAACTTCTTTCGCATTTTTAAATCTTTCTCCCCCTTTAAAGAACATGTGCTCAAGAAAATGCGAAATACCATTGATTTTTTTTACTTCATAACGACTCCCAGCACCAACAAGCACGAGAACAGTAATAGCTTTCGTGCTTTCAAGTTTTTCCGTAATAACCCTGAGCCCGTTTGTTAAAGTTGTTTTTCTAAACATCGCCAGCCAATCTACCATTATAGTTTTAAAATATCAAACGTGTGGTATACTCAGCGACACTAACACCACACTGAGAACGTTCTTCATTACCCCCTTAACTAATGAACGTTCACCGAACGGACAGCGAACGTTCATCACTACCCCCATGTACACCACCCGCCACACCCTCAACCGAGTAACATTCCTCCTCATCGGAGCAGTTGTCTTCACGGCAATTCTCATAATCCGCTTATTTTACTTGCAGGTTGTAATGCACGATTATTACAAAAATGTCGCAGCAAAAGAGCACTATGGTTACGTTGAACTTCCAGCGAGAAGAGGAGAAATTATCATCACCGACTATCATTCAAACGAAGAATTCCCAATCGCGACAAATGTAACTCTCGACCTTTTGTACGCAGACCCAGCGTTAGTCGAATATCCAGAAAAAATCACGGAAAACTTCGCACAGCTCATATACAACAAAGACACCGCACGTGAAAACGACAACGCGCGCATCGCGGAAGCTGCAAACAGACGCGCCAGCGTCCCTGAGCCCACCCCGACTTCGTCGGGGCTATCGAGCCCCGAGCCCTCGAGCCCGCAGCCCACAGCCACACCAAGCCCCCTCACCCCCAAAACCGACGACGAACTTTTTGCAGAATTTAAAACAGACTTAAACACAAAAATTTCATCAAAACTCCGCCCAGAAATTCTCCTCGCAACAGACCTCGACCAAGATACAATAAACGAAATCAACTCATTCAAAGTAAACGGCATCGAAGTAAAAAACAAAAATCTCTACGCGTACCCTCCGCAAATAACATCACTGCAGGCAGCAGCAAATCACCTCGCCCCAATTCTCGAAACCCCAACAAAAAAACTTGAAACAATACTCGCCGGCAAAAACCGCTACGTTGTCCTCGCGCGCAAACTCGACCCCGACATTTCCACAAAAATCAAAGACATGATCGCAAAAGACAAAGAAGGAATCTTCAACGGAATCGGCATGCAGGAAGAATATTTTCGCTACTACCCCGAAGGTCAGCTCGCCGCAAACGCGGTCGGATATGTTGACCAAGAAGGATACGGCACATACGGAATTGAAAACGCATTTAACACAGAGCTTCAAGGCAAAAAAGGCGCATTGCAAACACAAAAAGACTCAATCGGCAGACAAGTAATTGCAGGAGACAGTGTAATAGAACCAGCAGTTGACGGAGCAGATGTTGTCCTCACAATTGACCGCTCAATTCAAATGTACGCGGAAAAAATTCTTGGCCAAGATTTAAACGAATTTCGCGCAGACAGCGGCCAAGTAATGATAATGGATCCAAACACAGGCTACGTGATCGCACTCGCTAGCGCGCCCACCTTCAACCCAAACGAATACAGCAAAGTTTATAAAAAAGTTTACATAAATCTTACCCCAGAAGACATTGCCAATTTGGTTCCAACAAAAACCGAGCATCTTTATTATTTTTACCGCAACAAAGACATCAACGATTTTTATTATATTTTTGAAGAGACAAATGAAGACGGCCAAACGGAATATTACCGCTACGAAAACTATGTCGGCCCCGAAGCCTATCAAAACAAACCGGTTTCTCTTCCATACGAGCCCGGCTCTGTATTTAAACCGCTCGTAATGTCAGCCGCAATTGACGACAAAGATTTAACTCCCAATTCAACTTACAATGATTCGGGTCCAATCGGCGTTGACTGGAATAAACACAAAGGCGATTTTGATTTTTACATCCATAATTCTTTGGACAATTATTACGGCCCCGGCACAACAATGACAACTGTTTTGGAAAAATCTCTCAACACGGGAATGACTTTTGTATCCAAAACAATCGGCCCAGCTCTCATGTATAATTATTTAAAAAAATACGGATTCGGCGAACGAACTGATATCGAATTTGCAAACGAATCCGCAGGCTACATGGAATACTACGACCTCTGGACAGAATCAGAATTGGCAACACACGCTTTCGGGCAAGGCATCACTGTAACTCTGGCACAATTAACAAACGCATTTTGCGCGTTGGCGAATGGAGGAATTTTATTTCAACCACATATTGTAAAAGAAATTCGGAATGATGATGGAACAGTGACAACAACAGAACCAACAGAAATTAGAAGAGTTATTTCGGAAGAAACTTCAAGTAAATTGACGGCAATGTTGGTATCGGTAGTTGAAAATGGTTTGGAAAAAAAATCAAAAGTCGCAGATCATTATGTAGCGGGGAAAACAGGAACCGCTCAAACATACAAACACGGAGTAGCAATAAAAGGAGTCGGAACAACAATCGGTTCATTCTGCGGCTACGCTCCGATTGATAAACCAAAATTCGTGATGTGCGTAAAATACGACCACCCGCGCTCCAACGAATGGGGTGGCAACACCGCCGCAGTCACTTTCACAAACATCGCCGAATACCTTTTCGATTACTACAACATTCCCCCGGACAAGAAATAGGAAACAAAATCCCACCCCAAAAATCAATACAAAATTTGACAAAAGTTCACAAAAGTGATAAAAATACCCCCCGCCTAGTATTTTCAAACATTTAATATTCAAAAATGCAAGATCCTGTAAGGAAACATCACGACCCAGATCCTCCAGAATCCAAAGGGCAGCAACCAGATCAAGCTCCAGTCAACACTCCACCGCCAAAACGCCCCGCAATAACACGAGACGAAGAAGAAGCCGGAAAATACCCTGACCACAGAGACATTATTGATGAAATCCTAACCACCACAAAAAAACGAATTGAAAAGGGAAAAGGAGGTATAAAAGAAACCAAAAAAACGGACGGCTCAACGAAAACCGAATTTATTTTTCCAGACAGAACAGTTTCAATCACAATAAGCCGAACTCGAGAAGGGATCGTTAGAGAATTAGAAATCGCTCTCGCAAGAGATGATGAAAACACTAGAGAACTTTTAAACGAATTAGGTCCATATCAGACCAGTTTTCACGGAAGAGGATTAGACAACAAACAAAGAACATTTTGGCCGGCAAAATGGAAAAAAGCGATCCCAACGATAGCAATTTATGATCCAAAAGGCCCAGATCCAAAAATAATATTCACAAGCGATCCAGAAATAAACGTCCCGAGAGGATGGGTTGTAACAAGAGCACTTAATTTCACAGACACAGGGGGAGCAGGACAATTAAGAATATCTCTATCAACAATCTTCGGCAAAAACAAAAGGATACAATGGCCCGATCAAATAGACTTCAACGGCCACGGCACATACGTAACCGTCGTAACCGCCGGCTCTCCAGACTTTGCGGACAAAATCTAAAACTCACTCCCGCTTCCAGACTCAAACGGCCTAAAGGTAAGAATAGGTCTGCCATTACAACCAGAGTCTCCACCAACAGAAAGAACATTTAAAACACGTGCACTGTGTTTCGCGCAAAGATCAGCGACAAAATCAACTTTTCTCAACACCTCAGGAACAACCCCGTCAACATAAACCGGTAAAACTCCTTTCTCCGGCATACAAACAATATATCCACCTGTCTTCTGATCTAATCCAAGATCCTCCATACTAGTAACATTTTCTGGACAATCACCTCCCATATTTTTATTTGTTAAACTATAGGAACACACTTTTACCAGAGCCTCACTAAAAAATCAATGATAGAAACACGCTCCTACCAGAGCCTCACTAAAAAATCAATGATAGGAACGTGCTTCTACCAGAGCCTCTTCGATGTGTCTGAACTTATTCAATGGAATGTTCGTTCAGGAATTCACGGAGATCCACAGGCAAAAAATCCTTCCACAAAACGTCATTTTATTCTAGAATTACCACGTCAAACGTATAAATTCCCGAATAAAATGCCATCCCAGAACATTCTAAAAAAATTCGAAACTCTCCCATTCTTCACTAAGAAGAACCTAGCCGCCACTTTCGCCAACTCCAAACCTGGCTCCACCCTAAACCGCCGTATAACCCGCCTCTTAAAAGACTACAAATTACTACAACTAAAAAAGGGTCTTTACACAACCAGTAAATTCTATTTCACAGAACCAAACAAAACCAAATTCGTTGAATTAATATCCAACCGCCTCTGCTCCCCTTCATATTTGAGCCTTGAGTACGCACTGGAAAAACACAACCTTTTAAACACCGTTCAATCCACCCAGTCCACTCAATCCACCCAATCCATCAAGTCCACTCAATCCACCCAATCCGCTCAATCCACCCAATCCACCCAGTCCACTCAATCCACCCAATCCACCCAATCCACCCCAATCACCTGCATCACACCCAAAACAACTCGCTCATTCAAGAACCCGCTAGGCAACTTCCAATACTTCAACCTGAAACCGTTACTGTTTTATGGCTTCAAAAAAGTCTCATTCAACAACCACGAATACCACATCGCAACGAAAGCAAAAGCACTCTTTGATTATCTCTACCTAAAACCAACCTCAAAGAGCAGCCAAAAACACCTGCACCGGCAACTATTCGAAACCTCAGACATCATATGGAATAATTTTTCAAAACAGGACTTCGAAGAATTCGACAAATATGTCTGGAAATCCGGTTCAAAAAAGATGGCAGACATCTGGCGCACCATCGATAAATTTTTCGCCTCAAAGGACTTCGACAAACAGATAAAAGAACTCTTAACAAGTTGAATCCGCAGCAACAAGCAACAACCGCCCCACTGGCAGGCTTAAAGAGGATTTGACCCCCTACTAACGGTTTTTTTCAACCGCTACGCTACACATTTGCACCTGCAAGATCACTGGCAGGCCCAAGAGGATTTGAACCCCTACTAACGGTTTTGGAGACCGCTGTGCTACCATTAACACCATGGGCCTATGACCTTTCGCGGCGATACTCATCGCCACTCAGAATTTTGGAGGTGCCGCCCGGACTTGAACCGGGGAATAGCAGTTTTGCAAACTGCCGCCTTAACCGCTTGGCCACGGCACCAGAATCCACAGATCGGGATCGAACCAAAGTCTGTACGTACAGACTTTAAGCGCAACCCAACCACCTCCTTTTCAAAAAGCACGAGCATTGTATCTGCAAGCCCCATCTTTTGCAATGTCAGGTTTAACCTTCCGCCACAAACCCGCCAGTATAAACCAGCGGGAATTTAGCGAAAACGCAACAATCCGCCACTTTGTCATTTCTCCCCCGGGAGGATTAACATCTCAAAAGAAACATGGCAAAACAACATCCTCCAGCCAGTAAAACCCAGCCAAAATGCACCTTCCATTACGGCAAAACAACATTCTCTAACCCGCAAAACACATCGAGAACACACTACTCATCACAGCCTTTACTTTCCACAAATCACATCAATTTTATCAGCAGCCACACCTATACAACTACTGCCATCATCTGCAACCCCACCTAAACTGTCCTCCACGGCCATACACTCAGCAACATTTTTCGCAAGCGCAAACCTACACTCATCCGTGACAGCCGGAATACTACCCATATCCTCACCAATCCTCCCCAAAATAATCTCAGACAGACCAAAGCACGCCTCATCTCCAGCACACACCAAAACCTCCTCATGCGCACCATCAGTAACACGGGGAACATCAACTCTATCCGCAGAGATCTCAGGATCAGCACACCCCCCCATCAACGACAAACCAAGAGCACCAAGAGCCAATTTATTCATAAAATAAAAGTTAAATACAAACGAGCCGCCAGCCCTAACACATCACGCCCACAAAACCTCGGGCATCCTCACCTCTCACACCAACAAAACCCCAATCCCACTACTTCGCCGCCTTCTTTGTATCCTTTCTCTTATGCATCACATGCTTTTTGCAATGATCGCAAAACTTTTTGAGCTCTTTTACTATCCTATCGTTTTCCCTTTTGTTGTAATAAGTAATGTAATTCGCCTTATTGCATTCGGTGCAAAACCATGTGCAATACTGACTTTTTCCTTTCGCCATATCTTAAAGAGTTATTTAAATCAAATCGCAGGCAGTATTCTATCCAAAACCTCAAAGAAGTCAAAGAAAAAACCACTGCCGCACATAACAGTTAATTAAACAAATCCGCAAATCTCTGCTGCCATCTTTCATCCATGTCATAACGTATATGTCTAATCCCACCTCTGGGGACACCCCTATTTTTAAACCCCCTGTTAACAGCATCGGTTCCATGACAATCAACCAAAATTCTCCTTGTCCCCTTTCCAGCCTTGGCCTCAGCATCCCTCAAAACTCTAACAACCTCCCCCTTAACCCCAGTCATACAACAAAAAACAACCATCACATTTGCACCACTTCCCAACAATTCAGATATTCTCCCTCTAAAAGTTTCAGCAATACTCAAAGGTTCGCCAGGATCACCCATCATCATCACTTCAACCTCACGAGCTTTTCCATTAGCTAAAGCAACAAGAGCATCAGCCCTCTCCGGGACATTATCAACAATAATAATATTATCAAGATTCATATTCAGAAGACGGTAAAATTTTCTGACCCAACCTAGCCGCAACACTCTCAAATCCTATATCATCACTACCCTGTATTTCAAATTTTGCGGAATAACAAGCCAAATGCCTATAAAATTTCCTGAGAACCTCATTCAAAACATCCACTCTCCCCACACCTATCATAACCTCCATATAATACTTAATCAAAGCATCCTTAACCCTATCCGGAACTTTCTTAAGCGGCCCAAAAACCGGACAAGCGATAGCGGTTATTATAGGAGCCCTCCCGTCTTGAGCCTCTGATACAGTACAAGAAATATTCACTTTAAGCTCAATCGGAACCCTCAAAGGCTTCCCTCTTTTTTCATCTTCAAAAACGACATCCCC
>Ga0233425_10009854_pt1 | contig 11902 bp, 14 predicted proteins | sample Watercolumn_Towu_2_FD_181712 | JGI IMG/M metagenome (GOLD analysis project Ga0233425, IMG submission 181712) | Freshwater microbial communities from Lake Towuti, South Sulawesi, Indonesia - Watercolumn_Towuti2014_140_MG | ecosystem: Environmental > Aquatic > Freshwater > Lake | place...
CATGGCCGGCCATTCCAAATGGGCCAACATCCAGCACCGCAAGGGGCGCCAGGACGCCAAGCGCGGCAAGGTCTTCACCAAGCTCATCAAGGAAATCACCGTCGCCGCCAAGATGGGCGGCGGCGACCCCAACGGCAATCCGCGCCTGCGCCTGGCCATGGACAAGGCCAAGGCGCAGAGCCTGCCCAAGGACACCATGGAGAACGCCATCAAGCGCGGCACCGGCCAGCTCGAGGGCGTCACCTATGAGGAGATCCGCTACGAGGGCTACGGCATCGGCGGCGCGGCAGTGATGGTGGACTGCCTCACCGACAACAAGACGCGCACCGTGGCCGACGTGCGCCACGCCTTCGCCAAGAACGGCGGCAACATGGGCACGGAAGGCTCGGTCGCCTTCCAGTTCAAGCACTGCGGCCAGTTCCTCTTCGCCCCCGGCACGAGCGAGGACAAGGTGATGGAGGCGGCGCTGGAGGCCGGCGCCGAGGACGTGCTCACCAACGAGGACGGCAGCGTCGAGGTGATCTGCGCGCCGGCCGACTTCCACGCCGTCAAGGCCGGGCTGGAGCAGGCCGGGCTCAAAGCGGAAGTGGCCGACGTCACGCTCAAGCCGCTCAACGAGACGGAGCTCGCCGGCGAGGACGCCGCCAAAATGCAGAAGCTGCTCGACGCGCTCGACGCCCTCGACGACGTGCAGGAAGTGTATTCGACCGCGGTCATCGACGAGGCCTGATGGCCGTGGGCGATCCGGCCGCGCCTGTGCGCATCCTCGGCATCGACCCCGGCCTGCGCGTCACCGGCTTCGGCATCATCGACAAGGCCGGCAACAAGCTCGCCTACGTCACCAGCGGCTGCGTGAAGACGCCCGAGGACGGCACGCTGCCGCTGCGCCTGAAGACCATCCTCGGCGGCCTGCGCGAGGTGATCGCCGCGCACCGCCCGCAGCAGATCGCCGTCGAAATCGTCTTCGTCAACGTCAACCCCAAGTCCACCCTGCTGCTCGGCCAGGCGCGCGGCGCCGCCATCTGCGCGGCGGTGGATGCCGAACTGCCGGTCGCCGAATACACCGCCCTGCAGGTCAAGCAGTCGGTGGTCGGCAACGGCCATGCCGCCAAGGAGCAGGTGCAGCACATGGTGCGCCGCCTGCTCGCCCTGCCGGGCGACCCCAGCCCGGACGCCGCCGACGCACTCGCCTGCGCCATCTGCCACGCCCACGGCGGCCAGGGGCTGGGCGCGCTGTCCACGGCCGGGCTGCGCGTGCGCCGCGGCCGGCTCGGCTAACGCCTTGTCGTCGCAAACGTATTACTTTCGACATCACCCGTTCGGATGATGCGGAACGGCCCATGGACGGGTTTTAATGGCGCCTGCAGGAAGCGCTTCCTCCCCTGCAGATTTTCACACACGCCGTCCGTGTGCCCAGCGCTCTCCCCGGAGAGCGCTTTTTTTTGCCCCTCCCGCTACAATGCCCCCTTCGCACCCGGAGCCCGGCAATGATCGGCCGCCTGACTGGCATCCTGCTCGAAAAGAACCCGCCCCAGGTCACGCTCGACGTCGCCGGCGTCGGCTACGAGATCGACGTGCCGATGAGCACCTTCTACAACCTGCCCGCCACGGGGGAGAGGGTCACCCTGCACACGCATCTCGCCGTGCGCGAGGACGCCCACCAGCTCTTCGGCTTTGCCACGGAAGCCGAGCGCGCCGCCTTCCGCCAGTTGCTGAAAATCTCCGGCATCGGGGCGCGCACGGCGCTGGCGCTGCTCTCCGGTCTCTCGGTGGCCGAACTGTCCCAGGCGGTGGCGGCGCAGGAGCCCGGCCGCCTGACGAAAATCCCCGGCATCGGCAAGAAGACGGCCGAGCGCCTGCTGCTCGAGCTGCGCGACCGCATGAAGGGCATCGTCGCCGTCGCCCCGGCCGCCGCCGTCTCGTCGTCGAACGACATCCTCAACGCCCTGCTCGCGCTCGGCTACAACGAGCGCGAGGCGCAGGCGGCGCTGAAGGCCCTGCCCGCCGACGTCTCCGTTTCCGATGGCATCCGCCAGGCGCTCAAGTCTCTGTCCAAGGCCTGATCGGGCGACACACACGGGTACAATCCTTCACCCATGGACTACAAAACACTCGCCCGCATCGTCCTCGTCACCCTGCTGGCGCTCGGCTGCTTCCTCATTCTGCAGCCCTTCATCGCGGCCATCCTGTTCGCCGCCATCGTCTGCGTCACCACCTGGCCGCTGTATCAGTGGCTGCTGGCGCGCCTTGGCAACCGGCCGGCGCTCGCCGCCAGCCTCATGGCGTTGCTGCTCATGCTGGTCGTGCTGGTGCCGATGGTCTTCCTCGCCGCCAGCCTGGCCGATGCCATGCCCCTTCTGGCGGGCAAGCTGCGCGCCTTCTTCGAACATGCCGCCGTCTCCCCGCCGGACTGGCTGCGCCGCATTCCCCTCGTCGGCGAGCAGCTCGACGCCTACTGGCACAAGCTCGCCGAGAACCGCGACGAGCTGCACGGACTGCTCAAGCAGTTCTACGAGCCGACACGCAAGCTCCTGACGGCCATCGTCACGCTGACGGGCGAAGGACTGCTGCAGCTGGTGCTGGTGTTGTTCATCACCTTCTTCTTCTACCGCGACGGTGCGGCACTCGCGGCGCGGCTGCACAGCGGCAGCCGTCAGCTGGGCGGCGAGCTGGGCGGACAAATGCTCGAACTGACGCGCGGCGCCGTGATGGGCGTGATGGTCGGCATCGTCGGCACCGCCGCCGCGCAGGCGCTGGTGGCGCTCATCGGCTTTCTCATCGCAGGCGTGCCGGGCGCCATGCTGCTCGCCGCCGCCACCTTCTTCCTCTCCATGATCCCGGTCGGACCGCCCCTGATCTGGGGCGGTGCCGCCTTCTGGCTCTACGACCAGGGGCAGACCGGCTGGGCCATCTTCATGGTGATCTGGGGGGTGGCCGTCATCAGCAGCATCGACAATTTCGTCAAGCCGCTGCTCATCAGCCGCACCGCCAGCCTGCCCATCCTGCTCATCGCGCTGGGCGTCTTCGGCGGCATCATCGCATTCGGCTTCATCGGCATCTTCCTCGGGCCAGTGCTGCTGGCGCTGGGTCTCGTCCTGGCCGAGAAATGGACCGCCGCCCAGGCCGCCGCGGAGCAGCAGGCATGATCGAGACCGACCGGCTGATCTCGGCCGCGCCGGAATCCTCGCAGGAGGCGCAGATCGAGCGCGCGCTGCGGCCGCGCAGGCTGGAGGAGTACGTCGGCCAGCAGAAGATCCGCGACCAGCTCTCCATCTTCATCGAGGCGGCGAGGAAGCGAAAGGAGGCGCTCGACCACGTCCTGCTGTTCGGCCCGCCGGGGCTGGGCAAGACGACGCTGGCGCACATCATCGCCCACGAGATGGGCGTGAATCTCCGCCACACCTCGGGGCCGGTGCTCGAGCGCGCCGGCGACCTCGCCGCGATCCTCACCAACCTCGAGCCGCACGACGTCCTCTTCATCGACGAGATCCACCGCCTCTCGCCGGTGGTCGAGGAGATCCTCTACCCGGCGCTGGAGGACTTCCAGATCGACATCATGATCGGCGAGGGCCCGGCGGCGCGCTCGGTGAAGCTCGACCTGCCGCCGTTCACCCTGGTCGGCGCCACCACGCGCGCCGGCATGCTGACCAACCCGCTGCGCGACCGCTTCGGCATCGTCTCGCGCCTGGAGTTCTACACGCCCGAGGAGCTCTCGCGCATCGTCACGCGCTCCTCGCAGCTGCTCAATGTCGACATCGCCGCCGAGGGCGCCTTCGAGATCGCCCGCCGCGCCCGCGGCACGCCGCGCATCGCCAATCGCCTGCTGCGCCGCGTGCGCGACTTCGCCGAGGTGCGCGCCGAGGGCGCCATCACGCAGGCGGTGGCCGACGCGGCCCTGACCATGCTCGACGTCGACGCCATCGGCCTCGACATCATGGACCGCAAGCTGCTCGGCGCCGTGCTGGAGAAGTTCGCCGGCGGCCCGGTCGGCCTCGACAACCTGGCGGCGGCCATCGGGGAAGCGCGCGACACCATCGAGGACGTGCTCGAGCCCTACCTCATCCAGCAGGGCTACCTGCAGCGCACGCCGCGCGGGCGCATGGCCACCGCCGCTACCTGGCGCCACTTCGGCCTCGCCGCGCCCGGCCGCAACGGCAGCGCGGAACTCTGGGGCGAATAACCCCGATCCGCCCGCCGCGGCGTTTAAGCCGGCAGGACCTGACCGCTGGGGTAAAATGCCCGCATGCCGCCCGTCAACACTTCCGCCGCCGGAGCGTTTTCCTTTCCGGTGCGCGTGTATTACGAGGACACGGACATGGCGGGCGTGGTGTACTACGCCGGCTACCTGCGCTTCCTCGAGCGCGGGCGCACCGAGTGGCTGCGCACCCTGGGCATCGAGCAGCTCCGGCTGGCGCAGGAGGCGGGCCTCGTCTTCGCCGTGCGCTCGCTCAACATCGAGTACCTGAAGCCGGCGCGCCTGGACGATGCGCTCGCCGTGCTGACGGAACTGACTTTGCCGGGGCGCGCCCAGGTCACGCTCAAGCAATGGATTGAACGCGGCGGCGAAACCCTGGTCGAAGCCACCGTGCGCATCGCCTGCCTCGACACGACAACAATGAAGCCGACCGCCCTGCCGGCCGAGCTGAGAAGGAAAATGGGAGGGTCATGAACGTAACAACCGATTTGTCCATTCTTTCGCTCATCGCCAACGCCAGCATCCTCGTCAAGGGCGTCATGCTGCTGCTGACGCTGGTGTCCCTCATGTCCTGGTACTGGATCTTCCGCAAGTGGTTCGCCATCCGCGACGCACGCGCCAAGACCGACCAGTTCGAGCGCGACTTCTGGAGCGGAGGCGACCTGAATTCCCTCTATCAGAGCGCCGTCAACGACCGCCACAGCGCCGGCGCGCTGGAACGCATCTTCGAGGCCGGCTACCGCGAGTTCACCAAGCTGCGCGGCCAGAAATCGCTCGACCCGGCCACCATCGTCGACGGCGCGCGGCGCGCCATGCGCGCCACCTACCAGCGCGAGATGGACCACCTCGAGGCGCACCTCGCCTTCCTCGCCTCGGTCGGCTCGGTCAGCCCCTACGTCGGCCTGTTCGGCACGGTGTGGGGCATCATGAACGCCTTCCGCGGCCTGGCCAACGTCAGCTCGGCGACGCTGGCGCATGTCGCCCCGGGCATCGCCGAGGCGCTGGTGGCCACCGCCATCGGCCTCTTCGCCGCCATTCCCGCCGTGGTCGCCTACAACCGCTTCGCCCACGACATCGACCGCGTCAGCATCCGCTTCGAGAGCTTCATGGAAGAGTTCTCGAACATTCTTCAACGGCAACTGCGATAGCCATGCGCCAGCGGCGGCTGATGAATCAAATTAACGTCGTGCCCTACATCGACGTGATGCTGGTTCTGCTCGTCATCTTCATGGTGACGGCGCCGCTGATCCAGGTGGCGACGGTGGACGTGCCGACGGTGGGCAAGGCCGCCCAGGCGCCGAGCGACCCGCTGCAGGTCATCGTCAAGGCCGACCAGACGCTGGCCTTCCGCGCCACGCCGAACGCGGCGCCGCGCGACGTCTCGCGCGACGAGTTGCTGCGCCTGGTGGCGGAAGCGCAAAAGAAGAACCCGCAGCAGGCGGTGGTCGTCGCCGGCGACAAGAGTGTGCGCTACGAGGCGGTGATGAAGGTCATGGACGACCTGCAGAAGCAGCAGGTCGCCCGCGTCGGGCTGCTGGTGCAGCAGGGACAATGAACGCCGTCCTGATGGAAGAGCGCATGGAACCGGGCAAGGCGGCCTCCGCCGCGCTCGCCGCCCTGGTGCACCTCGCCCTGGCGGTCCTGCTCATTTACGGCATCCGCTGGCAGACGCGCCCGCCGGAGGCGGTCGAGGTGGAACTGGTGCACGCCGTGCCCGTGCCGCCGGCCCCTGTCGTCGAAGCGGCGCCGCAGCCCGCACCGGAACCGAAGCCCGTCCCGAAAGTGGAACCGAAGCCTGAACCGAAACCCGCACCGCCGGCCAAGCCGGACATCGCCCTCAAGGAGAAGGAAAAGCCGAAGCCGGAACCGAAGCCCGCGCCGAAGACGGAGCCGGATAAGGCCAGCCGCCAGCTGATGGCGGAATCCCTCAAGCGCGAGCAGCAGCAGCTCGAGGCACGCAAGGCCGAGCAGGAGCTGGCGCAGATGAAGGCGGCGCAGGCCGCCGGCGCACGCAGCAAGGCGACGGCCGACTACATCGGCAAGATCCGCGCCAAGATCAAGGGCAACATCGTGCTGCCGCCCGACATCAAGGGAAACCCGGAGGCGATCTTCGATGTCGTACAACTGCCGAGCGGCGAGATCCTCAGCGTCAAGCTGAAGAAATCCAGCGGCCTTGCCGCCTATGACAATGCCGTCGAGCGCGCCATCCTCAAGTCGAGCCCGCTGCCCAAGCCCGAGCAGGGCGATCTCTTCAGCCGCGGCCTGGAGCTGAAGTTCCGCCCGCTGGAGGAATGACGAAATGTATAATTCCGGAATCATGATTTTCGCCGAGCGATGATGACCGCACTGAAACGCGCCGTATCCGCCCTGCTTCTTCTCGCGCTGTCCCTCGCCGCGCACGCCCAGCTCACCATCGAGATCACCGGCGCCGGCGCCAACCGCATCCCCGTCTCGATCGCCGACTTCGCCGGCGAGCCGGGCGTCTCGCGCGCCGTGGCCATGGTCATCCGCGCCGACCTCGAGCGCAGCGGCCTGTTCAAGATGGTCGAGGCCGGCGCGCCGCTCGCCGAGAACGCCGCCGTCAATTTCGGCGACTGGAAATCGCGCGGCGCCGACGCCCTCGTCGTCGGCAGCGTGGCGCCCACGGCCAACGGCCGCTTCGAGGTGCGCTTCCGCCTCTACGACACGCAGAAGCAGGCCTCGCTCGGCGGCCTGGTCTACGTCATGACGGCGCAGCAGGCGCGCACCACCGGCCACCGCATCGCCGACTTCGTCTACGAGAAGCTGCTCGGCGAGCCGGGCGTCTTCTCAACCCGCATCGCCTACGTCGTCAAGAGCGTCGGCCGTTTCGAGCTGCAGATCGCCGACGCCGACGGCATGAACCCGCAGACGGCGCTGGCTTCGAAGGAGCCGATCATCTCGCCGGCCTGGTCGCCCGACGGCGGCCGCCTCGCCTACGTCTCCTTCGAATCGAAGAAACCGGTGATCTACGTGCACTCGCTCGCCAGCGGCAGCCGCCACGTCGCCGCCAACTTCAAGGGCTCCAACTCGGCACCGGCCTGGTCGCCCGACGGCCGCAAACTGGCCGTGGTGCTGACCAAGGACGGCGGCTCGCAGCTTTATCTCGTCAATGCCGACGGCAGCGGCATCGTGCGCCTGGCTTCCTCCAGCGGCATCGACACCGAGCCCTTCTTCTCGCCAGACGGCCAGTTCATCTACTTCACCTCCGACCGCGGCGGCAGCCCGCAGATATACCGCGTGCCGGCCGAGGGCGGCAGCGCCCAGCGCATCACCTTCGAGGGCAGCTACAACGTCACGCCGCGCCTGACGCCGGACGGCAAGAACATGGCCTTCGTCACGCGCAACGGCGGCCGCTTCCAGCTCGCTCTGATGGATCTCGCCTCGCGCCAGACGCAGGTCCTCACCGACTCCGACAAGGACGAATCCCCCAGCTTCGCGCCCAACGGCCGCATGATCATCTATGCCTCGGAAATCGGCGGAAAAGGCGTGCTGGCCGCCGTGTCGAGCGACGGTCGCGTCAAGCAGAAGCTTTCCGTGCAGGCGGGCGACGTGCGCGAGCCGGCCTGGGGCCCGTTTTCGAAGAACTGATTTTTTGGAGAGGTCATCATGCGTAACAAACTGATCATGGCAATTCTGGGCGCCGCCCTCCTCGCCGGCTGCGGCACCACCGTCGACCCCGAGCAATCCGGCGCGCCGGTGGAGGACCGCGGGGCGAAAAGGATCGACGGCGCCGAGGTCAAGCGGGTCACCCCCGACGACAACCTCGGCTCGGTCCTGGCGGCCGTCAAGCAGGGCGTGCTGGCCAAGCGCAGCGTCTTCTTCGACTACGACAGCTACGTCATCAAGGACGAGTACAAGTCGCTGGTCGAAGCGCATGCCAAGTTCCTCGTCGCCAACCCGCGGGTGAAAATGCTGATCCAGGGCAACGCCGACGAGCGCGGCAGCCGGGAATACAACCTGGCGCTGGGCCAGAAGCGCGCCGAGGCGCTGAAGAAGATGCTCACCCTGCTCGGCGCCCGCGAGGATCAGCTCGAGGCCGTCAGCCTGGGCGAGGAAAAGCCGCGCTGCAGCGAGGCGAACGAGGCCTGCTGGTCGCAGAACCGCCGCGACGACATGCTCTACACAGGCGAGTTCTGAGGCATGAAGCGCCGCCTGGCCGCCCTGCTTCTTGTCGCTACCCTGCCGGTGCAGGCGGCGCTGTTCGACGACGACGAGGCCCGCAAGCGCATCGAGCTGCTGCGCACCGAAGTCAATGCGCGGTTGGAGAAGCTGGAAGCCGCCTCGCGCGGCCAGATCGCGCTGGCCAACGAAATCGAGACGCTCAAGGCCGAGGTCGCCAAGCTGCGCGGACAGATCGAGGTGCTGGCCAACGAAATCGAGTCCACGCAGAAGCGCCAGAAGGATTTCTACGTCGACCTCGACAACCGCCTGCGCAAGCTGGAACCGCAGGCGCCCGCCGCCGACACGAAACCGGCAGACGCCAAGGCGCCGGCGGACCCCGCAGCGGAAACGCGCGACTACGAGGCGGCGCTCGGCCTGTTCAAGTCCGGCCGGCACAAGGATGCGCTCAACGCCTTCCTGAACTTCATCAAGACCTATCCGGCCAGCCCTTTCCTGCCCTCGGCCCACTACTGGGCCGGCAGCGGCCACTACCAGCTCGGCGAGTACAAGAAGGCCATCGAGCTTTTCTCGAAGCTCGTCGCCACCTGGCCCGAAGACGACAAGGCGCCCGACGCCCTGCTCGGTCAGGCCAACTGCCAGCAGGAATCCGGCGACGCCAAGGGGGCGAAGAAGACACTGGACACCCTGGTCGCGAAATACCCCGGCAGCGCGGCCGCCTCGGTGGCCAGGCAGCGCCTCGCCCCTTCCGCCGCGCCGAAGAAGAAGTAAGCGGGGCGGCAGCGGCCGCCGCATCATGACCGACCCGTCCGCAACGCTGCGCATCACCGAAATCTTCCATTCCCTGCAGGGCGAAAGCACGCGCGCCGGCCTGCCGACGACGTTCGTGCGCCTGACCGGCTGTCCGCTGCGCTGCGCCTGGTGCGACACCGACTACGCCTTCTCCGGCGGCGAGACCATGACGCTCGGCGACGTGCTGCTCGAGGTGGCGCGGCACGGCGCGCGGCACGTCTGCGTCACCGGTGGCGAGCCGCTGGCGCAGAAGGCCTGCCTGCCCCTGCTCGCGGCCCTGTGCGACGCCGGCTACTCGGTCTCGCTCGAGACCAGCGGCGCGCTCGACATCGGCCAGGTCGACCCGCGCGTCTCGCGCATCATGGACCTCAAGGCGCCGGCCTCCGGCGAGGCCGACCGCAACCACTGGGAGAACCTCGGCCGGCTCAACGCCGGAGACGAACTGAAGATCGTGCTGGCCGACGAGGCGGACTACGACTGGGCGAAGAAGGTGCTGCGCGAGCGGAAGCTGGACGCGACCTGCCCGGTGCTGCTCTCGCCGGTGGCGGGCAGGCTCGATGCGAAGCGGCTGGCCGAATGGGTGCTGCGCGACCGGCTGCCGGTGCGCGTACAGCTGCAGCTGCACAAGCTGATCTGGGGCGCGGAGCGCGGCCGATAGCACGCTCAACATACCGGCGCACGTGGTATTGTCGCGCCAGCCATGAATAGCTGAACCGCATCGTTCCCGATGACCGCACATCCCAAACGCGCCGTCGTGCTGCTCTCCGGCGGCCTCGATTCCGCCACCACGCTGGCCATCGCCCGCAGCGAAGGTTACGCCTGCCATGCCCTGTCGATCGACTACGGCCAGCGCCACGCCGCCGAGTTGGAGGCCGCCAGCCGCATCGCCCTGTCGCTGGGCGCGGCCGAACACCGCGTGGTGGATGTCGATCTCGGACAGTTCGGCGGCTCCGCGCTGACCGACCGCCGCATCGCCGTGCCCATGCAGGGTGTTGCGCCGGGCATCCCGGCCACCTACGTGCCGGCACGCAACACCGTCATGCTGTCGCTGGCCCTGGCCTGGGCCGAGGTGCTGCAGGCCAACGACCTCTTCGTCGGCGTGAATGCCGTCGACTATTCGGGCTACCCGGATTGCCGGCCGGAATACATCGCCGCCTTCGAGGCCATGGCCAACCTCGCCACCAAGGCCGCCGTCGAGGGCACGCCCCTGCGCATCCACGCCCCCCTGATCGCCCTCTCCAAAGCGGACATCATCCGCCGCGGCACGGCGCTCGGCGTCGACTACGGCCTCACCGTTTCCTGCTATCAGGCCGACGAGTCAGGCGCCGCCTGCGGGCTATGCGATGCCTGCCGGCTGCGCCATGCCGGCTTCGCCGCCGCCGGCGTGCCCGACCCGACGCGCTACCTCACTGCTTGAAAGCTGAAATTCACCCCAGTTATATGGGGTGAAACAAGACTGATCCACGCCGCCCCGTGATTCTTTAGAATCCGCTGATTGCGCCATGCAGAAAGGGGCGCACTGCGAGGAGGAAGCATGGAGTTCACCATCCACCACCAGATCCTGACGGCCGTCTTCGTCGTCGCCATCGTCATGGGTGCCGTGGCCAACAAGACCAATTTCTGCACCATGGGCGCCGTCTCCGACTGGGTGAACATGGGCGACACCGGCCGGCTGCGCGCCTGGCTGCTCGCCATGGCCATCGCCATGCTCGGCGTGGCGGCCATGGCCGGCATGGGCCTCGCCAGCATCGGCAACAGCACCTTCCCGCCCTATCGCACGCCGAATTTCGCCTGGCTGCGCTATCTGCTCGGCGGCCTCATGTTCGGCGTCGGCATGACGCTCGCCTCGGGCTGCGGCAACAAGACCCTTGTGCGCGTCGGCGGCGGCAACCTGAAATCGCTCGTCGTGCTGGCCATCGCCTCGGCCTGCGCCTATCTCATGCTGTGGACAGACTTCTACGGCACGGTCTTCAACTCCTGGATCGCCGCCACCACGATCGACCTCGGCAAGTCCGGCATGAACAGCCAGGCCGTCAGCGAGTTCTTCGGCAGCGGCAGCGGGGCGCAGGTCGCCACCGGCGCCGTGATCGGCCTCGCCCTCGCCGGCTTCGCCTTCGCCTCGAAGGATTTCCGCGGCAGCTTCGACAACATCCTGGGCGGCCTGGTCATCGGGCTGGCCGTGGTGATCGGCTGGTACCTCACCGCCGGCCCGATGGGCGCGGCGTGGAAGGAATGGGCCGAGCTCGCCGACACGGTGCCGAGCCGCGTCGAGGTGCAGTCCTACACCTTCATCAGCCCGATGGGCGACAGCGTGCGCTACCTGACGAGTCTCAGCTTCGCCAACATCAACTTCGGCATCACGGCGCTGGTCGGCGTCATCGCCGGCTCCTTCCTCTATGCCCTCCTGAGCGGCAATTTCCGCATCGAATGGTTCATCTCCGGCGGCGACTTCCTCAACCATGCCGTCGGCGCCGTGCTGATGGGCATCGGCGGCGTGCTCTCCATGGGCTGCACCGTCGGCCAGGCCATCACCGGCGTGTCGACCCTTGCCATGGGCTCCATCCTGACTTTCATCGCCATCGTCGCCGGGGCCGCCGCAACCATGAAGTTCCAGTACTGGCGCATGATGAAGGAGGCGTGAATCGCCTCCGTAAATTGACAGTCCTCGGGCCGGAATCTATAATGCGCGGCTCTTTCGGGGGTCGTTAGCTCAGCTGGTAGAGCAGCGGACTTTTAATCCGTTGGTCGGCGGTTCGAATCCGCCACGGCCTACCA
>Ga0233425_10009855_pt1 | contig 11902 bp, 11 predicted proteins | sample Watercolumn_Towu_2_FD_181712 | JGI IMG/M metagenome (GOLD analysis project Ga0233425, IMG submission 181712) | Freshwater microbial communities from Lake Towuti, South Sulawesi, Indonesia - Watercolumn_Towuti2014_140_MG | ecosystem: Environmental > Aquatic > Freshwater > Lake | place...
CAGCGAGTGCCGCGTCTGCGACATCGGCCGCTGGTTCAGCACCTCGCCCGTGGCGAGGAAGTCGAAGCCCATGGCCGTCATCTTCTCGCCGGCGCGCCGCAGCATGCGCGCGTGGCAGTCGATGCATGGGTTCATGCCGCCCCCGAAGCCGTGCGGCGGGTCGCGCAGCAGCGCCACGATGTCGGCCGTGAAGTCGGCGACGTGCAGCGGCACGTCCAGGCCGGCCGCCGCGCGCTGCGCGTTGACGGTGTGGAAGAAGGGGCTGTCGAACGCCACCGCCTCCACGTGCAGCCCCTGCGCGCGCAGCACACAGATGGCGAGCGTGCTGTCCAGCCCGCCCGACAGGAGGCAGAGGCCCCGGGCCCGTTCTTCCGGCATGTCACAACCCCCAGCGGTACATCAGGCGCGCGTCGCGCGGCGCCAGCAGCGAGGAGAGCGACGCCCCGAACCCGCGCCGGAAGCGGAACAGGTCCAGCAGCGACAGATCCTCCTCGTAGCGCACCACCCGCAGCGCCGGCGCGTCCAGCAGGTCGGCCAGCGCCTCCTCGGCGTCGGGACCGTAGCCGATCTCGTCGATCAGCTTGCACGCCAGCGCGTCGTCCGCCACGAAGATGCGGCCGTCGGCCAGCCGGCGCACCTCCTCCTCGGGCAGCGCGCGGCTCTCCGCCACCAGGCGCACGAAGCGTCGGTGCAGCGCGTCCACCACGCCCTGCAGCATCGCCTGCTGTTCGGCGCTGAGTTCGCGGAACGGGTTGAGCAGGTCCTTGTTGGCGCCCGACTTGATGGTCACGTCCTTGATGCCCACCTTGGCCGCCAGCTCCTGGATGTTGTAGCTCTGCAGGATCACGCCGATCGAGCCGGTCAGCGTCGTGGGGTGCGCCATGATCGTGTCGGAGGCCAGCGCGACGTAATACGCGCCCGAGGCGGCCACGTCGCCCATCAGCGTCACGATCGCGCGGCCCTGCCTGGCGCGCTTGAACGCCAGCAGCGCCTCGTAGATCTCGTCGCTCGCGGTGATGCCGCCGCCGCCGCTGTCCACCTCGAGCAGGATGCCCTCGACTTCGGGGTCGTGCGTGGCGCGCCGGATGGCGCGCAGGGCCGTCACGGCCGAGGCGCCCTGGTCGCCGAGCCAGTCGTCGCCGCCGAGGAAGATCAGGCCCGTCAGCGGCACGCGCACCACCTTGGTGACGCCCGTGCCGGACGACCACACCTCGCGCAGCAGCGGCACCTCGTCCTCGCCGCGCTCGCCGCGCGCGGCCAGGTGCAGCCCGCGTCCGCCGGCCGTGCAGCCGCCGGCGGCGGACGAGACGCCGTAGGCCACGGCCAGCGCCACCAGCGCCAGCAGGCCGCCGACCGTCAGCGCCAGCGCCAGGCAGCCGAAGCGGCATCCGTGCGGTTTCTTCCGATTCCCGTCGTCGCTCATGTCCCGGCTCCCCGCGGCCCGCGCCGCGATTTGCGCATGTATTGTCGGCCAAACCCGCCGTCCTGGCAATCCCGAACGGGTGGCGCGATTCCATTTGCCAACCGGCGCCGGAAGCCATTACCCTGACTCGTTTTTCAAAGGGTACTCATGAACCGCCTGCGCGTGCCAACCGCCGCCGTTCTCTTCGCCTCCGCCGTCCTCGCCGCCGGCGGCTGCGCCTCCTCCGGCAACCGCCCCCGCCACATCGTCGCCGACTCCGGCCTGAACTGGGTCGAGATCACCTACCTCCCCGGCGCCGGCCAGCCGCCCGTCCAGATCGCGCTCTTCGGCGTCGGCCACATGCGCCTGAAGCGCGGCCGCAGCCCGCTGGTGACTGACAGCTTTTCGATCGACGTCGCCCACGCGGCCTGGTCCGACATCGCCGCCGACCAGCTCAACGTCCCCCGCGAGGAGGCGCGCGCCATCTTCCAGGCGCTGGCGGACCGCGGCGTGCTCGCCCCGCCGGACCGGGAGTTCCTGGCCGCCGTGCCCGCCGGCGGGCCGGTCGCGCACGTGCGCGGCCGCATTGACACCGAGACCGTGAACCGCCAGGCCGCCGAGCCGGAACTGCTCGCCTACATCCGCGAACTGGCCGGGTATTTCGATCGCGCGTCGCCCCACGGCGGCGCCGGGAAAGGCAACGAACCATGAAGGAAGTGCGGCTGGGGATCGTCGGCGTCGGCGGCATGGGCAGCCATCATGCCCGCTGCGTGCAGGGCGGCAACGTGCCGCGCCTGCGGCTGACGGCGGTGTGCGACGTGGATCCGAAGGCCCTCGCCAAGTTTGCCGACCCGGTCCGGCGCTACGCGGACAGCCGCGAACTGATCCGTTCGGGCGAGGTGGACGCCGTGCTGGTCGCCACGCCGCACTACGACCACACCACCGTCGGCATCGACGCCCTCGGCCGCGGCCTGCACCTGCTGGTCGAGAAGCCCATCTCCGTGCACAAGGCCGACGCCGAGCGCCTGATCGCCGCCTGGAAGGGCAACGGCCAGGTCTTCGCCGCCATGTTCAACCAGCGCACCGACCCGTACTACCAGCGCGTCCGCCGGCTCGTGCAGGGCGGCGAACTGGGCGCGCTGCAGCGCGTGTCGTGGATCGTCACCAACTGGTTCCGCACCCAGTGCTACTACGACAGCGGGGGGTGGCGCGCCACCTGGAAGGGCGAGGGCGGCGGCGTGCTGCTCAACCAGTGCCCGCACAACCTCGACCTGCTGCAGTGGATCGCCGGCATGCCGGTGCGCGTGCGCGCCTTCTGCGGCCTCGGCAAGCGCCACGCCATCGAGGTCGAGGACGAGGTCACCGCCTACTTCGAGTACGCCAACGGCGCCACCGGCGTCTTCATCACCGGCACGGGCGAGGCGCCCGGCTGCAACCGGCTCGAAATCTGCGGCGACCGCGGCGCGCTGGTGCTGGAGGAAGGCTCCCTGCGCTTCACGCGCAACGAGACGCCGGCCGCCGAGTTCCTCCGCACGTCCAAGCAGGGCTTCGCCCGGCCGCCCGTGTGGCAGGTCGCCTTCCCGCCCGAGAAGGACTCGGGGACGCAGCACACCGGCATCCTGCTCAACTTCACCGAGGCGATCCTCGACGGCGCCCCACTGCTCGCCCCCGCGTCCGACGGCCTCCGCTCGGTCGAGTTCGCCAACGCCATGCTGCTCTCGTCCATGACCGGCCAGACCGTGGAACTGCCCATGGACGGCGCGGCCTACGAGCGCCAGTTGCAGAAGCTGGTCGCCGAGTCGCGCTTCGCCAAGGCCGCCGCCACCGGCGCCAGCGCCGACCTGAGCGGCACGTTCAACACCAGCAAGGCGTGACCGCCGCCAGCGTTCAACGCTCGATGCGCACCAGGTCGTAGGCCGGCTCCTCGTAGGGATGCGCGGCCTTGAGCGCGGCGAGCACCGCGGCGGCCGCCTCCTCCGGCACGATCGTCTCGACGCGGAATTCGGGGACCCTCTCCACCTCTCCCGCGCGACCCAGAAACGGCTGGCTTCCCGCCAGCGGCCGGAACTGCCCCTCGCCCGGCACCTGCCACGAACAACGGTCGTACGCGGCGTACCGACCCGCGCCGGCGGCGAAGAGGGCGTCCTTCACGGACTCGACGTGGGTCGCGGGGACGTAGACGGTCAGCTTGAGCATCTTCCCTCTGCCTTTCCCGGCATCCGCCTCCCGCCGCTCACGGGGACGGACGGGCATAGAACGGATACCTGCCGGGGTCCGCGCCCGGCGCGATCGCTTCCCAGCGCTTGTACATCACCATCCACTGCGAGGGATGCCGCCGGATCGCGCGCACGATCCCGTTCGCGATCCGCTGCGTGAAGGCGGCGTCGTCCTCGTCCGGCCGCGGCCGCAGCGCCTCCGATCCGCTCACGAGAAACCGGCCGTCGCGCCGCGCGCGGCAGAAAGCCAGGTACACCGGCGCGCCGGTGTGGCGCGCCAGCACGGCCACGCCCTTCGACACCGCCGCCGGCAGACCGCCGAAGTCCACCCACACGCCTCCCTGCTCCTCCGGCGTGTGCTGGTCAATCAGCAGCCCGGCCACGCTGCCGGCGCGCAGTTCGCGCAGCAGCACGCGCAGCGCACCCTCGGCGAAGACCACGCGCACGCCGAGCGCGCAGCGCAGGCGGTTCAGCCGCTCGGTCACCTTCGCGCTCCACTGCGGCTTGACGACGCCCACCAGCGGCAGGCCCATGTAGCCGCCCCCGAGCATGGTCATCTCCCAGTTGCCGTAATGAGCCGTGACCACCAGCGCCGGCCGCGCGGCAGCCACCGCCTCCCGCAGCGCCGGGGCGATCGTCAGCCAGCGGCCGACGCGCGCGCGCGTGTCGCGCCCGAACCAGAAGCCGTCCAGCGCCACGAGCGCGGCCTGGCGGTACGCGCCCGCCACCAGCAGGCGGCGGCGCCGCGGCGACAGGCGCGGCCCGAAGAGCACGCCGAGGTTGGCGCGCGCCACGCGCCGCCCGGTGATGTCGGCGGCGCGCACCAGCGCCCCCAGGCAGCCGGACAACCGGATCACGGCGCGCCGCGACAACCGCGGCACGAGCGCGCTTCCCGCGGCCAGTCCGCCCAGCACCAGCGGCTCGCGGAGGCGGCGCCGCACCCGCTTCCAGAAGCGCTGGCGGCCCGGCTTCACGACGCGTAGGCCGGCTCGGGGACGTGCTCCAGCAGCCGGCCGACGATCTCGTCGGTCTGCACGCCGTCGCTCACGGCCGCGAAGTTGCGGAACAGCCGGTGGCGCAGCACGGGCAGCGCGTAGGCGCGCACGTCCTCGCACGACACCTGGAACCGCCCCGCCAGCACGGCGCGCGCCTTGGCCGCGAGCAGCAGGCACTGCCCCGCGCGCGGGCCGGCGCCCCAGCGCACCCACTGGTTCACGAAGGCCGGCGCATGCGGCTGGCTCGGCCGCGACGCGCGCACGAGGTCGGCCGTGTACTGCGCCACATGCCGGCTCACCGGCACCTGCCGCACGAGGCGCTGGAAGCGCAGCACCGCCGCGCCGTCCAGCACCGGCGCCACGCGCGCCTCGGGCCCGGAGGTCGTGGCCACCAGCACCTCGACCTCCTCCTCCACGCGCGGGTAGTCCACCTTGACCGCGAACATGAAGCGGTCGAGCTGCGCCTCGGGCAGCGGATACGTGCCCTCCAGCTCGATCGGGTTCTGCGTGGCCAGCACCAGGAACGGCGCCGGCAGCGGGTGCGTCGTGCCCGCGGCGGTCACGCGCCGCTCCTGCATGGCCTCGAGCAGCGCGGCCTGCGTCTTGGGCGGCGTGCGGTTGATCTCGTCCGCCAGCAGGACGTTGGTGAAGACCGGCCCGCGGCTGAAGCGGAAGTGGCGGTGGCCGGTCTGCGCGTCCTCCTCCAGGATGTCGGTGCCGGTGATGTCGGCCGGCATCAGGTCCGGCGTGAACTGGATGCGGCGCGCGTCCAGGTCGAGCGCCGCGGCGAGCGTGCGCACGAGCAGCGTCTTGCCCAGCCCGGGCACGCCGATCAGCAGGCAGTGGCCCTGCGCGAAGAGCGCCACCAGCGCCTGGTCCACGACCTCCCGCTGGCCGACGATCACGCGGCCGATCTCGTCCGCCAGCCGGCTGCGCGCCGCGTGCAGCGCGGCCACGCCGGCCTCGATGTCCGGCGGCGACGTCGCCTCCGCCTCGCCCGCCTCGGCCTCGAAGCGCAGTTCGGCGCCGCCGAGCCGGAAGACGGTGCCCGGCTCGATGTCCAGCGCGGTCACGCGCTGGCCGCGGCAGGCGATCGCCGCCGCGGCGTCCAGCGCCGCCAGCCGCCAGCCGCCGGACGGCGTCCGGTCGAGCATCGCGTGCTGCGGCCGGACGCCCGCGTCGAACAGCCGGATGGTGCAGGTCTCGTCCACGCCCAGCAGGATCGGCGCCTCGCTGAAGGCGAAGCGCTGCCCCGCGTGCTGCCCGGCCGTCACGATCAGCTTGCCGTTCACGCCGTCCTCCGCCCGCCGGCGGCGGCGGCCCCGCGCCGCCGTCCGTGCGGCCCACAGTACCACACCCCGCGCCCGAAACCAACACCCAGTGCCCGCTTGCGCGGCGGGGCGGCTTCCGGCATACTGGCGCCCGCTTGCCGCGGACCGCCGCGGCCGCGACGAGGATCGGAAGACGATGATCGCCATCGAGGAAGTCCAGGCCCGGCTCAACCAGTTGCGCGAAGGCGTGGTGGAGATGCGGGGGTATCTTTGACGTCGAGAACCGCCGCGCCGCCCTGCAGGCCCTGGAGGAGCGCGCCGCCGCGCCCGACTTCTGGAACGACGCCAACGCCGCGCGCGACACGATCGCCAGGACCAACGCCCAGCGCGCGTGCGTCAAGCCCTACGACGAGCTGGTGCGCCTCGCCGACGATGCCGGCGTGATGCTCGAGCTCGCCGCCGCCGAGGACGAGGGCCCCCACCGCCAGCACGGCCTGCAGGAGACGGGCGAGATCCTGCACAGGGCCGACACGCTCTTCCAGAAGCTGCGGCTGCAGTCGCTGCTCGGCGGGCGGCTCGACGCCTGCAACGCCTTCCTCACGCTCCACGCCGGCGCCGGCGGCACGGAGTCGTGCGACTGGGCCGACATGCTCTTCCGCATGTACCGCCGCTACTGCGAGGATTTCGGCTTCGAGACCGAGGTGCTGGACTTCCAGGGCGGCGACGAGGCCGGCGTCAAGAGCGTCACCTTCCAGGTCCGCGGCGCCTACGCCTACGGCTACCTGAAGGCCGAGCGCGGCGTCCACCGCCTCGTGCGCATCAGCCCGTTCGACGCCGCCAAACGCCGCCACACCTCCTTCGCCGCGCTCGACGTCGTCGCCGAGCTCGCCGAGGACATCGAGGTCGAGGTCAACGAGTCCGACCTGCGCGTGGACACCTACCGCTCCGGCGGCGCCGGCGGGCAGCACGTCAACAAGACCGACTCCGCCATCCGCATCACCCACCTGCCCACCGGCATCATCGTCGCCTGCCAGGCCGAGCGCTCGCAGCACAAGAACCGCGCCAAGGCCATGAGCATGCTCAAGGCCAAGCTCTACGAGCTGCAGGCCGACAAGCAGCGCCGGGAGATGGAGCGTTTCTACGGCGCCAAGGGCGAGATCGCCTGGGGCAGCCAGATCCGCTCCTACGTTCTCCAGCCCTACACGATGGTCAAGGACCACCGCACCGAGCACGAGACGTCCAACGTCAGCGCCGTGCTCGACGGCGCCCTCCAGCCGTTCATCGAGGCCTACCTCAAGCAGAGCGCCGGCGCCCGGTAGGCTCCCCTCACCGCCCGTCGCGCACGGCTTCGAGCCACTCGGCGCCGGCGGCGGGCGGCCGGGCCACCCGCCACAGCCACCGGGTGAACAGCAGGATCGCCGCGTACCAGAGCCCCACCTGCCACAACGCGGGCGGCGGGACGTTCCACACCAGGCCGGGCACGGCCACGGTGGCCTGCGCGACCCAGACCATCCCCTGCGTCAGGCCGCCGGCCGCGGCGTTGAAGACGCCGCCGACCCAGGCCGAGACCAGCCCCGTCAGGAGGCCGACGCAACTGGCGACGCCGACGAAGAACGCCGCCGGCGCAATCGGCAGGTTGGCCAACAGCGAACCGGGCGTGATCCGGCCGAAGTACCAGGCCGTCAGCGGCGTGGAGGCCAGCCACGCGGCCACCGACATCGCCGCCAGGTCGGCCAGGTAGCGCCGGCCGGCGACGCGCAGGCTGTACCCGCGCCGGGCGGCAGGCGCCAGTTCGCCGCCCTGCCGGCCGGCGGCGGCGGCATCCAGCGCCGCATCGTCCACGCGCAGCCTGCGGCGGAAGATCTCCGACAGCGGCGGAAAGACCAGCAGCAGTCCGCCCATGACCACGAACGAGAGCGCAAAGCCGGCGTCCTGCAACTGGAACGGGTCCGCGGCCAGCGCGACCACGGCCGCGGCGGCGAGCGTCGAAAGGCCGTCCGGCCGGCGGCCGAGCAGCGGCGCGCCGAAGTAGAGCACGGCCATCAGGCAGGCGCGCAACGCGCTGGCGGAGAGGCCGGTGACCGCCGTGTAGAAGAAGAGCAGCGGCGCCAGCGGCACCACCCACCACGTGCGCGGCACGCCGAGCACCGAGAGGACCGCGATCAGCACCACCGCCAGCAGCGCCACGTTCATGCCGGAGATGGCGAAGATGTGGATCGTGCCCGAATCGCGGAAGACCCGGCCGAGCTCGCGCGGAATCTCGCTCCGCGTGCCCAGGAACATGGCCTGCACGAGCGACGGAACCGCCCCCCACCCTTCCAGGCCGCGGGCCAGCCGTCGCGCCGCCACCTGCCGCGCGCGGTCGCACAGCGTTCCGAAGTCGCGCAGCGAGGCCGGCGCCAGCCGGACCGAGTCGCGCTGCCGCACGCGTCCCAGCGTCAGGCGCACCTTGCGCAGCAGGCCGGAACGCATCTGCAGGTCGCCCGTGAAGCGCCAGCGCTCGCCGCAGGCCGGCAGCACGCCGTCCGTGCCGGCGGCCGCGGAGGGCAGCGGACCGTACCAGACGACCCCGAGCGCCATGCGCCCCAGGGCACGCGGCGCCGCGCCGGGCGCCTCCACCGCCACCTGCCGCAGCGCGAAGCGGTAGCTTGCGCCGCCGCGCTTGAGCGGACGCGCCTCGACGTCGCCGCTGACCGTGCCGACGACGGTGGTCTGTTCCGCCCGACTGCACGCCTCGACCCAGGCCAGGTCGGCGCGGCGGCGGTCGGTGGCCCCGGCCGCGGCCAGCCAGCCGGTGACGAGCGCCAGCAGAACGGCCAGCGCGTCCTGCAGGCGGAAGAGGCGGGCGACGCGGCGGCTGGCGATCCACACACCCGCCACGGCCAGCCACCCGGCCACGACGGCCGGCGCATGGCCGCCCAGCAGTCCCACGGCCGTCCCGGCGACGAAGGCGGCCGCCAGTCCGACCAGCGGCCGTCGCGCGATGACGGCCGTCGGCTTCATGCGGGGTTCAGCGCCGCGGAGGTCATGGCGAAGTACTTGTCGTCCGGGATGTACTCCGGCACGCTGTTGCCGGTGCCGAGGGCGTACCCGCCCTTGCCGGCCGCGGCGAGCATGGCGGCGGAGCGGGCGCGCACGTCCTCGCACGAGGCGCGCAGCAGGAAGTCGAGGTCGATCCCGCCGAGCAGCGCGATGCGGCCGCCGTAGCGCGCGTACGCCGCCTCGATCGGCTCGATCGCGTCCTCGAACGAGTGCTTGCCGTCGTAGCCGAGGCGCGTGACGATGTCCTCCATCAACTCCGACTGGTTGCCGCAGGAGTGCAGCACGGCGGGCAGTCCGGCCCGGTGGGCGGTCTCGACGATGCGCTGGTGCCAGGGGAAGACGTACTTGCGCATGTCGGCCGGAGAGAGCATGGGCTGCGTCTTGAAGCCCCAGTCGTCGTTGGACATCACGATCCCGACGCTGCGGTGCCGGACGGCGCAGGCGTAGTGGCGCACGAGGCGCGCGCCGACGGCTTCGAAGAGGTCGGCCGCGAGCGCCGGGTCGTCGGCCAGCAGCAGGCAGAGGTTGTCGTAGCCGGCCATGCGGATGACGTTCTCCAGCACGCCGCCGGGGCCGCAGACCATCAGCTTCATGCCGCGGGGAAGGTCGGCGGCGACCTCGTCCAGCGCGGCGTAGTCGGACTCCTGCGGGTCGGTCCAGCCGCAGGCGTCGAACGACTTGCGGTCGGTGACGACGGCGCACTCATTGAGCGAGACGGTCTGCGCGCGGCGCTGGTCGCGGCGCGGGAAGCCGAAGGGCGAGCCGCGCACGGTGGCGTAGTCGTAGCCGGCGGCGGCGAAGGCGAACGCCAGGCGGCGGAATTCGTCGGCGAGCGACGTCCCCTCGTTCCAGCGCGGCCCGGCGAGCTTGCGGTAGAGCGGGCCGTTGAGAAAGAACTCGAAGAGCGTGGGCCGGTCCGGCCGCTCCTTGCGCAGAACCTTCTGGATGTTGCGGAAATCGGGCTGGCGCATGGTTCCACTCCCCTCGCGTGCTGGGCGTCGCGACATACCTTATCCGCGGCGGGCGCGCGCGTCACGCCGGGAAATCGCGCCGCCCGCGGCGCGCGGGCAGGCGATCGCGCTCGCATCCGTGATCCCCCTGTGGTACGTTGGGGTTGTCTTCGGGAGAAACGCTATGCGCCTGCCTGCCGTCCTCGCCGTCCCGCTGCTGCCGCTGCTGCTCTGCACCGCCTGCCACCGCCGCGCGCCGCAAGGCCCGTCGGCCGCGCAGAAGCCGGAGGCCCCGCTCGACCCGGCGGTGGCGGCGTCGGTCAACGGCGTCGCCCTCTCCCGCGCCGACCTCGACGCCCAGGTGGATGCCGCCCTGCAGATGCAGGCCGGCCGCATCCCGCCGGCGCAGTTGGAGCAGGCCCGGCGGGCTTTCCAGCACAACGCCGTGCAGGGCTTCGTGGTGAAGTCGCTGGCGACCGGCGAGGCGAAGCGCCTGGGCGTCAAGGTCGAGCCGGCCGACCGCGAGAAGGCCATGGCCAGACTGACGGCCATGGCCGCCGGTCAGGGGCTCACGCCTGACGAGGCCTTCAAGCAGTCGCCCATGGGCGAGCAGCGCGCGCGGCAGGAGTTCGAGGACGGCATCCTGATCGACAAGCTGATCGACGCCGAAGTGCGCTCGAAAGTCCTGCTGCCGGAGGCCGAGGTCGACGCGCTGGTCGCGACGCGCGATCTGGAGCGCGGCAAGCAGCGCGAGGCGCTCGAGGCCCTGCGCGGCCAGATCGTCGCCGGCACCACCAACTTCGAGGCCGCGGCCCGCGCCCGCTCCGACTGCCCGAGCCGCGAGAAGGGCGGCGATCTCGGCACCTTCGGGCGCGGCCAGATGGTGAAGCCGTTCGAGGACGCCGCGTTCGGCCAGAAGATCGGCGAAGTCGGGCCGCTGATCGAGACGCAGTTCGGGTTCCACATCGTCAAGGTCATGGCCCGCCATCCGGCCACGAATGACGCGCCGGAGACGGTGCAGGCCAGCCACATCCTGCTCAAGGCGCCGGCCGCGGCCGCGCGCGAGGACGTGCGCAACGAACTGCTGGACGCCCGGTTCCGCCCCGCGCTGCAGACCTACCTGCAGGGCCTGCAGGCCCGGGCGAAGATCCAGACGATGTTTGACGCGCCGGCGGCCGCCGCACCGGCCGTTCCGCCGAAGTAACCGGCGCGCTCACAGCCATTCCGGCAGCAGGCCCACGGCCTCGGCCAGGTCCCGCACGGTCCACTCCGCGCCGGCGGCGCGCAGCGTGGCGTCGTCGAAACTGCTGCGCACGCCGACACGGCGGCATCCCGCCGCCACCGCGGCCTGCAGGCCCGAGGGTGCGTCCTCCAGCACCAGGCAGGCGGACGGCGCCAGCCCGATCCTTTCGGCGGCGAGCAGGAACAGATCCGGCGCCGGCTTGCGGCGCGCGACCATCAGGCCGTCCACGCAGGCGTCGAACGACGCCGGCGGCAGGCCGATGGCTTCCAGGTTGGCGCGCACCTTGACCGTGTCCGCGCTGCTGGCCACGGCCAGGCGCAGCCCGCGGCCGCGGCAGGCGGCGGTGAAAGCCGCCGCCCCGGGCAGCGGCTGGAGGCGGCCGGGGATCAGTTCCAGGTAGATCGCGTAGGTCCGGGCCTTGTCCGCCTCCAGGTCCAGCCGCACGCCATGCTTCTCCGCCACGCCGCCCAGGAAGCGGTTCTCGCCGGTGCCGACGAAAGGGCGGAATTCCTCCGGCTGCACGGCCAGCCGGTGCCGTTCGCGGAACATGCGGATGGCGGCCTCGAGGATGAACGGCTCCGAGTCGCACAGCACGCCGTCCATGTCAAACACGATCCCGCGCAGTTGCATGGCCCGGCACTGTACGCCGGCAGCGGGCTCCCCGCAAGGATTGCATGCGCGGCGGCGGGTGGGGCATAATGCGGCGCGTCCGGCAAGGAACCCCCATGACCACGTTCTCGATCACGCGCGACGACGTTCTGAACTTCCATCTCGGCGGCAAGG
>Ga0233425_10009856_pt1 | contig 11900 bp, 5 predicted proteins | sample Watercolumn_Towu_2_FD_181712 | JGI IMG/M metagenome (GOLD analysis project Ga0233425, IMG submission 181712) | Freshwater microbial communities from Lake Towuti, South Sulawesi, Indonesia - Watercolumn_Towuti2014_140_MG | ecosystem: Environmental > Aquatic > Freshwater > Lake | place: Indonesia...
CCGGCGGGCGGCAAGCAGAAGGTGTGTTTCCTCTTCCTCTGGTGGATGCCGCATCACGTGACGATGGACGGCAAGGACCAGGGGCATTTTTACCAGCGCGAGTTCAAGGACGCGGCGTCGCTGGCGGCGTATGCGTTCGGCCAGCGCCGGCGGCTGGAGAGCGCGAGCGCGGAACCGGGCGGGCTGGTCGGCCGGTCCAACCTGCCGGTGTGGCTGAAGCGGCTGATCCTCGGCGGCACGCACCCGATGACCGCCAACACCGTATTGACGCGCGAGGGCGAATTCACGGCGCACGAGGACCCGTCGTGGATGGAGGGTGCGCTGGGCACGCTCGACCAACGGACGGTGGCGCACGTCTTCGCCGGCGCGTTTTTCCCGGAGCTGGCGCGCCGAGAGCTGGAGATGTTCGGCCGCTGCCAGCAGGCCAGCGGCGAGGTCACGCATTTTTGCGGCAACATCTACCAAACCATCGGCGACCCGCGCGTGTTCTACGGGATCACGCAGTGGCCGGATTTGTCGGCGGTTTACATCTGGCAGGTGCTCAAGCAATACCGCTGGACCGGCGATCGCGCGTTTCTGGACGCGGCGTGGCCCGGCGTGAAACGCGCGTTGGACTGGCTCGTGACCGCCGACCGCGACGGCGACGGCATCCCGGAAGGCGGCACGACGTTCGACGCGGGCATCCAATACGCCGGCGGGTTTGTGTTCACCGCCAGCGTGTATGCGGCGGCGTTGCAGTGCGCGATGGAGTTGGCGGCGGTGGAGAACGACGCCGCCACGCGCGACGCCTGCCGGCAGCGGCTCGACCGCGTGATGGCCACGATGCGGCAGCGGCTTTGGACCGGCCAGTTCTTCGCGAAGTGCTACCTGCCGGACCGCAACATGGTCGTGCCGACGATTTTCACGGCGCAACTGGCGGGCGACTGGCTGACGCGCATGGCCGGCCTGCCGCGCGTGGCGTCGGAGGCTGAGACGCGGTCGAGCCTAGAGTGCATCTTCAAGGTCAATGGCCAGCGCAGCCCATGGGCGATTGCGGACGAGTTTATGCCCGACGGCAGTGCGCACAACGACCGTTGCTGGCTGACGTATCAATGGACGTATCTGGCCGGCGTGGCGATGGCCGAGGGCTTCGGCGACGACGCGCTGGAGGTGATGTGGCGCTCCTACGACGCGGTCTGGCGGCGGCTGAAAATCCCGTGGGGCATCTACCTGAACGTGATGCCGACGCAGACCGACTTCCCGCAGCCGGGCGGCAGCTACATGAGCGCGGTGGCCGGTTGGTGGTGGTTCCATCAATTCGCCGGCGCGACTGTGGACGTGCCGGGGCAGACGCTGTGGTTGTCGCCGCGCACGACGACCACGTTCGGCGAGTTGCACATGCCGGTCTTCTTCCCGCGGTCGTGGTTCTGGCTCGATTATGCGCCGGCGAAAAACGTCTTCCGGCTCAAGGTGCTGCGTCACTTCGGCGAGCCGGTGGTGTTCCGCCGCGTCGGCGGCGACCCTAACGCCGCGCCGGTGGAGTTGCCGGCGGCATGGACGGCGAAACAGGGCGCCGAACTGGACCTCGCCGCGTGGCGCGACAAGCTGGTGACAGTGACGCCGCGTCCGCCCATCGTCGAGCACCGCGCGCTGGCGTTCCAGCGCGAAGGGCTGCCGACGCTCTCGTGGACGGCCTCCGGCTCGGACACCAACACGAACTTCCACGCCGACGACGCCTACGACGGCTGCGTCCACTCGCGATGGGAATCCTCCGGCCCGGCGTCGCCCGACCTCTGGTGGCGGCTCGACATGGGCCGGCCGCAGGTCTTCAAGTCCGTCGAGGCGGTCACCACGCCGCCCGGCCTGACGATGGAGTTGTCCGCCGACGGCCAGCAGTGGCGGCCGATGGACGCAAGCGCCACCCGCCACGAGGCGCGTTACCTCCGGCTGCGGCCGACAGCCGCCGGCACCGAGCCGTGGCGCGTGTTCGAGGTAACAGTGCGGCCATAGCCGCCGACGAAGCCGGAGGCCATGAAGAAAATCTCAAACACCGAAGACCAGCCATTGTGGGCGTGGCTCCTCCGGCCCTCCAACTGGAGCGCAACACAGAGAATGGCGCTGGCCACGCTGCTCTGCTTCGCGGCGGCATTGGTCGCGGTCGGGATCGGCGTGCTGTTTGCCGCGAAGGCATTGGTGGTGCTGGCCTACGTTTTTCTGGGCCTCGCCGTCGGCCGCGAGATCATCCGCACTTTCCGACGTGAACAGCAATAACCCAGCGTTCGCCTCTTCTCCGAAAGCCGCCGGCCAGCGGTGGCTTTTCGCGCTCGCGCTCGCCGGCACGCTCGCGGCGGCGGCGTGGATGTTCTTCGCGGACATCCTCGCCTACGAGGACATCGGCTGCGAAGCGATAGACAAACCGCTGGCGCTCGCGCACACGCTCCAGGCGCGGGCGAAGGGCGTTTCGCTGCACGAGTATATGCGGAGCGATCCGGTCTGGGCGGACATGAAGCGCGAAGACCCGCAGTGGTCCTATGCCTACGTCGGGAAGCGGTTTCAGTTCGACTTCTTCGCGTGCCAGGCGCCGTTTCTCAGTTTGTGCTACCTGCCGTTCGTCGAACTGTTTGGGGTGACGGCGGCAGCGGTGACCTGGTATTCGACGGTGTTCTCCGTGGCGGCGCTGCTGTTGATGGCGTGGCTGGCGTGGAAAACGCTGGACGGCTGGCATGCGATGGCCGCCGTGCTCTGCATGACGGGCAGCCTCATCTGGCTCATTCACGTCAAAGCCGCCTACGCCGCGTGGATGCCGTCGGCCTTCCTTATCTGCGGCATGGCGTGCTGCCTTTACACTTACGCGACTTCGGGCCGGCGCGAACCGCTCGGTGTGGCGGCGGCTTGCCTCGGCCTGCTTTACCTCGCTGGCTGGCTGTCGCACGTCGCCGGATTCTTCTTACTGGCGCTGGCACTTCTGGCGATGCGGCGGCGGCCGTGGAAGACATTTTGGGCGGACGGCTGTCTCGCCGCCGGCGTCACCGTAGCCACCATTCTCATTGTCTCTGGCGGTTATGCAGTATGGGCGCATTGCAGTTTCCGGGAAATCCACGCGACGATGTTCGAGGACATGTTCAACCGCTTCTCGCTCGGCGGCGTGCCGATGCTGGAGAAGCTGTCGTTTCCGGAGAAACTCGCCTACGCCTTCCGGTGCCTGTTCGTGGACTCCGCGACGCCGGACCACGTTGACAAGTGTCTCGAAGGCCGGCCGGCCGTTCCGCTGGTGTTCAGCGTGTTCACGGCCGTCGGCCTGCTCTACGCCATCAAGAACCGGAACACCGTGGACCGGCTGGCGATGATCTGGCTGGTGGCGGTGTTCGGGCTGCTGGGCGGCGTGATGACCTACACGCATCGCTACGCGTTGCTGGGCCTGCCGGCCATGGCCATCCTCGCCGCGCGCGGCATCGTCGGCGTCGGCAGGGACCTCCGGCGGCTCAGCGTCCCGGCGTCGCGCGGCTACGCGGCGCTCGTGGCCGCCGCGCTCGGTCTCGCCGTCGTGTCCACGCATCACAACTACTTTGAAGACTACCTCCGCCACAAGCGGCCGGATTTCGAGATTGACCGCGGCCGGGGCATGAACGTGCTCACGCAGTGGATTAAGGACCGCTACGATCCCGGCGACACGCTGGTCGTCTATGGCGATCCGATCATGTTCACCCGCAGCTACTTTATGTTCTACTTCTTCGACCGGCCGTTCCGCTTCGTGTATTGGAGCAACTACTTCGGTTCCCACTCCTCGCCGGATCAGGTGCGCGCGTGGGAGCGCGACCAGCTTTTGCAGCACCGGAGGCTCGTCTTCATCTTCTCGCCCATCCTCATGGGTGACCCGCAGGCGCAGGTCTTCAAGAACGACTACCGGCCGTTCCTCGCCGCCCACCCGGACCTCAAGCCGGTCTTCACCCACGCCTACGATGGCCGTCCGCTCTTCTTCGCCTTCGAGATCCGCGGCGACGCCGGCGCGCCCCTGCGATGAAGCTTCTTGCGGGCGGCGGTTTGTGGTAGAAAGCGCCGTGCGAAAAAACCTCCTCGCCTGCGCGTTGCTGCTGGCCATCACCGCTGGCGCGCTGGGACTTCGGCTCTGGCGGCTCGACGCGCGCGTCATGCACGGCGACGAAGCGAACCAAGCCGTCCGCGCCGGCATCCTGATGGAGGAGGGCCGCTACGAATACGACCTCAAGGACAACCACGGGCCGTCGCTCTATTACCTCTCGCTGCCGTTCGCGTGGCTGACGGCGGGGAAGAACTTCGCGGACACCAACGAAACCACGTTCCGGCTCGTGCCGGCGCTGTTCGGCACGGGGTTGGTGCTGTTGCTCTGGCTCGTGCGCGACGGACTGGGACGGTGGCCGATGATTGTCGCAGCGTTGCTCACGGCAATCTCACCGGCGATGACGTTTTACAGCCGCTATTACATCCAGGAGATGCTGCTGGTCTTCTTCAGCTTCGGCGTCATCGCCGCCGGCTGGCGCTACGCGCAAGCTCCGTCCCTCGGCTGGGCGCTGCTCGTCGGCGCGTTTGCGGGGCTGACCTATGCGACGAAGGAAACCTGGGTGCTCTCGTTCGGCGCGGCGGCGATCGCGCTGGCGGTGTCGCCGGCGGCGCGCGCGGGCTTGCTCGCGGTGAACCGCCGGCATTTGCTCGCCGCTCTCGGCGTCGCGGTGGTGGTGGCGGTGATGTTTTACTCGGCGTTCTTCACCCACGGCCGCGGCGTGTTCGACTCCGTGCTTTGCTACGGGAACTATCTCGGCTGGGCCGCCGGCGAAAAAAGCCGGCACATTCATCCGTGGCATTTCTACCTGCAACTGCTGCTCTGGTTCCACGAAGGCCGCGGCCCCGTCTGGAGCGAGGCGCTGATCGTCGCGCTCGCGGCGATGGCGATGCTCGCCGCGTGGCGACGGAGGAAGAACACCGACCCGGAATCGGCGCTGCTCTGGTTCCTCGCCGTCTATACGCTGGCGCTGACTGTCATCTATTCAGTCATCCGCCACAAATCTCCCTGGCTCGCGATCTCGTTTCTGCACGGCATGATCCTGCTCGCTGGCGTCGGCGCGGTAGCGCTGATCGAAGCGGCCCGGTCGCGCTGGGCGAAGTGGTTGATCAGCGCGTTGCTCGTCGCAGCCGCGTGGCAACTCGGCGGGCAGACGGTGCGCGCCAACGGCCGCTTCTGCGCCGACCCGCGCAATCCTTGCGTCTATGCGCACACCAGCCCGGACCTGTTGAACCTCGTCAAGCGCGTGGAACAAATCGCTGCCATCCATCCCGCGCATCGCGACATGGTGATCGAAGTTTGCGCCAACCCTTACGACACTTGGCCGCTGCCGTGGTATTTCCGGGAATTCCCCAACGTCGGCTACTGGACGCGCGCCGAGGACGTTCCCGCCGGCCTCCGCCCCGCCATCATCATCACCTCCATGGATCAAGAGCCAGCCATCGCCGCCAAGCTCGGCGCGGACTGGCAGGCGGAGTTCTACGGCGTCCGCCCGATGGTGTTGCTCAACATTCGCATCCAGAAAGAATGTTGGGACAAGTTTATCGAAAGCCGGGCCAAACCGAAAAGCCCCCAGTGACAACACGACCGGGATCCACCCGCCGGCCGAATCAAATGGGTTCTTTTTCGATCGCGCCGCTGGCGACGAGGCCGACTGCACGACGGAAGGCGACGACGCTCTTCTTGTTCACGGCTCCACCGGTTCTTTCACGCGCCCGCTGATAACGCGGCCCGCCGAACTTCAGGAGCGACGAACGGCGGGTGGGTGTGTTTTACTGTCGGCCGCGCGACGAACAGGAGCGCGATACTGGAGCCAAACGATGAGACAGCTAATCGTGATGACGTGCATGTGGGCGGCGGCCGGTTGTGTCGTGGCGGCGGAGGCGTTGAACCCCGACCCGCAACCGCTGATCCGCAAAGTCGCGGACCGTGTCATGGAGGACTACCCGAAGCCGGTGAAGTTCAACTGGGGCGAAGGCGTGTTGATGGCGGGGATGATGCGCGCGGGCGAGGTGCTGAAAGAGCGCCGCTACGTCGAGTATGTTCGGAAATGGGCCGATCACTGGCATGAGCAAGGCATCGAGCCGGTGTTGAACGGCGGCGGCAAACGCGCCGGCTACTGCGGCCATTGGGGGCCGGGGCTGCCCGTGCTGATGCTTCACAAGGCGACGAAGGAAAAACGCTACCTCGATATGGCGGGACAGGTCGTGGCGTTCATGCAGCAGGCGACGCGCACGGCGGACGGCGGCTTGGGGCATTGGCGGGACAATCGCGAGTTGTGGGTGGACACGCTCTACATGGCCTGTCCGGTCTATGTGCGCTACGCCGCGACTGCCGGGAAGCCAGAGTTGGCGGCGGAGGCGTCGAGGCAACTCGCCGTGTTCGCCCGCCACAACCAGGAGGAGAAGAGCGGCCTCTTCTGGCACATGTATAGCGAGCCAAAGCGACAGCCCGTCGGCACGCTCTGGGCGCGCGGCAACGGCTGGACGATGATGTCCTATGTGGAGGTGTTGCGCGCGCTGGAACGCGGCTCGGCGGAATACGCCGCGCGATCGAAGGAGCTCGCGCGGCTCGCGACGGCGGTGCTTGCGGCGCAGGACAAGGCGAGCGGGCTGTGGCACACGGTGATGGACCGGACGGACTCGTATCTGGAGACGTCGGCGAGCGCGATGTTTCTCTACGCGCTGGCCGAGGCGCACCGCGAAGGCTTGCTGAAACTCGACGATGCGGACGTGCTGCAACGCACGTGGGCCGCGCTGGCGAAGCAGCTCAGCGACGAAGGCCGCGTCATCGGCGTCTCCGGCGGCACGGGGCCGGGCGACTATGAAAGCTACGCGTCGCGTCCGCTCGGCACGTTCGACTGGGGCACGGGCGCGTGGCTCTTGGCGGCGACGACGATGACCGCGCCGGCACCGCGTGCGGAGGAAAAGGGTCGCTATCTCGCCGTCGTCCGTCGTTTCGCCGATGCGATGATGGAACACGGCCGCGACACGTATGGGCAGTTGAAGACGGGAATGTTCATGGGCGTGCTGGATCGCACAACACTTGCGCCGCCGGTGAAACTGCCCGGCGGCCCCGGTGGCGTGCGCCAAGGCGACCGTTGCGATTGCTTCGGCTCGAATCTCCAGCACCAGTTCAATTTCTTCCGCTGCCTTGAGATTCTCAGTGAACTGACCGGAAAAGCCGAATACCGGCAGGCGGCGGAGCAGGCGGTCCTCGACACATTTCGATACGCGCAGTCGGAAGCCACGGGTTTGATCGGTTGGGGCGAGCATATCTGGTGGGACGCGCGCGAGGACAAAGTGTCCACGATGAATCCGGAGCGGAAGTTGATCCACGAGACGAAACGCAGTTTCCCCTACTGGCCGCTGCTCTATGCGCGCAATCCCGACGCGGCGAAACGCTTCGCGCTGGGGCTGTGGGAGCATCAGATCCGGGACCAGAAAACGGGCGATTTCAGTCGGCACGCTTACTGGGACCGCCACGGGCCGGGCACGAAATACGCCTTCCCGAAGGAAGCCAGCTACATGCTCGACGTGTGGTCGCGGGCGTATGCCGACACAGGCGACGCGGTCTATCTGAAGGCGGTTGACGTGTTGACGCGGCGGTATCTCGGCAAGATCAACAAGCGCGGCCTGCTGGAACACAGCGAGTCCGACCCGCAACGCTGCATCCCCATCGAGATGATGTATCTCGCCATCCACGGCCACGAATCGGCCGCGCGGCTGCCACGCGGCGAGATGCGCGAGCGGCTTGAAAAGCTCTGCGCGGAGATTGACCGCGGGGTCCAGGGTCTCCCGCACGAACCGAAGGAGCGCGGCTTCATCCGCGCGTGCTTCACCGACACGGGCAAACCGCAACTGTGGCGCAAGGACAGGCCAAACGGTCCCGGCGGCTGGTCGCCCCCCTGGGAATCGGGCTACGGGCTGCGGATTCTGGCGGAGTTCGCCGTGAAGAGCTACGACCGCTACCGCCAACTGCCCGACGGCCCGGTCCGGCAGACCTATCGCCGCTACATCCTCGAAACCGCCGACGCCTACGAGAATCAGGACCCGCCGAAAGACGTGGATTTGTGGCCGCGCGACTTCGGCTACGTCATCTACTGCCAGTTGGCCGCCCACGCGATTGACGGCGACGCGAAGCGTCTGGCCGTGGCGAGACATTTCGCCGACAAGGCCGTCGCGACGTTCTTCGACGGTAAAAGCCCGCTGCCGCGCGCGAGCGTAAAGTCGCGGCACTACGAGTCGGTCACGATGGGCGACGTGCTGCTCTACGCGCTGCTGCGGCTCGACCTGACGCTGAGCAAGACCTCCGTGTCGCTGCCGGACGTGATCGTTGATTAACTACACGCGAATGAAAACGAGAAGCTGCTGTGCTCTTTGGGCCGCTCTGTTGGTTGCCGCGCCGGCGTGGGCGGCCGACGTGCCTGAAATCTACCGCACGCTTTGGAGCGACCCTGCTGTGGTCGCGCGGATCGAGGGCGGCATCGAGAAGCACCGCAAAGGCGACGCGGTCATCGAGGTCGTCGGCAAGGACGGCAAGCCGCTGGCCAACGCGACAGTGGAAGTCCGGCAGCAGACGCACGAGTTCCTGTTCGGCTGCAATCTGTTCGTGCTCGACCAACTGCCCACGCCGGAACTCAACCGCAAATACGAGGCGGCCTTCACCAACATCTTCAACTTCGCCACGCTGCCGTTCTATTGGCGCGAACTGGAGCCGGAACAAGGCAAGCCGCGCTTCGCCGAGGACTCGCCGCGCATCTGGCGCCGCCCGCCGCCGGATCGGCTCGTGAAGTGGTGCAAGGCCAACGGCATCACACCGAAGGGCCACGCGCTGATGTATGCGAAGAACAAATTCATGCCCGACTGGACCGCGCACGACGACCCCAAGACATTTCTTCAGCAAAGCACGAAGCACATGGCGGAGATTGCCGCGCGCTACCAGCGTGACATCCCGATCTGGGACGCGGTGAACGAGGAGCTTCCGCGCCGCGCCCACTTCAAGGAATGGCACGCCGTGCCGGACGATTATCTCGCGTGGTGCTTCCAAGAGGCGGGCCGGCTGTTTCCGAAGGAGGTGAAGCTGCTCATCAACGACGGCCAACTCCAGGCTCACTACAGCACCTACGACTACATGGGGCTGGTAAAGGACCTGCAACAGCGCGGCGTGCGCGTCGAAGGTATCGGTATGCAATTCCATATCGGCCGCGATTCCGTGCTCAGCGGCAAACTCTACCCACCGGCCCATCTTCAGGACGTTTACAGCCAGCTTGGCCGGCTCGGCCTGCCGCTCTACATCACCGAGATCACCGTCCCCGGCGTCGGCGAGAACGGCGCGGCGCTTCAAGCCGCCATCGTCGCGAACATCTACCGCCTCTGGTTCAGCACGCCGGCGATGGCGGGCGTGACGTGGTGGAATCTCGGCGACGGCACCGCCTACGAGAACGAGAACAAAGCCCTCGGCGGCCTGCTCGACGCGGAGATGAATCCCAAGCCCGCTTACCGCGCGCTCGACCGGCTCATCAACCACGAGTGGAAAACGCGCCTGACGTTGAAGACCGACGCGGGCGGCAAAGCCAGCTTCCGCGGCTTCTGCGGCACGTATGCCTACGCAACCGAAGTTGGCGGCAAGAAGACGACAGGCGTGTTCCATCTGCAACGCAACGCGAAGAACCAGATCATTATCAACCCATGAAGTTCAACCACTTGTGCCAACTATCCGCGATGGTCTTCGTTGCATACGTTAGCGCCGCCGAGCCGGTCGTGGCGCCGCCTCCGCCCGTCCGCGCCATCCTCGACACCGACATGTCGGGTGATTGCGACGACGCCGGCACGTTGGCGCTCCTCCACGCGCTGGCCGACCGCGGCGAGTGCGAGTTGCTCGCCGTCGTCACCAACCGCAAGGACAAGACCAACGCCTCGGCCGCCGCGGTGGACGCCATCAACACCTATTATGGCCGGCCGAATATCCCCATCGGCACCGACAAGGTCGGCCCGACGGATTTGCAGCGCACGAGCACCTACACGCGTGCGTTGCGCGACGAGTTCCCGCACGATGCCAAGCCCGACGACCAGATGCCCGATGCGCTCGACGTGTATAGGCGCGTGCTCGCCGCACAACCCGACGACAGTGTGACCATTTGCAGCGTCGGCGCGTTCTCCAACCTCGCCGAACTCTGGCATCGCGAGCCGGTGCTGGTGATGACGAAAGTGCATCGCCTCGTCGTGATGGGCGGCGAGTTCCCGACCAGCAAGCGGCCCGAGACGAACGTCCGCACGCATCGCGAAGCCGCGCGCGTCGTCGCGGCGGAATGGCCGACCGAGCTTGTCTGGCACGGTTTCGAAGTCGGCAACGTCCTCATCACCGGCGCGGGCTTGAAGAACACGCCGAAGGACAATCCCGTCCGCCGTGCCTACGAACTGAAGCCGTTCGGCAAACGCCCCGCCATCGAAGGCGGCCAGCCGAGCTGGGACCAGGGTGCCGCGCTCTACGCGGTGCGCGGCTCGGAGCCGGAATTCTGGCGCGCCGTCCGTGGCGGTCGCGTGACCATTGACGAGGAAGGCGTCACGACTTGGGAATCCGGCTCCATCACCCCTCACTACTACGCGAGAATCAAAGGCGAGCCGGCGAAGATCGCCGCCATGATCGAGTCGCTAATGGTGCAGCCGCCGAAGCGACTCGAATCTGCTGCGAAGCCGAACGTCATCATTGTGCTCACCGACGACCAGGGCTACGGCGACTTGTTGTGCCACGGAAACCCGGTCCTGAAGACGCCACATTTGGATCGGCTCCACGCTGAGAGCGTGCGGTTCACGGACTTCCACGTCGCGCCGATGTGCACGCCGACGCGCGGCCAGCTCATGAGCGGCGTGGATTGCCTGCGCAACGGCGCGATGAACGTCAGCAGCGGGCGCACGATGTTGCGGCGCGAACTGCCGACGATGGCCGACGTGTTCGCGGCGGGCGGATATCGCTGCGGGCAGTTCGGGAAGTGGCACCTCGGCGACAATTATCCCTACCGGCCGCACGACCGTGGGTTCCACGAAGCGGTTTGGTTTCCGTCATCGCACATCGGCAGCGCGCCGGATTTCTGGAACAACCACTACTTCGACGACACCTATTATCATAATGGCCGGCGCGAGAAGTTCAGCGGCTACACGACCGACGTGTTTTTCGGCGAGGCGATGAAATGGATGCGCGCGCAGGCCGCAGCGAAGAAGCCGTTCTTCTGCTACATCCCAACGGCAGCGGCGCACGGGCCGCTGTTCGTGCCGCAGAAGTATCGCGACCTCTACAAGGACCAGAAGCCCGTCGTCGCGAGTTTCTTCGGCATGATCACCAACATTGACGAGAACATGGGCCGGCTCGACGACTTTCTGCGCGAGACGGGCCTGCGCGACAACACCATCGTCATCTTCATGACCGACAACGGCGGCACCGTCGGCGTGCCGGTGTTCAATGCCGGCATGCGCGGCCGGAAGATCGAACTCTACGAGGGCGGCCATCGCGTGCCGTGCTTCGTCCGCTGGCCCGGCGGCAAGTTGCGCGCGCCCGGCGACGCGGCCGGGTTGACGCAAGCGCAAGACATCCTGCCGACACTGGCGGAACTGTGCGGGCTGGAAACCAGAGCGGCCTTCAACGGCGTCAGCCTCGCCAGCGTCCTGCGAAGAGCGGGCGGAATGCCGGATCGGACGCTGGTCGTGCAATTCAGCCGCATGGATCGTCCGTCGCCGCAGCGGGGTGACGCGTGCGTGATGTGGCGACGCTGGCGGCTGATTCAGGACAAGGAACTCTACGACCTCGCGAACGATCCGCAGCAGAAGCAAAACGTCATCGAGCAGCATCCCGACGTGGCGGCGCGGCTGCGGGCACATTATGCGAAGTG
>Ga0233425_10009857_pt1 | contig 11898 bp, 7 predicted proteins | sample Watercolumn_Towu_2_FD_181712 | JGI IMG/M metagenome (GOLD analysis project Ga0233425, IMG submission 181712) | Freshwater microbial communities from Lake Towuti, South Sulawesi, Indonesia - Watercolumn_Towuti2014_140_MG | ecosystem: Environmental > Aquatic > Freshwater > Lake | place: Indonesia...
AGGCTATAAGCATGTTTATACACCCGAATTGGCAAAAGTAGATTTATACAAAAAATCCGGACACTATCCGTATTACAAAGACACAATGTATCCTGTGATGAAAATTGATGAAGAAGAATTGATTTTGCGCCCCATGACCTGCCCTCATCACTACCAGCTTTATTTGGCAAAACCAAGGTCTTACAGAGAATTACCATATAAAATTGCTGAATTGGCAAAACAATTTAGATATGAAAAGTCTGGAGAATTAACTGGCTTAATAAGGGTGAGAAGTTTTTGTTTGGCAGACTCACATATAATTTGCGACAAAGAAGACGCAAACAAAGTGGTAAATGAAGTTTTAGATTTAATTGATGACATGGCGAAAATATTCGGTTTAAAATCTGGCACAGATTACCGATATAGATTGTCTTTGGGAGACAAAAAAGACACAAAGAAGTATTATAAAGACGACAAAGCATGGGCGTATGCCGAAAATGCCTTAAGAAAAGTTTTAGAGGGCAGAAAAGCGCCATTTTTTGAGGCCGAAAATGAAGCTGCCTTTTATGGTCCAAAAATTGATATTCAAATGAAAAATTTTGCCGGCAAAGAAGACACGGCCTTTACTGTGCAGTACGACTTTGTTGGGCCGAAAAGATTTGAATTGAATTTTATAAACAGCAAGGGAGAGAAAGAAGAAGCTATTGTTGTTCACCGTTCATCAATTGGCTGCATTGAAAGAATAATGGCATTCTTAATTGAAAAATATGCCGGGGCTTTTCCTGTTTGGCTCTCGCCAGTGCAGGTTGCTGTAATACCTATTTCTGAAAAGCACACAGAATATGCCCAAAAAATTTGCAACAAATTAAAAGAAGAAAATGTACGGATAGAACTTTTTGACCAAAATGAAACTTTGGGTAAAAAAATAAGAGAGGCAGAAATGCAAAAAATACCTTATTTGCTGGTTGTTGGAGACAAAGAAATTGAGGCCAATGCGGTTGCCGTACGCGAACGAGGCAAAGGAGATTCAGGACAAATGAATTTAGAAAAATTTATAGAAAAAATTACAAACGAAATAAAAAATAAAAACTAAAAGCGAGGCGATAAATTTTTCGCAGGCCAATATGTACGAAGTGAATATTAAGCCGGAGAAAAATTTGATTGCCGAGCGATAAATGCTATGGAATTATCCGAAGCAACAAAAAAGTTGGTCAATCAATATGCTTTAGCGCAAAAGCTAGAAACAACCAAACCCAAGGCCACAACTATACACGTAGACGAAGTGGCGCAGAAGGTAGCCGCCTTTTATGAAAATATAAGAACTGTTATTGATTGGAAAGAAGAACATTTAATGCGCCGCGCGGCTATTATAAGAAAGCTCAAAAGGAAATTTTTTGATCTAGAAATTAATAACTATCAAGGCACTGATCAGGTAGCCGAGTCTTTAGTTTTAGAGTTAATACGCGGCGGACATTTTCCCAACGATAAAATTGACGAATCAAAAATTGGCCATGTGCAAAAAACCATAGACAAATATATTTTTATTCTAAAAAACAATCCAGAAAATAGATCTGGCAAGGCTGGTTTAAATTTTTACAACTGGCTGATAGAAGTTGCTGCTTGCGAAATTGAGGGAACATTAGCCCCATCAATAAAAGAGATGGCCCTAATAGATTACATGTTTAACGCCATGAAAGAGAAGATCACGGTTTCAGAAAAAGTCTACGACGCCGGCTTATTAAAAAAAGAGTATACCTATGTACAAATTTATATTGCTGTTTGCCAGGCGCTTTTCAAACTAGATAAACCGATTATTAGCTATAACTTAATAAAATACAGATATCCTAACTGGGACAGAGCTGGCAATGAGTTAATTTCAGAAATTTCCCAAAAAATATTTAAAATCTGGCAAAAAACAGAAGAAGATCTAGCTAACCCTATTGGCAATAAGTTTTATAATATTTGCGAAAAATATGACACACCTTATCTTTTAATGGGCGACATTTTGTCTGGTAGTAACGCCGAAGAAATTGGAAGGCAGATAGAAGAACCTTCAGTTTTAGAAGATTTAGTAAAAAGCGCCTATTCAAAAAGATTGTCAACCTTAAAAGCCAGAATTTCCAGGGCAGCAACATACTCCACTATTTCCATTTTCGTCACCAAAGTTTTAACTTTAGTGCTTTTAGAGTTTTTAGTTGAAAAAGCCTTGGGTAATCACGTCAGCCCCATAATACCGGTGGTCGATGTTTTGATACCGACTTGTTTAATGTTTTTGCTAGTAGCCATGGTCAAAAAACCATCCAAGAAAAACTTAAATATTGTTACCATGGAGACAATAAAAATTGCCTATCAAAGAGACGCTATTGATAAATATGAAATTAAAAAATCAAGGAAAAAGAGCTTTGCTATAAAAATTTTCCTGTCCTTAATGTACGTCTTTTCGGCTACAGTAACCTTTGGAGCGATATACTGGGTTTTGAATCATTTTGGTTTCCCAATTAGTTCAATTATCATAGATATGATATTTATTGCCCTAATCTTATTTGCCGGCACAGCTGTCTCAAAACGAGCGCAAGAGCTAACCATGGAAGACGAAAAAGAAGATTTTTTAACTTTTTTGGGCGACGTCTTTTTTCTGCCAGTGCAAGGACTGGGCCGCTGGCTTTCTAACACCTGGAAACAATATAACGCCATTGCTGCATTCTTTAATGCTTTAATAGACATGCCCTTCACCGCTTTCGTGGAATTTTTGGAACGATGGAGAATTTTTATAAAAGAGAGAAAAGAAGAAATTAGATAAATCTAGCAATCATTATTACTTCATCTCCCCGGAATAAATTTTTCACAACGCACTCGGGCTCGGCCCCGAGTGTTTTCTTATAAAGATTTTGAGCTTTGTTTTCCGTCCCAGTCGTTACCTCTATAGCTTTTAAGACAGACCCTCTTTTTCTCAAATATTTTTTTATTTCCAACAAAGATTGTTTTATTAGCTCTGTGCCAACACCCTGGCCTTGGAAATTTTTATCAACAGCAATTTGTTCTAGTTCAAGAACAGCTTCCTTGCGGAATCCCCCTTTTTCCAGCCACAAAATATATCCCGTAATTTTTTTATCGCGCAAAGCAACAAAATATTGCGTTCTTGGGCAAGCCGAAAAATTTGCTACTACCCACTTCTTAGCTTTTTTAAAGTCTTTTAGACCAGAAAAATTCTCCGAAGCAATTTTGGCAATTTTTCTAATATCTTTTTTTGTCGCTTTTTTTATCATACAAGCGCCGAGTAATATTATTCTACTGTGACTGATTTTGCCAAATTTTTTGGCTTGTCGACATCAAACCCTTTTAAGTCGGCTATACAATAGGCTAAAATCTGCAGAGGTATATTATTTATTATTGGCATAAATTCTTCCCTACATTTTGGAACAACTATCACATTCCTGGCTAAGTTATTTATATCATTATCTGCTTCGTTTACCAAAGCTATAATCTCTCCTCCCCTAGCTTTTATTTCCTCCATATTGCTCAAAATCTTATTATAAGTATGGTCTTTTGTGGCTAAAAACACAACTGGCATATCGCCATCTACTAAGGCAATAGGGCCGTGCTTCATCTCTGCTGCCGGATAACCCTCGGCGTGTATATAGGAAATTTCTTTCAATTTTAGCGCACCCTCCAATGCTACCGGAAAATTTATTCCCCTGCCAAGATAAAGAAAATTTTTGCTGTCCTTAAACTTTTTGGCCAGCGCCACAACTGGCCCACAATTATTTATAGTTTGCTCTATCTTTTCTGGAAGGCTTAAAAGTTCATTTATAAATTCTTTGTCAACCGACCTGCCCTTTTTCTGGCTTAAAAATAAAGCGAATAAAATTAAAGCAATCACTTGGCAGGAAAAAGCTTTTGTTGCGGCAACACCAATTTCAGGTCCAGCATGCAAATATATCCCAGAATCCGCCTCTCTGGCGATAGTAGACCCAACAACATTCACAATTCCCAGTGTTTTGGCTCCTTTTTCTTTTGCTTCTCTTAGGGCCGCTAATGTATCTGCTGTTTCGCCTGATTGAGAAATTACTAAAATCAAATCTTCAGAACTAATTATAGGATTTCTGTATCTAAATTCAGAAGCATAATCGACTTCTACTGGAAACTCGGCTATTTTTTCAATTAAATGTTTTCCTATTAAGGCTGAATGCCAGCTAGTTCCGCAGGCAACAATAACTATCCTTTTTATTAATTCAAAATTGATATCAATGCTTAGCTTTATATTCATGTCTTGGTTAATTCTCCCGCGTAAAGTATTGGCAACAGCCTTTGGTTGTTCAAAAATTTCCTTCAGCATAAAGTGCTTATATCCCTGTTTTTCTATTTCTTCTGCCGCCCATTTTATTTCATCAACCGATTTCTCAAGATTCCGCCCGTCTAGATTTTTTATTACATAATTATTATTAGTCAAAACAACCATCTCATTATCATTAAGGTAAATCACCCTTCTTGTATGGGGCAAAACAGCCACAGCGTCTGAGGCAACAATATTTTCATCCTCCCCTATACCCAAAACAACCGGTGAGCCACGTCGCGCAACAATTATTTTATTTTCTTTCTTAGACATTATGCCAAGGGCAAACGCCCCCTCAATAAGCTTTAAACTATTTATCACAGCTTCTTCTAAATTTCTCCCCGTGTAGAATTTTTCTATCAAATGAGCTATAACTTCTGTATCTGTATTTGAAGAAAAAATATGCCCCTCTTTCTCTAATATTTTCTTTATAGAATTATAGTTTTCCATAATCCCATTATGGATAACCGCTATTTCTTTTTTACAATCAAGATGAGGGTGGGCATTAATTTCATTTGGCTCGCCGTGGGTGGCCCATCTAGTGTGAGCAATACCCATGTTTCCCGCAACTTCAATAAGGTCCCTTCTGGTTTCACAATTTTTCCCATCTAAAGAACATACGCCATATTCTTTTAAAAATTCTTTTTCCAGTTCTGCAACCTTACCCTTTTTTTTCGCCACCATAAACTCGCCATCGTTGCGTACACAAACTCCGGCCGAGTCGTAACCACGATACTCTAATTTTTTTAACCCATTAATCAGTATAGGAAAGGCTTTTTTATTGCCCAAATAAGCTATTATCCCGCACATAATATATAAGCTTAAATCCATAAACAACAAAATACAATGCCTTTTCAAAAGTCGAAATTTATCGTATAATAACCGACATGAAATACCATATTACTGTCTTTGGCTGCCAAATGAATATTTCTGACGCAGAAAGGATTTCTGGCGCTTTTGAGGCCTTAAAATACAAAAAAACAGATAATATAAATGATGCTGATTTGGTGATTATGGTTATGTGCTCGGTGCGTCAAAGCGCAGTGGACCGTATTTTTGGCATGGCTGAAAAATTTAAAAAACTTAAAAAGAAACCAAAAACAATTTTAACGGGTTGCATATTAAAAAGAGATAAGATAAAGTTTGGAAAGGTTTTTGACAGAGTGATGAATTTAGAAGACCTTTTAAAGGCTAAGAAGTATTTGGAGATAGAGCCAAAATACTCTTCAGAAAAAACTGCCTATGTGCCCATAATGACTGGCTGTAATAATTTTTGTTCATATTGCGTTGTGCCATACACTAGAGGCAGAGAGGTCTCAAGGCAGCCCAGAAAGGTAATTGCTGAAATTAAGAATTTAGCAAAAAATGGTTATAAAGAAATTTGGCTACTTGGCCAAAACGTAAATTCATACAAAGATGGTAAAACTAATTTTCCGAAGTTACTTAAAATGGCAAATGATGTTTCTGGAGATTTTAAGTTAAACTTTACATCCAGCCACCCCAAAGACTTTTCAGATGAACTTATTGAGACTATGGCAAAATGCAACAAACTTTCAATGGACTTAAATTTACCAATACAATCTGGCGACGATGAAGTTTTAAAAAGAATGAACCGACCATACACAGTCGCACAATATAAAAATTTGGTAAAAAGAATTAAAAAGGTCTTACCAAAAATTAGGCTTTCCACAGATATCATTGTGGGGTTCCCCGGAGAAACAAAAAAACAATTTAACAACACTGTAAAAACTTTAAAGGAAATTGGCTATGGCGTGGCCTTTATAAATAAATACTCCCCTCGCGCCGGAACCGTTGCCTCCAAAATGAAAGATGACGTCCCCTGGGCAGAAAAAAAACGCCGCGAAAAAATCTTAATTGAGTTGATAAATGAAAAAAACAATCACCGCAAAAAATAAACTATTGGTTGTATTGGGGCCGACGGCCTCAGGAAAAACTGACTTATCTATAGAACTAGCTAAAAAATATAACGGCGAGGTGGTTTCAGCTGACTCAAGACAAATTTATAAGGGCATGGATATTGGCACTGCCAAGCCAACAAAAAAAGAAATACAAGGTATTCCCCACCATCTTTTAGATATAAAAAATCCAAACCAATCATATACTGTGGCCGAGTTTAAAAAAGCCGCTATTAAAAAAATAAAAGAGATACAAAAGCGCGGCAAGCTGCCAATTTTATGCGGGGGCACCGGGCTTTATATAAAAGCTGTTGTTGATAATCTGGACATTCCCGAAGTTAAGGCTAATATTGCGCTACGAGAAAAAATTGAAAAAGAAATTCAAAAAAATGGACTAAATTTTGTTTTTAATAAATTAGTAAAACTAGATCCAGAAGCAGCCTATATAGTTGACCCAAAAAATCCACGCCGAATTATTCGCGCCCTGGAAATAACTTTGCTGACAAAAAAACCATTCTCTGAGCAGAGAAATGCCGGTAAGCCCTTATTCGATGTTTTAGAAATTGGCATAACTTTATCAAAAGAGAAATTAGTAGAAAAAATAAATTTACGAGTTAACCAAATGATAAAAAGGGGGCTAGTTAACGAAGTAAAAAAATTATTTAATAAATATGGCTCGCAACAAGCTTTCGACGCTATCGGCTACCGAGAAATAATTGAGTATTTAGAAAATAAAACAAGTTTGCAAGGAGCTTTTGAAAAAATTAAAATAAACACCTGGCATTTTGCTAAACGCCAACTAACTTGGTTCAGACCAGACAGGCGCATTGTTTGGATAAAAAAATACAGCCAGGCAATCCAAGCTGTATCAAAATTTCTTAAAAAATAAGTAAAAGGTTAGTTCCCGAGCGACTTTTGTAAAACCTCTCTCACTTTTTCTGGGTTGGCAGTACCTCTAGTTTTTGCCATTACCTGTCCTGCTAAAAACTGTAAAACATTTTCCTTACCCGATTTATAATCGGCAACTGCTTTTGGATTTTTGTCTATTACTTCTTTTACTGCACCTTCAAGCTCGCTAGAATCTGACATTTGGCGCAACTTATTCTCCTCTACAAATGTTGATGGGTCAACTCCGTTGTTAAACATTTCTAATAAAACAGTTTTAGCTACTTTGCTGGAAATTTCATTTTTATAGATCATTTTTATAAATTCTGCAAAATTTTCCGGCGTAATCTTAAATTCTTTTTCCGTAAATACGCTGCCAGCCAATAGACCCTGAATATCTGTGATTAAATAATTTGCCACTAATTTGGCGGCTTTTTTGTGAGTTTGACCTTCTTCTTCCTCTGGAGTCCACTCCTCGAACTCTGAAACAACGTTTTCGTAGTATTCGCTTAAATCTTTATTATTAACAAAAATTTCTATGGTTTTGGGGTCCAAACCATATTCTACAGCGAATCTTTCTCTTTTTTGTTCTGGTAACTCTGGCATAGTTAATCTTATCTCTTCTACATAACCTTTGTCAAACTGCATGGGCGGTAAATCTGGTTCTGGAAAGTATCTGTAGTCGTGCGCTTCTTCTTTTTCTCTTTGAGAAAAGGTTATTTCTTTTTTATCATGCCAACCCCTTGTCTCCTGCACCACTTTTTCTCCGCTTTCCAAAACCTCTTCTTGCCTTTTTATTTCAAAATCAATTGCCTTTTCAACAACTTTAAATGAATTCAAATTTTTAATCTCTACTTTTGTGCCAAGTTTTTCTCCTTTGGAAATGGAAATGTTCACTTCTACTCTCATTTGACCTTTTTCCATGTCAGCTGAAGAGACTCCTAAATATCTTAAAATCAACTGAAGCTCTTGAGCAAATTCTTTCGCTTCCTTACCAGAAGTAATGTCTGGCTCTGTCACTAATTCCATTAAAGGAATACCAGCTCTATTTAAGTTTACCAAAGAGTAATCGGCGTCATCTGGGTGCACTAGGCTTCCTGTATCTTCTTCTAAGTGTATTCTAGTTATTCTAATCTTTCTTCGGCTCGCCGTAGCCTTTGGCGAAGGCGGCTCGCCTTCTATCTCTAAATGTCCTCTGGCGCATAAAGGTTGGTCAAATTGCGAAATTTGGTAACCTTTTGGCAAATCCGGATAAAAGTAATTTTTACGGTCAAATTTTGAGTTTTCGGCGATTTTACAATGCAGAGCCAAACCAGTTTTAATGACCTTTTTAATTGCCTCTTCGTTTGCTGCTGGCAAGGTTCCCGGTTGAGCGGTGCAAACAGGGCAAATATTAAAATTCGGCCGCTTTTCATCTGGGTCGTTTTTGCAAGAGCAAAACATTTTTGAATTTGTTTTCAACTCCGCATGTATTTCTAATCCTATTGTAGGTTTATACGCCATAGTTTTATTTACTAAATATACTAAAAAACAGCTTGCGATTCAAGCCATTTTTTATCTTTTTTATCTTTTACTGCTTATTTCGAGCGGCGTAGGGATTATAGTAAAAATCTTTGTTTTCTAGACTGGCTGCCCAAGAAACAGACATTTCGTCCATATCGCAACGGATATATTTTGCCAATAATGGCTGTATTTTATTTAATTCGCGCCAGCATTGTTGGGCAATCCTGCGGTATGATTGATGACCCTTTTTGCCAGACCTTAATGAAATAAAGTGGTGCAATTCACGTAAATTCCAGGTTATTAAAACTCTTTTTCTAAAACACATGGGTACAACATATTGAGCTTCGTCGGGAAACTTTTCATAAATTTTAACAAAAGCATCGGCGGATTTTTCAACAACTCCCCTAAATTTATCTTCAAACCCTGCTTCACGAATTTCTGGCGGTAGATCATAACCATGCACAATCGTAACCGGCTGATTGGACTGAGTGCACATTCTGTGGCGCTGAACGTCTCTAAATGCGCCGTAATCCATCAAGATATCAAAAGTATAATAAATATGCTCAAATTCGCGTAAAGGCTGATCAAATTTATCACGGCGGATTAAGGCTTCATCTATTATTTTTTCTTTCTTATCTTGTGAAAGACTCCTAATCTTTATCATAATTTCTTCATAAGATAGGTTTGAATAAGGGTATAAAATTCCGGCAATTAGTTTATCTTGGGCATCTTTATCATAATCTACAATCACCACCGCTTGATTGTTTCCCGCTTCCCTACCCAATTCCCAATCAGCAATATTTTTTAATTGTTTTTTAGTTTCAATAATATAATTATTTTTATCTGCAAATTTTATTAAGGTTGGCACAGCTTCAACTGCATTTTTTTTCATTTCCTCGCCAATATCTTGCATTTCTTTTAGCGGGTGCGATAAAAGCTTTATTATTAAATGCTCTAATTCTCTGGCATTGATTGTCATGCCTAAATTAGTTAAAGCAGCCGACGGCAAAAGATAACGCAAACTATCACAGGCTCTGGCTTTTGAAATCATGTTATATAATTTTTCTCCGCCAAGGGCGGATTGATCGGCTGGTTTTGGATATTTTACTTTAACAAAGTCCATCATCGGCGGAGTTAGTTCCTCATAAACATCCATTAAAGAGTTTATTGCATCTAGATAAACTTCTTTTAATTCTGAATTCATTACGCTTTCTGGCAAATACATTTTATCTTTGCTAAAAATCTGATAACGCGAAGATTTTTCTGTGAATGAAGCCAGCCTTGAATCTTCTATCATTTTTGTGGCAATATTGGAAACATTTTCTACTGCCAAAGAAATAACTGCGTGCTCAGCAATAGAAGAATGCCCAAAACCAACCACCCACTTTTCATTGAATTCAGCCGACTTTTCTTCTGTCAGTTCGGCGGCAATTTTATCAAAAGCATCTGGAGATCTAGAGCATTTGGCAAAAGTCACGGCCTTTACCTCGGGCATTAAATTATTTGGTAAAGCGTAAATTCTTCTTTCTGGCACTATTTTTTGAGGAGTATTTTCAATAATACTTATTACTTTTTCGTTTATAATTGTTGGCAAAAGCATTTCTCCATTTTCTAAACACTCTACAACCTTAAAATCATTAGGAAATTCTTCGGCTGCCATCAAATAAGAATTGAGCGTATTTTTTAAATGATTTCTGCTTTGCTCGTGTATATCTTGCTTTTTGTCATCTCCTAAATAACTTTTTCTTTTTTCTGCTTTTTCTGGGTCAGTAATTTTGTTAGACATTTTTAGAGAAAGCTCAACAGATGTTTTTAGAATAAAAGTCATATCGGGTTTAGGAATTTTGAAAACATTGTATTCTAATTCATATAGCCAACTAACGTATTTTTTCCACTCGTCTTTATTGTTTGCCACTTTCCCGCCCTGGTGGCCTATGTTAGAAACTAAGTACCTGTCGGCGACAACAACCTTTCCCTCGTCCAACCATTTCTTAATTTTAAAACTAGCGTCAAACCTATCTGTGGCATAAAAAATTGAAGCAACCTTGGCGCCAACATCATCAGCCGTGCCGTATTTTCCGGTCAGATAATCGTCCACCATGGCCGAAGAACGCTGGCCATGTTGAGGAAAATCAATGCGCTCTACTTGATAGCCCTTGCTTTTAAAATATTCTGCCAATAATTTCGTTTGAGTAGATTTACCACAACCGTCTATGCCTTCAAAAACATAAAACTTTCCTTTGCCGGTTGGTAAAAAAGTTTTTTGATTTGGGCTTGGCTTGTTTAAATACTGGTTGTAAACAATTTGCATCCAAGGACTATGGCTAACATTTTGTCCCAATTCGCTAACGCTCATTAACTTTCCTTCCATTTTTTCTGTTTCCTCAACATAAATTTCTGGGCTATCGCCAACAAAATGATATACCAGGGCAACATGAACTCTTTCTACAGAATTTGTTTCGTCTTTAATAATGCCAACAAGTTTTTTATCTAAAAATTTACCCTTAAAATGAACCTCTTCTTCCCACTCCCTCATTGCTCCGACTTCCAAAATGTCTCCCTCGCCATTAACATCATCTTTATTAATGTGACCGCCTACACCTAGTTGGTAGTTATTATTTACCAACCTTTGTTCGCCGGCTGCCGCTAAATACCTGTACGCAAAAAAATTATCCTTATATGAAAAAAGCATATAAGGAATAATTTGCTGATAAGTATCGTCATTTTCCACATCTCCCCTTCTCTTGAATTCTGCGTGTTTTTTTATCAAATCGAGATAATACTCTAAATTATCTGTCTTCAGCCCCTGCCACTTGCCATTTACAAAAAGAATGCTTGATCTAATAACTAAAATTTGTTCGTCGTTTTTATCCATGTTAAACTTCACCAAATTCCGGAGGCAGTTGTTCAATTTTACCTTCCTCCATTAAAATTTCTTTTAAACTTTTAAAACTTCCGTCACTTTTTTCTGGCGCGCTAGCTAAAACAGCGTTCTCTTTAACTGCGGCTTTTTGGTTTTCATAAGGCTCGACAGTATTATCCATAATAACTAAGTTTATCTCTGCGTCCCTAAATAATTTTATTGTTTTTTGGTCTGCATGGTATCTTTTTTGCGCCACTACTCTTTTAATTCCCACTCTAACAATTCTCATGGCGCAATTATAGCAGGGCACCATTTTGCAATAAATTGTAGTATCTTTTACGCTTATACCGTCTTTGGCGCACTGTAAAATTGCATTTTCTTCTGCGTGCAAGGTTCTGACACAGTGCTGAGATTGCGTG
>Ga0233425_10009858_pt1 | contig 11896 bp, 9 predicted proteins | sample Watercolumn_Towu_2_FD_181712 | JGI IMG/M metagenome (GOLD analysis project Ga0233425, IMG submission 181712) | Freshwater microbial communities from Lake Towuti, South Sulawesi, Indonesia - Watercolumn_Towuti2014_140_MG | ecosystem: Environmental > Aquatic > Freshwater > Lake | place: Indonesia...
TAAGACCTATGGCTGCAGATCGAACTTTTGAAGTTGGAATGTTTTTGATTTTCTGCAATAGAAGGTGCCTTGTTGCACCCCCGTAGATCGAACCCAATCCAATCAAAAAGAATAACGGTCCAGCTATACACACGCCACATTCTGCCATGGGACAAAAACTCGGAGAAGTTTTATAAATTCATTTAATGCGGATAACAACCGAAATATATATTATTCTTATTCTAGTTAGTTAAACGTGAACCTCGTAAAAAAGACCCAAATTTTACTACTTTTGTCGTCAGTTTTTTTGTTAAACCTTGTTCATGCTGAAATGTTATGTTCATATAAAGGACCTGATTTATCTGACGAGCTTATCCAATTGCAAAATTTTGAAGTTACTGGTACCGAGCCACTTGAAGAAGGAGACAAGATCACAGTAACATTTGATATTGAAAATTTCGGCCAGTATGATATCCAGCTCGGGTCAGATGGGATTTTTGTTGCTGGAATCGATCCAGATGATGATGATTTTGATTTTGGAAATGACTATGAAAAAGAAGTGCTTTATTATGGCCAGAGTGTAACTATCGAGACAACTGAAACATTGGATGGAGAAGGCACATGGGTCATTTGGCCATCTTACCATATTAATTCTGGAAGTGCAGAAATATATGGACCAGAAGAATGGCATGAGTGTGAATTAGAAGTTCAGGCAGCAATTGAAGATTCGGACAACGATGAGGTAGCAGATAATGAGGATAATTGTCCTGATGACTACAACCCGAATCAGGAAGACGAGGATGATGATGGAATCGGTGACGAATGTGACAGCTGTGACGACAGAGATTCAGATGGGGATGATATAGTAAATTGCATGGACGAGTGCCAAGGCGAAAAAGAGACTTATAATAACTATGAAGACAATGACGGTTGCCCTGATACGCCACCACGAGAACCGCCTGAGATAAATATTTCAAAAACCCCCGAAAATTTTGCTTATTGTGACAACATAACGATTAAAGTCAATGCATTTGATGCAAAAGGCATTGGAAAAATAGAGATATGGGTAGATGGCAGCAAAAAGAAAGATTGCTACCACGTAACTGACTGCATGTATTTTGAAGAGTGTGCAGAGGAGGATTTGACCCCCGGTGCACTGGTTTTCACAAGCGACGGGTTTGTTGGGACAAGTGGCGTAGTTGGCGATGAGGTTGAAGGCGGCTTGGACGCATGGTTGACTGCAGATTACGATAATGACAGTATAATTAATGCGGCAGATAATTGTGTGAATGTAAGCAATGTTGGCCAGGAAGATGAAGATGAAGACGGTGTTGGTGATGCTTGTGATCAATGCAATCTGTATTCAGAATGTACAATGAGTGGTGCTGAGGCCATTCTTACTGATACCTGTTACGGGACATATGATATTTCCGAGTACGAAAGTGAAACAGGTAGGCATTATTTTGATAGCTATGACCGCGTTTCAGATGACGGATGTGGTTGCGGCGACTCTGACGGTGGACTGAATTATTTTGAAGCAGGGGCTGTTGATAAGGAAAGTACACACGCAACCACCTTATGTGTACCGTTGTATGGTTGTAGGTGCAATGCATTTTCAGATTGCAGTGTTGAAGGATCGGATTTTTGTAGAGGAAGTTGGTTAACAGAATATTACTGTGACGACAACGGGATAGGGAATTATAGTATAAACTGCCCATATGGCTGTTCTGAAGGTGCGTGCAATTGTCCTGATACTGATGGTGGAAAAGAGATATACCAGCAAGGTACAGTTGCGGGAATGACAGATGAATGCGTTGGTTCAAACCAGCTTAGGGAGTACTACTGTGGCCTTAATTCATCAAATGGTCATATCGTAGCAAGCAGCGAGATTTTCAATTGCGATTATGGGTGCGCTGATGGAGAATGCGTCTGTAGTGATAGTGATGGTGGGGTTAATTATAACATAAGTGGAATGATAGGCACGTATACGGATCACTGCATGGACGATAGGATTCTAGTCGAATATTCAACCATGCTTTCAAGCGATAGGTGTTATATCAACAGTGTAAACCATAAATGCGATGGATTATGTAGCTATGGAACATGCCTTCCACCAACTTGCAGCGATGGAATAAGAAACCAAGATGAAGAGGACGTTGACTGTGGTGGGCCATGCACTGCTTGTGGATATGTAACGATAAAAGGAAGGGTAATGTATGAAGATGCAAGTTCAGACGGCACAACATCTAACGGTTTCAAACCAGTGCGTTATGGTAAATTTAGAGTAAGCATTTGCACCCCAGACTATGATTGCACTTCGTGGAGCGGAGTACAAGCTACTGATTCAAACGGCAATTTCACAGTGGTACTCCCACGACTAGATTATTATACAAACGAAACTACATTCAAAATCCGCTTTGGCGGTGAGGCAGCTTACTCAAGCGGATTTAATTACGCAGTGAAAATTGCAAGAGACTTAGATTACTGCAATGAGTATGTATGGTGGGATAGTGCTGATTACCCGATTCCAACTAACGTAGATTTAAATTTGGGCGAAATGCAGATAAGTAAGGATAGCAACACTGATTTTACTGGATATTGGCAAGAGTACCACCATGACCTTGTTTGTGGTGGGAGCACCCATGATCTCAACGGTGGATCTGGTTACTTTAATATTGCTGACGCGATTTTAACAGCAAGGCAATACGCAGATAGCTATAGATCAGATGATGACTCGATTGGAATGGTGGCCATAGAATGGCCAGATAGCGGATGGAGTATGTATAGCTCATACTGGGAGGAAATCCAACTTTATACTGATCATGGTTTCCAGGACGGTAAAATCATTCATGAATATGGCCACCACCTGGAAAACGAGATTAGTGAAAACGATATTTATGTCGGTGACCCGTCCCATACTTTTTGTAGCGATAAAGATGATACGGAATTTGCATGGAGCGAAGGATTTGCAGAATATTTCAGCACGATTGTTTCACAGCATAATAGAAATGGCACATCTGCACTAACTGGATACGATGTTGGCGATATATCTGTAGAAACACCAGATTGTAGAAATGAGTATGGTGCTCTAAAACAAGGCAAAGATATGGAGTCAACAGTAGTTGCAGTTTTATGGGATCTTGCTGATCAAAACGGTGATCCAACGTTCCCTAATTCGGTAAACGAGGCATTTGACGAAGTAAATTATAGTGAAGCAGAGATTTTTGCGGCATTTGATAGCGATATTGGAAGTTGGTATGATGCTCCGGACTTATGCGAATTTATTGAAGAAGGATATCTTTGTAGAAAGATAGAGAACAGATTTGCAGTCCAAGATATTTTGGAAAATTATAATGTAGATTGCGATTCGTGGTGTAAATCATGAAAATACAAATAAATATTGCAGTGGTGGTGCTTGTTCTGGTCGCCACAGTAATTGCCATGATACAAATTTTACCGATGATTCTTCCAATACAAAACCAGACAAACACCAATCAAACTGGATCGGCAAATGAAACTATCGGAACAAATGAAACGAATGTGATTACATTCAGTGAGCCAACAATATTAGAATTGGACTTGATGAATGCAAACCCACCTGAAGATTATTTTGATCGATTAAGCGAAGTAATAGCAAAAGGTAATGATTCGTATATCCGTGAAAAGGCCGTGTTTACCTTAACTGCGATTGCCATAAGAGAAAACGAAACAGAACCAGTGGTTGATTTACTGAAGGATATGGTAACGAATGAAACTGACGATAATGTCCGAACTGCTGCTTATGTGAATGCAGATCTGATCAGAGAAAACGAACCACTCGAAGACGTTTGTTCCATGAACATAACAACATCTGGCGAAATGAGATTGGAGGGTAATTTCTCGATTATAGCAACGGTCTTATGTAGTAGGGATTTTGATGAGGCAATGGTTGGAATAGGGCAACTCAACGATAGTATTGTATTGTTAAGCGAAAAACCACGGTATAAATTTAGTATCAAAGCAAACGAAGCAACTGTACTCCAATTTGATATTAATGTAACTGAAAACGGCAAGTATTACGTGCCACTGAATCTGAAGGTAAATTATGATCTAGTAGATGACCAAAAGTACGAAAAAAGGATATATTTCAATGTTTATGATTCATTTGGAGAAGTTCTGCATTATAATGAATAACAATTAGATTGCACCCGCCTTACGCAAAAGACCAATCAACATCGCAACAACAAAAAATGAACCAACGAGCGTCGCTCCAAGACCAATAAATATTTCAACGTATATAGAAAAAATAAGAGATGCTTGAATTTTCCTTTCGTCTCTATCACCTATGAACATGACTTTCTCATATTTCCCTTTTCTGATTATGAGATTTTCACATCCGACTATGCTTGAACGTTTGTCCTTTACTTCCGAAGTTCCTAGAGTGTACAGTGGGTCGCCTTCTTTTATAAAACACTCTATAATCCGAAGTTCAGTGCCTTGGGAACTAAGTATTTTTTCTTTTTTATCTTTTGGTAGTGAATTGATGTGAGTTATAGCAATGTCCTCAAGCTTTGTGTGGAAAACACCTTTCGGATTTTCCCCTTGAAGCCGACCGTAATAGCGATTATCAGAAGAAACTTCGATCTGGGCATCCTTTAATTCTATTAATATTTTTCCAGTTTCATCCTTAAGAAAAAAGTTAGATGAAGAAGCATCACGAAATAGTTCAGTCCATTTCCCCCTTAATCCGTAGTACTGATAGGAGACTGACCAGTACACGCAAGCTGTTTTACTGATTGGGCTATAGAGGATTAGATCGTCTAAATAAGTTGCAGTTCCAAAAACTTCTGTTAGACCAAGTGCAACAGAATGAACTTTAGAGGTTCCAGTATTTTTGATTTTTTGGAGAAGTCGATATTTAGATATGCCATCGTATATGAGAACAAGTCCGATTATGAAACATGCAACGAAAGCCAAAGCACTCGACATATTTGAAATTCACCAGCCCAAGTTTTATAAACGATAGGTACGATGTTAGGTCAAATGGTAAATCAAATCGCAGAAGCGATAGTCCTACTTTGGGTGATCCAGCTATGAAAAACGTAATGTGGTTCAAGGAATTGAGCAAGGCCAGCTTGGCTGAAGCAGGAGGAAAGGGAGCAAATTTGGGCGAGATGATGGGAAATGGTTTCCCCATACCGAACGGATTTGTAGTCACCAGTGGCGCCTATATGAAGCATCTTGAGGCGAATAATTTAGTTGGAACAATAGATGATATACTTGGAAAACTAGATGTGGAAGACAATGATGCGCTTATGGCTGCATCGGAAAAAATTAAAGAGCTAGTCATGAATGGAAAAATCCCAAAAGACGTTGAAGCAGACGTCTTAAAATCATATAAAGAATTAAACGAGATGGTAGGTAGACAATGTTATGTTGCAGTCAGAAGCAGTGCAACAGCTGAAGATCTCCCAACAGCCAGTTTTGCAGGACAGCAGTCTACTTTCTTGAATGTTTTTGGTTCAGAAGCAGTTTTGGTTGCAGTTAAAGAATGCTGGGCATCCTTATTCGAACCTCGGGCCATTTTCTACAGGGTAGAAAATAAATTCGAACATATGAAAGTGAGACTTGCGGCAGTAGTCCAAATGATGGTCCAGAGCGAAAAAGCCGGAGTAGTATTTACCGTAGATCCGCTCTACCAAGACCCGGATATTCTATCGATTGAAACAGCTTATGGTTTGGGTGAAGTAGTCGTCAGTGGCCAAGTCACACCAGATACGTATAGAGTGGACAAAAAAGAGCTGGGCATAATAGATAAAAGCGTAGTAAAGCAGCCGTGGATGCTCATTAAAGTCGATGGTAAAAATAAAAGAGTAGAAATAAAGGACGATGCCCAGGGCAAACAAAAACTTTCTGATTTGGAAATCAAGGATCTTGCAAAGATATGTAAGAGGATAGAAGAGCATTACAGTTATCCCCAAGATATTGAGTATGCATTTGAAAAGGGCAATTTGTACATTGTCCAATCACGGCCAATAACTACTTTGACAGACAAAAGCGGATTGGAAAAAGGAACAGGAGGGGAATTAGTAAAGCAATCTTCGGCTCCACAAGAAAAAGGTGTAAAAATGATTAAAGAACTACCAAAAGCTCAGAATATAGGACAGGCGAAAGTAATTTTAAGAGGGTTGGGAGCGTCTCCCGGTATAGGGATGGGTAAAGTAAAGATAATCAAGTCTGCAAAAGAAATAAAGAGAATAGATAGAGGAGACGTATTGGTTACTGAAATGACCACACCAGACTTTGTACCTGGTATGAAAAAGGCATCTGCAATTATCACAGACACTGGTGGGATGACAAGCCATGCTGCGATAGTAAGCCGCGAACTTGGTGTTCCCTGTGTTGTTGGAACAGGAACTGCAACAACTATATTAAAGGACGATCTTGATGTAAGCGTAGACGGAAGCCATGGAATAATCTACGAGGGACTTGTCTCAGCTCCGGAAGCAGCTATAAAACAAGGCGAAGGAACGGCCAGTGCTGGTGCAGCCATGGCAGCAATTGCAACCACCGTGGCAGTTACCGGGACCAAGATATATGTTAATCTGGCAGATGTAGACCAATCTGAAAAAGTTGCAAAATTACCTGCTGACGGCGTTGGTCTTCTTAGAGCCGAATTTATGGTTGCAGATATGGGCCAGCACCCGAGGAAAATGCTTGAAACAGGCAAAAAACAGGAATTTATCGATAAATTGGCAGATGGAATGAGAAGATTCGCTGCAGCATTTTATCCAAGACCAGTTGTTTATAGGGCAACAGATTTCAAAACAAACGAGTACAGGAACCTGGAGGGAGGGGACAAATACGAACCACATGAAGAGAACCCGATGATGGGATATCGAGGTGCAGCCAGATACATCCAAGAGCCAGAACTGTTCAAAATGGAGCTGGAAGCCATAAAGAAAGTACGGGAAGAATACCACCTGCCTAATCTTTGGTTAATGATCCCGTTTGTAAGAAGAATTGGGGAGCTTAGAGCCATAAAAGATCTCATGAAAGAACTTGGAATACATAGGACCAGAGATTTCAAGCTCTGGATAATGGTAGAGGTCCCGAGCACAGTAGTTCTTATTGATCAATTTTGCAAAGAAGGCATAGATGGCGTATCCATCGGCACAAACGATTTAACCCAGCTAACTTTGGGGATCGATAGGGACAATGCAACACTAGCTAAGGGATTCGATGAGCGAAATGAGGCGGTTTTACGCTCATTAAAACGAGTTATAACAACCTGCAATAGGTTTGGAGTAACGAGTTCACTTTGTGGCCAGGCACCCTCTGTTTATCCTGAATTTGCTGAAAAACTAGTAGAATTTGGCATTACAAGCATGTCAGTCAATCCTGATGCTGTTGAGAGAACAAGAAGGATTGTAGCCAGTGCTGAACAAAAAATAATGCTGCACAGACTTTCCATGCTCACAAGAGGGGAGAAAGAGAAGGATGAGGATATGATAGAGTACGAGGATGAATAAACTGAACTGTGATGTATTGAGCAGGACTAGAGTCGGATGTGCTCAAGCATTCCATCTAGTCTGGTTTTCCAGTCGCGAGCATATCTGGATGATGAGAAGCCCCTGCCAGTTATATCTTTAAGGGTTTTATCTCTTGATTCAGCAGCTCTTCCAACCAAATTCATGTTAGCACCACACAAGTTCCTGAATAGATTGCTAAATTATGTATTTATATATCTTGCGCAAATAGTATATATACAAGAATTTTCAAATATAATCAGGTATATTTGAATATATTTAAATAAAATTAGTATATACGAGACATGTTATAGATAAACGGTGAAAATATGGATGAAACACGACGAATACAAATAACTGGGAGTAATACTTATATAGTCTCATTGCCCCAAGAATGGGTCAAACAATCAAACCTGGAAAAAGGAGACCAGGTTTATCTTACCACTAATGCAGATGGTACGATCACTTTATCCCAAAAACAGATGAAAAGAGTACCTAAAGATTATATAATAGAGGCAGATGGTGACAGGGCAAATGCAATGAGAAATGTTGTCTCAGCTTATATCAGCGGGGCAGGTAAAATAACTATTCGTGGAAAAGAAATAAGTTCCATTGCAGAACATGCTAGGCAGTTGCTTTCCGGAGTCGAGATCGTGGACGAGACCGAAAATGAGATTAGTTTGAAGGTACTTGCCTTTGACGAATTAGAGGTCAACACAGTAATAAAACGGGCTTTTGGAGTCACTAAATCAATGTTTACTTTTGCCTCTGAGATATGCAGAAACGGCAAGGGAAATATGCTGGAAATATCAAAAAAGGAAGAAGAGGTTGATAGACTGTATATCCTTCTGCTTCGGGAGCTTGTTGCAGGTAAAACTTCGCCAAAAAAAGCAGTTTTCAAAGCAGTGTTGGCAAAAAGCATTGAAAAAATAGGCGACCATGTTCTTGACCTTTGCGACAATGCCAAAGATGCCGGAAAAAACGAATGGCTTGCAGAGCTTGTTGACTGCTCTGGCGAGGTTTACTTCAATGCAGTTGAATGTTGGATGAAAAAGGAGATTACTAATGCCAAGTACAAGGCCGCAAAGGTAAAATACATCGAAGCTTATGAAAAAATGGATGGGGAAATAGGAAATACAAAGGATTTGGCCAAGAGGCTTATTCTTCTCATTTTACTAGAAAAATGCAACAAGATCGTGAGATATTCAGATGATATAATGGAGTGTAATACGGACATGGCGTTTATTTCAAGTTAGAAAAGTTTAAATATTCTCAAAACAATAGTAGATTATGCCAAAAGTAGAAAGAAGAAAAAAGACCACCCGAGGAATAGAATTGTCTTTTTTTGACCTGAACCAGTTGGAACTAGCTCTTATTAATCGCGCATTGCATGACCAGCTCGAAGACGACCATTTACCAGATTATGTTTCTATTGGCAAAAATTCGCGTATTTTAAGTATTCAAAAGAGAAATCTCGAACGACTTTGTAGGAGAATGAAAAAAGAGCACAGAGGCAACATGCTTGAGGCGGAATTAAAGAAGATAAAGGCAGGGTCAAAGGTATTTTCCTTGTTCTGTTTCCAAAGGTAGTTACCTGAGGGAAAACCGGTGTAAGAAATGAAGTTACTTTTACAGTTCCCGGACGGATTAAAGCAAAAGGTCCTAGAACTCGCTAAGAAATACGAAAAGGAAGGCCATGAGATTTATTTTTCTGCTTCATCTTGTTACGGGGCATGCGACATTGCCATTGACGAGGCAAAATGGCTTAAAGCAGATAAAATAATCCATTTTGGACATAACAAATATGGAAAGATAGATATTGGAATCCCTGTTGAATACATCGAATATCGAGTCGACATTTCTGTTCCAGACCTTGAAAAAACTCTCGCTGTCCTCAAACCATATTCAAAGTTGGCCATTGGAACAACAATCCAACATTCCCACCAATTCGATGAAATAAGAAAATTTTTCGAGAAAAACAATAAAAAGATAGTAACTGGGAAAAGCGAGCTCGCGCATGAAGAAGGCCAGGTGCTTGGCTGTGATGCAAGTGTAGTTTTGAAGGCAAAGGACGCAGATGCGATCCTGTTCATTGGAAATGGAATGTTCCATCCGCTTGCAATTGAAAGCAAATTGCCAGTTTTCATATTTAATCCGCTCGACGGTAAAATACGACAGATTAATGACGAAATCGAAAAACTCAGAAAAAAAAGAAGGGGGGTCATTGTAAAGGCACTTTCCTGCAAAAACTTTGGAATACTGGTAAGCACCAAACCAGGCCAGTTTAATTTACCACAGGCAAAATTAGCAAAAAAAGAACTGGAAAAACGAAAACTCAATGCCGAGATATTGGTTGCAAATGAGCTCGAGCCGTTGAACGTCAATAATTTCATGGTTTTTGATTGTTATGTGAACACTGCCTGTCCACGAATGTCTGATGATACTGACGAATATGGGAAACCAGTGCTAACAATAGCAATGCTTCAGGAATTATTCAAGCTTATGGATGAAACAAAATGAGTCAGATTTATAACACCTTTTCTGTTAATCACCAAACATGGAAACTATTAGAGAGACTGATTTGGAGTTGCCATTACTCAGAAAAGGAAAAGTAAGGGACACATATAAGATAAATGATCACTTGCTCATGATTGCAACGGACAGGCTCAGTGCATTCGACGTTGTTTTTAATGAGGCTATTCCAAGAAAAGGAGAAGTGTTAAACAAGCTTTCTATTTTCTGGTTCATGAAGACAAGCAGTATTGTGGGTAATCACTTTTTGACCAACGCTATACCTGCAAATCTGCCATCCTATCTTAACGGAAGAAGTATGATTGTTGACAGGGCAGAACCGCTTCCACTTGAATGTGTTGTCCGCGGATATATCACAGGCAGTGCATGGAAGGAATATCAAAAAAGCGGAACCGTTTGTGGAATGAAACTCCCAGAAGGTCTGAAGAACGGAAGCGAACTCCCAAAACCAATTTTTACTCCATCAACAAAAGCCGAAAAAGGCCATGATGAAAATATTACGGAAGAACAAGCAATGAGGATTGTTGGTGAAGAAAGCTACAATTTCGTGAAGCAGAAAAGTATCGAGCTTTACAATTTTGGAAAATCACATGCACTTAAGTCAGGACTTGTCCTGGCTGATACCAAATTCGAATTCGGTTATCATACCGACAGTCATGGAAAAAGGAAAATAATTTTGATTGACGAGGTCCTTACGCCTGATTCCTCAAGGTATTGGTTGAAGGACAAATACGAAAAAGGGGTTTTGGAAAGTCTGGACAAACAATTCGTAAGGGACTATTTGGAGAAAAATAATTGGAATAAGAGTCCACCTCCGCCTGAATTGCCTGAAGAGGTAATAAGTAAAACAACAGAAAGATATTTGCAGGCGTATAAAATGCTTACTGGAAAAGAATTATAAAAACAAAAATTGAAACAATAGAACAAATTCGCAAACCAAAATTCAAAGACAAATTTTCGCAACAAGCTTGTCGCCAGATGCGACAAGATGCCCATTGTTCGAGGCGTCGAACAATAGGGAAATTTGTCTGCATTGTAATGAGAACCCATGGTTCGAAATTACAATACAACAACTAAAACTCGTCTCGAATACAGCCAAGTCTAGATTCGAATTCGATCCAGATTTAACAAAAAATTTTGAATTTGCGTTACTATGTGTCAGCACCCGTAGGGGTTTCTGATAATGGAAGTGCCTCGACCTGTGATCCAGTTCCATCGAAGATTTTTACCCGCATAAAAATGTGATCGACCAGGGTAGAGAAAATAGATGCCCATTTTTTGGATATTGCTACTAAAACACCAGGTGGATAGATGTGCGGATGGGCATATCCTTTCTCCAATTCACGAATTGGTCTTTGAGCTTCTTCGAATGTACGGTCAAGGAAAGGACGAAGACGCGGGTCAGCAGTGGCAGACCAGGCAGTGAGGTCAATGGTGTGTTCAGTTGGATGACCGTAGACAAGAACATGAGGTAGTTTGCCTGGAAGAACCTGTTCTATATGCATAAGAGTTTGTAGAAGTTCATACGGCGGAATTGGTGAATCATAACCCAATACAAAGAAAACAATTCGATCAAGCTGTTCTTCTGGCATGGGGATACCACCTCTTGTTGCTAAAGCTGAAGAAATATAAAATGGCAGGACAGGTTCGGAAAAGTTAGTATCAGAAATAAAGAAAAATCTTCCACCAATAACACTAGTTGGTTTCCAACTTTCCAGATGAAATGCCTGCTTGACAGCACTGGACAACAACTGAGTTCTGCTAACCATTGCGGTTTTAAGAGATTGGAACCCGTCCACAGAAAGTGGACTGACGATTCGGCGGATAGTGCCGTCAGGTTTTGGAATGAACATACCTACGCCAACAGATTTATCTTC
>Ga0233425_10009859_pt1 | contig 11895 bp, 11 predicted proteins | sample Watercolumn_Towu_2_FD_181712 | JGI IMG/M metagenome (GOLD analysis project Ga0233425, IMG submission 181712) | Freshwater microbial communities from Lake Towuti, South Sulawesi, Indonesia - Watercolumn_Towuti2014_140_MG | ecosystem: Environmental > Aquatic > Freshwater > Lake | place...
GAGTACCAAAGTGGTGGTTGGATCAATCGATGCTGAGTTGAGGGAATATACAGGCATCAACGGCCCGATTGCGGCCAAGGTTCGGTGAACGCCTATGTCGAAATACAAACAGATCAAACTCGCGGGTATCAAAACCATTTCGATTAAGAACCGGAAAAGCAAGGTCACGCCGAAAGACTTCGCCCGCGTGATCGATGCCAGGAAGGCGCGGCTTTCCGATTTTGTCGACTCCCTTCCGGGAATTCTCATCGGCAAGGAGCTGCGTGACCTTGTCGGCGATATCGCCCGTGCCCGGCGCCGAAACAAGCCTGTCGTGCTGATGATGGGCGCACACGTCGTCAAGGTGGGACTCTCGCCCGTCATTATCGACCTTGTCGAGCGGGGGGTGATTACACACGTTGCCATGAACAGCGCGGCTGCCATTCACGATGTTGAAACAGCCATGTGGGGCCAGACATCGGAAGATGTTGCCGTGAATATCCTCGACGGGAAATTCGGCATGTCGCGTGAGACGGGAGAGTTCATCAACCGTGCGCTGGTGCGATCGTTTGCGGAAACGAGCGAAGGCTACGGAGAAACGCTTGCCAAGAAACTCGTGGCGCTGCGGGCGCGAAACCGGAACCTGAGCATTCTCGCCGCCTGCTACAAAAAGAGCATCCCGGTCACCGTCCATGCCGCGATCGGAACCGATATCGTTCATCAGCAGCCGACGATGGATGGTGCTGCAACAGGCGAACTGAGCTACAGGGATTTCAAGATCCTTGCCAATTCAGTCAAAGACCTCCGGGGCGGCGGGGTTGTGCTGAACGTCGGATCCGCAGTCATTCTTCCGGAGGTATTTCTCAAAGCGCTGACGGTTGCGCGAAACCTCGGCTTCAAGGCTAAGGGCTTCTCGACGGCGAACTTCGATATGATTCGTCAGTACCGGCCGCAGGTCAATGTGGTGGATCGACCTACGCAATCGCATGGGCGTGGATACTCGTTCACCGGTCACCACGAAATCATGATCCCGCTCCTCGCGGCGATGATCAAGCTCGAACTTGCCGGAGGATAGTCGATCGTGACCGAACAGCCAGGGAGCGTGTCGCCCCAGCCGGAGACACTGCCGGTCCAGCAGTCTTTTGCCGAGCGGTATCGTATCTCGCCTGTACTCTTTGCGCTGGTCGTCCTCCTTCTCGTTTTTGTTTCGTATCAGGTGGTGGGTGGGTTACTGACCCTCCTTTTTGTCGGCTCACGCGTGACGTCCGAGAATGTCATGCTCCATCGGATTTTCACCATGGCCGGCCAGATCCTCTTCATCTTCATCCCCACACTCGTCTTTGCCAGACTCTTTGACCTCCGTTTTTCCCGCATCTTTCCCTGGCGGATGCCGCGCGGCGGCGAGACGATTTTTGCCGTGCTGAGCCTGTTCTTCCTGCAGGAAGTTCTTCAGATCTACCTGCTGTTTCAGGACCGGATACCGTTCCCCGATGAGCTCAACAAGATCATCGAACCCGCGAAGCAGATGATCGAGGAAATGTTCCGCACGCTGGTTTCATCGAGGGGCGTGCCGGAGCTGCTGTTTGTCGTTCTGGTAGTTGCTGTGACGCCGGCGATTGTCGAGGAGTTCCTTTTTCGAGGACTGGTTCAGGGTTGTTTCGCCCGCTCGACGTCTCCCGGACGTGCGGCATTCTGGGCGGGACTCATTTTCGGAGTATTCCATTTCAACCCCTTCTCAGTTGTCCCGCTCATCGCGCTCGGCGTCTTCTTTGGGATGTTACGGTACAGATCTCAGAGCATGATCCTGGCGATGACCATCCACTTTCTGAACAACGGCCTGGCCGTCGTGGTCACCCATTTCAATATCGATGAGAAACTCGTTGCAGGTGCCGAGAAAGGGGTCGAGGCAAATCTTCTGATGCTGCTGACTCAGCTTGTGCTTGGACTGGTGCTGTTCGGCCTGACGTTCACCTGGTACTGGCGGCTGACGAAAGAACACTCAACGTAGCGTGCATGTTTCTGCACGAATCCCGGAGACTCTGATGGAACAATCCCGTTTTGGTTCACTCCCGACGCGAATCGCGGTCGCTGTGGTGGCGATCCCTTTGATCGTCTGGGCGTCAATGGTTGGCAGCTATATGTTCTTCGGGTTCGTAGCGATCATCTCCGCGGTTGCTCTCTATGAGTTCTATGCCATGGCGGAGAAAAAGGGGGCATATCCACTCAAAACACTCGGGATCCTCGGCGGCTTCGTTGTCAATGGAGCATTCATGTATGAGCGGATCCAGGTCGAGATGTACTCATTCTTCGAGGAGCGTGGCGTCCGGTTATCGATGTTCTCACAGCTCCAGTTTCTTCTTGTCGTTCTGCTCGTGTTCCTCCTGCTGGTTCTCCTCATGGAGCTGTTCCGAACGAAAGGCTCGGCAACGCTCAACGCCGCCACGACCGTCTTCGGGGTGGCAGTAATCTCGCTCTTCTTCGGAACGCTGATCTCCATCCGGGAGCTCTTTCCATACGGATTTCCGGTTCCCAAATTCTTTCAAGTTGGATTTGCAGATGAGGTCCAGCTGAACACGATCACACGCTGGGGCGGGTACACCATCGTTTCACTCTTTGCCACCATTTGGATGTGCGACACGGCAGCCTACTTCGGCGGTCTGACGTTCGGGCGCCACAGGTTGTTCGAGCGGGTCAGTCCCAAGAAATCATGGGAAGGAGCAATCTTCGGCTTCGTTGCTGCGCTGCTCACGATGCTCGCGGCGCGTATGCTCGTGCTCGACTACCTGAGAGTGCAGGATGCTCTCGTGATCGGTGGCATCGTCGGAGTGTTCGGACAGATCGGAGATCTGGTTGAGTCGCGCTTCAAGCGCGATGTGGGAGTGAAGGACTCTTCCGCAATCATTCCCGGCCATGGCGGCGTCTATGACCGGTTTGACAGCCTGGTATTTGTAGCCCCCATTGTGTATCTTTACATTGATTTTGTTGTACTCTCTTAATGTGGTGCGATGAGGCGTGGTGAGGATGAAGCGAAACCATACACCGAAAATCAACGTTGTTACTCTTGGGTGCTCGAAGAATGTCGTTGATTCGGAGGTTCTGCTGGGACAGCTGGTGCGGGGGAAAGCCCGCATCGTGGATGACGTTGATGACGCCGACATTGCGGTCATTAATACTTGCGGCTTCATAGAGGCGGCGAAGCAGGAATCGATCGACGCCATACTCGAAGCAATTGACCGGAAGAACGAGGGGAAGCTGAAAAAGGTGGTCGTGATGGGCTGCCTGTCAGAGCGTTTCGCGAAGGAACTTTCAGCCGAAATGCCGGCTGTGGACGCCTACTTCGGCTCGCACCACCTGGAGCAGGTCGTTCGCGAACTCGGAGTCGATTTCCGGGCCGAATTGCTCGGTGAGCGGCGTCTGACGACGCCCTCTCACTTCGCATATCTAAAGATCTCGGAAGGGTGCGACAACCCCTGCTCGTTTTGTGCCATTCCGCTAATGCGCGGAAAGCACGTTTCGAAGCCGTTGGAGACGATCGTCGAGGAAGCCGGCCTTCTCGCCGCGAAGGGCGTGAAGGAGCTGATCCTCATCGGCCAGGATACGACGTACTACGGGCTCGACGTCGACGGTCGGCGACGGCTCGACCAGGTACTGCGGGAGCTGGTCAACGTAGACGGGATCGAATGGGTCAGGCTGATGTATGCCTACCCGACGAAGTTTCCGGGTGAGATTTTGAAGGTATTCCAGGAATCGCCGAAGCTGTGCCGCTACCTCGACATGCCCGTGCAGCATGTTTCGGATGAAGTCCTCAAATCAATGAGACGGGGGATCACCGGCAGGACGACCCGGGAGCTCCTGCGGAACATCAAAGAATCTGTTCCCGGAATCGGCCTGCGCACGACGCTGATCGTGGGATACCCGAATGAGCGTGAGGAGGACTTCCAGCAGCTCTACGATTTTGTGGAAGAAATAGAGTTTCACCGGCTCGGTGTTTTCGCGTACTCGCAGGAAGAAGGAACAACTGCTTTTGCACTTGGTGATCCTGTTCCGAAAGAAGTGAAGGATGAGCGTTTGGCGAGGGTCATGGAACTCCAGCAGCGGATTTCCGAGGCGAGGAACGAGTCCCTCGTCGGCAGCGAAGTGAAAGTGTTGATTGACAGGCGTGAGGGAGAATTCATGGTTGGGCGCACGGAGTGGGACGCGCCGGAGATCGACCAGGAAGTGTTTGTACGTCCGCTGCCTGGTCTGGATGTCGGCTCCTTTGCGCATGTGAAAATCACCGAGTTCGCAGAGTACGATCTCTATGCGGATTGCGTTGAACACATCTCACGATGATGGAAGGAATGGATAGGAAGATGACAACCAAGCGTTTTACACGGGTCATCGGTGTTGTCGGGGTGGTTCTGTTCATGAACTCTCCGGTGCTGAGCCAGGCGGACATGAGACGCGCGCCAGCCGAGCTCGGACCCACCTTCTATGCTGAAGCCGTCGCGTATGCGTCTGAGCAGCCGAACAAGTCGCGGCTGGATGTCTATGTGCAGGTTCCTCACGAAGAAATCAGGTTCCTCAAGGAGAACGACCGGTATCTCGGACGCTACGAGCTGACGCTCACCCTTCTGACCGCGGCCAAGGAGCCCGTGCTCGAACAATTATGGACGGTCGATGTGCCGGTGACGGACTTCTCGCTCACAACACAGCGGCGTCTCTACAGTCTCACGCACCGGACTCTGGACGTCGCTCCAGGTAACTACCTGTTGACTCTTCAGCTCCGCGACGAGGAATCCAAAAAGACTTCGCAGATCAAGAAGTCCCTGCTCGTCACCGATTTTGCGAAGGACTCTGTGACACTCAGCGATATCATGCTGGTGAACCGGCTCACCACGGAGGGTGAGCGCCGGAGTATCGTGCCCATCATCACCGGTAACATCAGCCATACGGCGGAAGGATTCTTCGTCTTTTTTGAGTTGTACACCCGCCAGCGCGTGGACTCAGTCGATGTTGTCTGGAAGGTGTACGATCCGAAGAAGAACGAAGTTGCCGGAGGTACGCAGCGCGAGGCGGTCGCCGGGCCGAAATCTCAGGTGTTTCTGAAGATCGACAGCTCGGGTCTGCGCATGGGAACATACTTTCTCTCTGTTGAAGCCTCCGCGCGCCCGGTCGTCGACGGGAAACCGCTCGAGTACAAAGGTGTGACATCCCGGACCTTCAACATTCGGGCGACTGACCTCCCCGGCGTGATTCCAGATCTCGACAAGGCGATTGAACAGCTGATCTACATCGCCCGGGACACGGAGATTCTCTACGTTCGCGAGGCAACGACAGAGGAGGACAAGCGGAAGCGGTTCCTTGAGTTTTGGGCAAAACGAGATCCCGAACCAAGCACGACGCGGAACGAACTCATGGAAGAGTACTACTCCCGGGTGGCGTTCGCGAACCAGAACTACACGCACTACCTCGAGGGCTGGAGGACCGATATGGGAATGATCTTTATTCGGTTTGGCACTCCCGACAATGTGGAACGTCATCCGTTCGAATACAATGTCAAACCCTACGAGATCTGGTACTATTATCAGCTCAACCGTCAGTTCATTTTTGTCGATGAGACCGGATTCGGCGATTATCGACTCCGATATCCGACCACGGATCTTTGGGGAAGAGTCCGGTAACCAGTATGGCGATGCTGTCAACACGAAAAGCCAGTGCGATTCACGCTTCGCCTGGCTTTTCTCATTTTGCCGTGTTCCTGATTCTTGGCGCAATCCTCGCCGCTCAACCCTCTTCAGGTCAGGAGGGTGCCATGCTGCGGGAAATCGTTGTGATCGGGAACAGGGCCATACCCGCAGCTACCATCCTCGCATGGATAGAGAGCAGGCCTGGCGGGATATTTCGCCGCTCCGATATTGCCCGGATTGATTCCGGCCTCGCCGACGCGGGATTCCCGTTGGGCAGGGTCGATTCTGTCAGACTTCGCCAAGCGGATGGGTCGCGTTCCTCCGATCTTCTTTTGTATATTCGTGAAGGTAAGCCTGCGCGGTTCGCCGGGATCAAGCTGGAAGGTGTCAGGATCCTCGATGCGGTGAGTTTGCTCTCTCTGAGCGGGCTTGGGGCCGGCGAGCCGTTTACCGCTCGGGCTCTTGAGCGGGGGATCGTTGTGCTTCTGAAACAGTACGAGTCGGTTGGGTACCCGTTCGCCAAAGTCGAAATCCAAGAGATTCGGTTCACGGAGAGTCCGACGCATGAAGAAACGAATCTTACGCTCCGAGTCGAGGAAGGAACGGCTGCGCGGATTTCCGCGCTCTCTGTCGAGGGGAACACAACGACGCGTGCGAGCGTGATCGAGCGGGCAGCTCATTTCACCCCGGGCGACCTCTACAGCGGCGAGCTCCCCGCAAAGATCAAGCTCCGTTTGGAGAGACTTCAGCTATTTTCGAGCGTCTCCATGCCCGAACTGTTTGTCGGTCGCGATCGGAGCGTTGGATTGTTGGTGAAGGTGACGGAGGGGAGCCCGAACCGGTTCGACGGAATCTTGGGCTACGTGCCTTCGGGAACTTCCGGCGAATCGGGATATGTCACGGGATTCGTCGACGTGCAATTCAGAAACCTCTTCGGGACCGCAAGGCAACTCTCCGCACGGTGGAATCGCGAATCACATACTTCCCAGGAGATCGCACTCAAGTACAGGGAACCATGGATCGCATCACTGCCGGTTTCCGCCGAAGGCGGTTACGGGCAGCGCAAGCAGGACTCGACATACGTCCGTGAATCGTACGATGTCGCACTTGAGACAACCGTCGCTGAGGCCTTGACCATCGGATTCGTCGCCGCCGGGCGAAAAGTAACACCGACCGCAGGTTTCGGCCAGACCGTCGTCGGCAGGAGCAGCACACTGAGTGCCGGCGCAACGGTCTCCTATGACAGCCGGGACGATCGGGTGACGCCGACTTCCGGCTTGCGGTACGGTACCGAATATCGAACCGGGAGAAAGGAAATCCTGACAGCGGTCCAGGGAAGAAAAACCGAGCAAAGTTCCACGCAATTTCTATCATTTGATCTGGAATATTATCTGACTCCGATCAGGAACCAGGCATTGGCAGTGCTGGTTTCGGCGCGGGATTACAGGAGCAGTGCAGTTGACGTCGGAGATCTGTTCAGGCTTGGCGGCGCAAACACGCTTCGTGGATATCGTGAGGGTCAATTCCTTGGGTCGACCATCGCATGGGCAAACCTGGAATACAGGTTCCTCACCGGGCAGCGGTCATTCGCGTTCGCTTTCCTTGATCTGGGCTATGCGGCCACACCTGTGAGGCCGGAAGCCGGACTCACAGGCGACGAATTCCGCCGCATCGGGTATGGCGCCGGCGCGCGGGTCGACACACCTCTTGGGCTCATCGGAGTCAGCCTGGCGTTTGGCAAGGGAGACACATTCAGCTCCGGCAAACTACATCTGCGGCTTGTGAATGAATTCTAGCGTCTACAGCGCGGTCATCCGGCTCCTTCGTCCCGTAAATATGGGGATAGCATTCCTCACCATTGCGGCCGGGGGAGTTCTTTCGGACCCCAGTGCGGTGCATCTGTCGCCAATACTCCTGGCGGCAGCGGCAGGCGCGTTGATTGTCGGCGGCGGGAATGCAATCAATGATTGCTTCGACATCGAAATCGACAGGCTGAATCGACCGGGGCGTCCTCTGCCGGCCGCGGAACTCTCGATCAGGCAGGCGACCGCACTCTGGCTGGCGTTCTCCCTCGTGGGCGTAACGCTGAGCTATCTGCTGACCTCGTGGAACCTCTACATCGCAGTATTCTGGGTACTTGCCCTCTATTACTACAGCAGGACACTCAAAAGAACGGTGCTTGCCGGCAACCTGATCATCGGGATTCTCACCGGAATGGCGTTCCTGTTTGGGGCCGTGGCCGCCGGAAATCCGTCGACCGCTTTCTTTCCCGGCGTGTTCGCGTTTCTTGTCAACGTCACGAGGGAATTACTGAAGGATGTGGAAGATATCGAAGGCGACAGGGAGGCCGGAGCGTTGACCCTGCCTGTTCGCTACGGCACGCACGCTTCGGTTGTCGCGGCTTCGGTTTTCGTCGGCGTGCTTGTTGTTGCAACGATGCTACCGTATTTTCTCAATGTCTACACGGTCACCTATCTCGGAATAGTTCTCGCAGTGGACTTGCTGCTCCTGTTTGTTATCGTGTCGTGGTGGAAAGACGGAAGTCGCTCGAATTTGAGCAGGCTTAGTAGTATCTTAAAGCTCGCAATGGTTGGTGGATTGGCGGCGATATTGGCGGGATCCTGATCATGATCGAAAGTCCTGTCAAACAGCACGGATCGCACCCCTTGCCGACACTCGAATTCGAGGAGACCTGTTGGTCGCAGGGACTCGGAATCATTGCCGGCGTCGACGAGGCGGGAAGAGGACCTCTCGCTGGTCCGGTGGTCGCGGCCGCGGTCATCCTTCCCAGAGGGATGGCAATTGATGGCGTGGACGATTCGAAGGTGTTGAGCGAGAAGCGGCGGGAAAAGCTCTACGCCGACATCACTTCGGCAGCACTCAGTTTCGGTGTCGGGATTGTGAGCCACGAAGTCATCGACCGGATCAATATCTATCAGGCCTCGATTCTCGCCATGCGGAAAGCGCTCGAAGAGTTGGATCGCCCGTTCGATATCGTTCTTGCCGACGGCAACAGTTTCAGGCATGAATCCTGGCGGTATCAGAACATTGTTGACGGCGATGCCAGATCGGTCACCATTGCCGCCGCCTCGGTTGTTGCGAAGGTAACGCGTGATCGTCTCATGAGAGAATTTCACGAACAATACCCCCAGTACGGATTCGACAGGCACAAGGGGTATGGCACGAAACTGCATCTCGATGCACTTCGTGAGCACGGCATGTGCCCGATCCACCGGAGGAGTTTCAGAATGCCGGAACAGGACCGGACCAGATCGGCATGAACCGGCAGCAGAAAGGGAAGGCGGGCGAAGATCTCGCAGCCGCGATGCTGGAGAAAGAGGGCTACGAGATTCTCGAACGGAACTACCGGTTCGATCGCGGCGAAATCGATCTGGTGGCTCGAGAAGGCGGGGAGCTGGTATTCATCGAAGTGAAAGCCCGGCACGGGGATCGGTTTGGAAGTCCCGAGGATTCGGTTACTCCGGCCAAGGAGGAGCAGCTGAAGAAGGTTGCAGAGGGCTATCTCCTTGAACATCACCTTGACAATCAAGCGTGCCGCTTTGACGTTGTTTCGATCGCATTCCTTGGAGGAGCACCGCGTATGCGCATCATTCGAAACGCCTTTGTTTGAGATGAATTCGCGCACATCCATCGATCTCATTCTTCAGAACAACGCATGAACATCCTCAACAATCAAACCAGTATCTACACCGATTACTACCAGCTCACGATGGCGCAGGGATATTTCCTCGCAGGGCGTGCGGGAGTCTCGAGCTGCTTTGATTACTTCTATCGCGAGAATCCTTTCGACGGCGGCTATGTGGTGTTCGCGGGTCTTGAAGATGTGCTGGACCTCATTGAGCACTTCTCATACGGTGAAGAAATCCTCGCCTACTTGCGGAGCCTGGGATTCAAGGAGGAGTTCACGCAATATCTGAAGAACTTCAAGTTCCGGGGGTCGATCACAGCAGTACGCGAAGGCGAGATCGTCTTTCCGCTCGAACCGATGCTTCGTGTTGAAGGAACGCTCCTGGAAGCGCAGATTCTCGAAACACTGATTCTGAACATCCTGAATTTTGAGTCGCTCATCGCGACGAAAGCGTCAAGAGTAAAAGCTGCAGCGGGGGGTCGCCGGGTGGTCGATTTCGGGCTGCGCCGCGCGCAAGGTTTCGGCGGAGTCCACGCGACCAGAGCCGCCGTTATCGGGGGAGTGGACGCTACATCAAACGTGTACGCGGCATTTCATAACGGGTTCGAGGCTTCGGGCACGCAGGCCCATTCATGGATTCAGAGCTACGGCGACGAACTCACGGCATTTCGCAGGTATGCGGAGATCTATCCCGACCGCTGTGTGCTGCTCGTGGACACCTACAATACGCTCAGAAGCGGTGTACCGAACGCGATTACCGTGGCAAAAGAACTCGAGAAGAACGGTCACCGCATGATGGCCATCCGGCTCGACAGCGGCGACCTGGCGTACCTGAGCAAACATGCCAGAACCATGCTTGACCAGGCGGGTTTGCACTACGTCCGAATCACGGTCTCGAACCAGCTCGATGAATATGTGATCAGGAGTTTGCTCGAGGATCAGCACGCGCCCATAGACGTGTTCGGTGTCGGCACGAGACTTGTCACTGGCCAGCCGTCAGCGGCACTTGACGGAGTCTACAAACTGAGTATGTGTGAAGGAACGCCGAGACTGAAGTTCTCGGAGAACTACACAAAGCTGACGCTTCCCGGCGTCAAGAGCATTTCTCGCTTCGTCAACGGCGACGGGTTGTTTTCCGCAGACGGCATCACGCTGGCCGATGAATCCGCGCCCGAGCACATCGTCCATCCGTTTTTCCCGGAGCAAAAGAGCACGCTGAAGAATTGCGCGGCGGAACCGTTGATGCGGATCGTCATGAAAAACGGTGAGCCAGTTATCAAATGCACAGCTCAGGAAAGTGCGGCATACGCGAAAGAGCGATTGCTCCATCTCGCCCCGGAGCACAAGCGGTTCGAGTTTCCGCATATCTACAGGGTTGGAATTTCCCCCAAACTTCTCTCCCTCCGAACGAAGCTTGTCGAAGATTTTCAACAGCAAGGGTAATGGAAAGGAAGGGCGATGAGAGCTCTGTTGATTGTTGATGTTCAGAACGATTTCTGTCCGGGCGGGGCACTTCCGGTTTCTGAAGGCGACAAGGTCGTGCCTGTCATTAATCGCCTGATGCCGCGGTTCGATGTCGTGGTGGCGTCGAAGGACTGGCATCCCGCTTCATCCGTTCACTTCCAGAAATGGCCTCCGCACTGTGTTCAGAATACTCACGGCGCGTCATTTCATCCGGGTCTCGCCGAGGAGAAGATCCAGCAGGTCTTTCTGAAGGGAACCGGGAACAAAGATGACGGCTATTCAGCCTACGAGGCGACAAATCTGGACCTCGAACAGTATCTGAAGAGCCGCGGAATTACGGAACTCTATGTGACAGGTCTGGCGACGGACTATTGCGTCAAGGCGTCAGCGCTCGACGCGCTGAAAAAGGGTTTCCCGACGACGGTCGTCACCGACGCGGTGGCGGCGGTCAATGTGAATCCCGGTGACGCGGAGAAGGCTCTTGGGGAGATGTCTGTCGCGGGAGTACGACTTCTCTCATCAGACAAAATCCTCTGATGCGATTCCTTCCTTTTCGTTGAAAGTGTCCCGAAAAAGAGCTATCCTCTGACCACAAGCGGCGCGCTGCGCAGCGCCGTGGCCTGCCCATCATCTCATCGGAGCTCTGCATGAATGCTCTTCCACTGATCATCATAGCGATTTGTGTAATGGCAATTGCCTACCGCTACTACAGCGCGTTCATCGCGGCGAAAGTCGTGGCCCTCGACGACGCGCGTGTCACGCCCGCACATCAGTTTAATGACGGCCAGAACTATCACCCGACCAACAAGTGGGTTCTCTTTGGCCACCATTTCGCGGCCATTGCCGGAGCCGGTCCTCTCATCGGACCCGTGCTCGCCGCACAATTCGGATATATGCCCGGATTCCTCTGGCTGGTGATTGGCGTCGTATTAGCGGGCGCTGTACATGATTTCGTGATCCTCGTCGGCTCCGTCCGGCGCGGCGGACGGTCGCTTGCCCATATCGCGCGCCACGAAGTGAGTCCGCTCGCAGGTGTGATCGGCTCCATTGCCATCCTGATCATCGTCATCATCGCTCTCGCAGGACTGGGTCTTGCGGTCGTGAACGCTCTGCGTGAGAGTTCCTGGGGTACGT
>Ga0233425_10009860_pt1 | contig 11895 bp, 11 predicted proteins | sample Watercolumn_Towu_2_FD_181712 | JGI IMG/M metagenome (GOLD analysis project Ga0233425, IMG submission 181712) | Freshwater microbial communities from Lake Towuti, South Sulawesi, Indonesia - Watercolumn_Towuti2014_140_MG | ecosystem: Environmental > Aquatic > Freshwater > Lake | place...
CGCAAAGACAAAGAGCTATTTCCGGCCGAGGCTTGCTGCCGCCAGGGATAACCATTATGAGACGGTTATTATCAGGGGGGGTCAATTTTCGATGCACAAAGGGGTCAATTTTGGTTGCAAATCTTCAAAATCCAAAAGGAAGCCATTGAAAAATACTGCCAGGATAACGGGTACACCTTACAGGCAATATATGTCGATGAGGGAATATCCGGCTGGACAACCAAGAAGCGTCCTGCCTTCCTGAAAATGAAACGGGACGCCGAAGCCGGTAAGTTTTCATTCATAGTTATTTTTAATCTCTCCAGGTTTGGCAGGAACACCAAGGAAATCCTTATCAATTCTGACGACTTTGAATCCCTCGGGGTAAAATTAATATCCCTAAAAGAAAACCTGGATACTTCAAGCCCATCAGGTAGAGCCATGCGTAATATGATGGCTACCTTCGCTGAACTGGACAGGGACTCCATCAAGGAGCGGATGCAGGGAGGTCGCCTGAAGAAGTGGTCTGAGGGCAAGACCTTTGTAGGCAAGGTTCCATACGGATACCGCTGGAACAAAGAATCAAGTTCAATGGAAATTCACCCGGAAGAATCCTGGATATATCTCCATATCGTTGACCTGTATCTGCATGAAGGCTTAAGCGATCTGAACATAGCCTTGAGACTTAAGGAAGAAGGGGTAAAATTCCGGGGCAGGAAATACCCGGCAACCCAGACAATCTCATACATGCTCAAAAACCCGGTATATTATGGGTCTTTGATTGCTAACAGGCACGTCTATGACGGAGATCGGCGAGTATATGAGAAGGGTAAGAGGGGGGCAAAGCTGAAACCTGCCGACCAGCACATCACCCTGGAAGTTCCTCCTTTGATTTCCAAGACGACTTGGGACCAGGTTCAGGCGAAACGTGCCTTTAACAAAGCCAAGGCAAAGAGGGTAACACTCGCCCAGGATTATTGGCTGAGGGATTTGCTGGTTTGTGGGGAATGTGAAAGCAAAATTGTCGCCAAAACCCATAGCCGACCCCGGAAGGATGGCTCTAGGCTCCGCGCCTACGCCTGCTACCACCACCAAACCACTAATAAGCGACTTGAGGCAACCGGGCGGAAAAGGTGTGAGCTTCCCCTGATTAATGCTGAGGCGATAGAGGACATGGTCTGGGGGCAGATTATGCAGACCTTATCCTTTGGAGGCTTCCGACTCAAGGGAGAGTACCAGCCGTCGGACCTGGAGGCTCTGCTAGACACCGGACGCTTTGATGAGCAGCTTGCCCACTTGGAAGACATAAAAAATAATCTGGAATCCGAATTAAAGGTCAAGGAGCGGTCTAAAGGACGTGTCATAGCCCTGCTGGATGGTGAGGATTTTAACCAGGAGGATTTCAGGCATAAACTTTTCTCCCTCAATGAGGAAATCACCACCTTAAAGGCGTCCTTGGAGGATAACGAGGCTAAAATCAAGATCCTCCAGGAAAACAGGGATAGTCATGCTGAGTTTCTGGACTTCATCGAACATAACCGGGAGTGGCTTGCCGGAGTAGTGGAGGAACTTTCCAACCTGTGTCCTGCTGATAAAAAGGTCTTTGTGGAATCACTGGTTCCCGGCAAGATCACAGTCGCCAAAGGTTGGGAGCCGGGGAGTCCTCCCTGGACGGTTGATTTCCGGATAGTGTTTAACCAAGCGGTTTTTGAGAGGTTAGCCTCAGAAGGTAAATTGACACTATTACCTAAAAACGGTGGTAGTCGTGATGGCTCACCAACAGGAGACGTTCTCCGGCCGCCAACCGGTCGATGGCCCCGGCCAGGGAGTCGAGGCCGCCGGAGAAGAGAGCCACCGCCCCGGGCCGCCAGGATTGCTCCCATCTGCCGGTAAATCCCAGGTTGAGGGGCGACTCCCTGGCCTTGATGGTCCAGTTGTCTCCGGTGAGGAAGTTCAAGACCCGGGCCAATGGGGAGGCAAGCTTGGCCCATTCCTTGGTTGCGGGCAGGTGTAGAATGACCTCCCGGGTCCAGGCGTCGCTGGTCGGGTTCCGGGGCAGGAGTTTATCCCCGGCCCAGACCCCCAGGGCCGCCAGGAGAAAGGCGGTCACCGCCGGAGGGGGCGGGGCCGGGTGGCTAAACAATTTCACCAGATTGTGGTGGAGGGGGTAACCGCTTGCGCCCGGTTCATCCAGGTGGATGACCGCGGTGATACCCGGCGGCGGCCGGCGCTTCTCCCCGGGAGCCCGCAGGTAGAGATGGTCAGGCATACCGTCCTTTGTCAGGTTTGAAAAGATAGACCTCACGCAAAGACGCCAAGGTGCAAAGTAAGACGCAAGCTAAAAAGCGGTAGCACAGGCTTTCCAGCCTGTGGGGTTCTCGGGGCGGGCGAGACGCCCGCTCTATCAATTCATTTTGATTTAGGGGGGAGCGCCAGGCTCATTTATTGTTGCCGCGCGGTTTTGGCGAAGCTGATTCTTGGAGACGCTCCAACATCTTTTCCAGGGCCAGGGTTACCCATTGCCAGCCCGCCAAGCCCCGCCACTGCTCCGGGAGCGGCGGTTCGTCCGGTCCTTCAGCCCCGGTCTGGACCATCCAATTCCTGAGACCTGTTAAGCCCTGCCGCCACTGGCCGTAACTGCGGCCGGCTGCCTCCAGGGGTTCCCCCAGGTCCAGGACCAGACGTTGATACAGAGCCTCGGCCAGGAACCCGGCCACCGCCCGGGCGGGAGACGGATTTTCCTCCAAACCCTGAAGCACCGCAGCCAGGGAGGATCGGGCCACCGCGGCTTCCAGACCGCCGTCGGCCTCCAGCAGCGCCCCGGCCAGCATGGGTGGGGCCAACTCCCGGAAAGGCGCCGCTTCTCCGGCGCCGGTGGCGGCCCCCCAAGCCGCGTCCCATCCCCGGGAAGCAGCCTCGCTTAAAAAAGCCCCCAGATTCTGCGCGGCTTTCCGGGTCAGCCGGAATTCCGCGGCCAGGCTTTGTTTCCCAGGCGCGCCGCCCTCTCCCAGGGCCGCCAGATAGCGGGCCACCACCTCCCGGGCCTCCAGGCCCGTTCCCCCTTCCGGGGCCAGATACCGGCCAGCCACGGCCTTGGCCCGCCGCCAGTGCCAGGAAGTGGGGGCGCGCCGGGCGCTGGAAGTACCCATGGTTGGCCTCCAGTGGCCAGTAGCCAGTAGCCAGTAGCCAGTAGTCAGTGGTCAGTGGTCAGTGAGCAGTGAGCAGTGAGCAGTGAGCAGAAAAAGCCAAAAGCAAAAAGCAAAAACTGAAAACTGAAAACTGATCCTCTTAAACCACCCTACCACAACTAGCAGCCGGTGGCCAAACGTTTCAACCGGCTGTAGCGTTCCCAGGAGAACTGCGGCCAGCAGGGGAACAGCGAATTATTGTGAAACAGGGGGTCACTTTCCAGATCGTAGCGGCTGGCGGCCACGGCTTGGGACCAGAGCGCGGTGCCGGGGATGGGGGAGTATTGGGCCAGGACCGGGGTTCCTCCCAGTTCTTTAACCCGGCGGATGGAACTGATCACTTCTTCCTCCTCCTGGCCGGGCAGGCCGAGGAGGAGGTAGACGCCGATTTCCTTGGGATGGAACCCCGCTTCCTCGAGATTGGCCAAGGCTTCCTCCAATTCCCCGCCCTGGATTTTCTGATCCAGGCGCTCCGGCCCCAACGCGACCGTTTCCACCCCCAGGCGCAGGGTGGCGAATCCGGCGCGCCGCAGCCAGCTGGCCACCTCCGGGGTGATGAAGCGGGTATGGAGGCCGTTGGGGGTGTGGAAACGGAGGGAAAGTTCCCGCCGGGCCAGCTGTTCCAGAATTTCCAGCAAATGGTTTTCCGCATCGAGTAGCAGGGCGTCGTCGTAAAAGGCCGCGTCCCGGAGCCCCAGGCGTTTCTGCCAATACAAAATTTCCTCCGCCACCGCCGGGGGCCGGCGGCGCCGGTAGTGCGGCTGGAGCAGACGGGAGGCGCAATAAAGGCAGTCCAGGGGGCAGCCCCGGGAGGTGAGGAGGGGCAGGTAGGGGAGGTGGGAGAGAAGATTAAGGGCCGGGTAGGGGAGGGCATCCAGATCGAGAGGTCCGGGAGGGACAGGGGTGGGCAGCCCCGCGGCCGCCAGTATGGAGAGGATGGACTCCTCACCTGGGCCGGTTACCACGACATCGGCGCCGCTATGATTCCCCGCGTGTTCCGGGCAGAGGGTGGCATAGATTCCTCCCAGAATTACGGGAGTTCCGGGGAATTGTTTCCGGGCCAGTCTGATGACGGCTTGCACCCCCGGATACCAGTAAGTCATGAGGGAGGTGACCAGGATGGCATCCGGCTTAGGTATTGCCGCCAGCCGCGCCCGGAAATCGGCCTCGGTGATGCCGTAGCGGCCGTAGCGCCGGGGGATGCCCTGGAGCGCCGGGGGAGTGGACAGAATCTCCTTGGGGTATCTCCCGGTCCCGAAAGTCCCGGAACGCGTATGGGGGGTGTCCAGGCAATCAAGGAGGCGGACTGCAAAACCTTGTTCAGCAAGAAAGGAGGCCAGGTACAACAGGCCCAGGGGCCGGGCAAAAAAATCGTGGGCCGCGAAATCGTAAATCCAGGGGTTGATGAGGAGTAAAACCGGTTTGGTTTCCATTCTTAGGCAGATGGTTCTTAAAGATTCCGGTGGAGCGGGCCTCTGTGCCCGCTCGGTCCGGGGCGGCCAGAGACGGCCGCCCCACCATTGATTATCAACCAGCGAGGCAATTATACTGAGCGACTTAATTAACCGCGGTTGACATTCTCTGCGGCCTCTGCGCCTCTGCGAGAAACCTTTTTATCCCGCAGAGACGCAGAGAGCGCAGAGATTAATAAGGCGCAATTATGCATGTCGCCATGAATAGAACATTTTCATAATTTATTATGACCGGCTAGGTTAAAATGGTTCGCTCAGGATGAAAAATAAGGCTTTTCACAGGTCCTCATCATCTCCCAGATGCGCCGGGTGTCGGCAGTGCCTGGAGTGATCTCCATTTCCATTACATTGCGGCTGGCGGCGGTCAATTTCACCGGCTCGGCAACCCGCAGCCCGGCCACCCAGATAATCTCCCCCCGGCTGAGCACCAGAGGCACGTAAGGCCGCAGCCAGCGGGGGATCTTGCGGTCCACCAGGAAATCCTGGAGTTTCCTGCTCCCTGCCGCGCCCGCGGGCCGGAAGCGGTCCCCCGGCCGCGGGCCGCGGATTTCCAGGGGGAATTGCACCCGGTCCGGATCCATCCAGGCGATGGCCGCTTCCCGGGGCCGGGGGGCCTCAGAAAGATAAGGCCGGCGGTCCAGGCGCCAGCTCCAACCGCCGGCCTCGAAACGTCCCGGGCAGGAGGGCAGCAGGCCGCTTTCCCGGGAAGGAGCCGGCAGACGGCGAAAGATCTGCAATTCTCCCCCCGCCCGGGCCGCGCGGCACTCTCCCAGGGAAATCAGGCCTCCGCTTTTTTCCGCCCCTGCCAGGTCCAAGACCGCGTCCACCTGGGCCGCGCTTAAGGGGTACTCCTCCAAGACCTGATGCAATACCCGGCGCAGCACCAATTTCCGGAGAACCCCCGGCAATTGGAAAAACCGGGGCAGGCGCAGCCGGTAAAAATCCGGGGCCGCCACCTCCACCACCTCGCCCCAGGCCCGGGCGATCTCCGGGGCCACCAGACCCTCTTCCTCCTGCAGCCAGGCCTGGGCCCGCCAGACTGCCTCCCGGACCCGGGGATTGTACTGCTCGAGCTGCGGCAGCAAGTCCAGGCGCACCCGGTTGCGGAGGTAGTCCCTTTTTAAGTTGCTGGGGTCCCGGCAATAGGGGAGGGATTCCTGCCTAAGCCAGGCCAGGATCACTTCCTTGCCCACGGCCAGCAAGGGCCGCACCAACCCCTGAGGCGTGGCGGGCGGCATCCCCGCCAGGCCTTCGGGACCGGCGCCCTTAAGCAGGCGCAGGAAGAACAACTCCACCTGGTCGTCCGCGGTATGCCCCAGGGCCAGTTTCTGGTAGCCGTGGCTGCGGCAGGTGTCTTGCAGAAAATTAAGGCGGAGGCGCCGGGCCGCCATTTGCAGGGAGATCTTCTCCCGGCCGGCCAGCTTCCGGGTATCGCCCTCCCCGGGATAGCAGGGGAGGGACAGGCTTTGGGCCAACTTGGCCACGAATTCGGCTTCTTTTTGGGACTCCCGGCCCCGGAGGCCGTGGTCGAAATGAGCCACCCCCAGATTCAGGGGCATTGCGGGATGCAGACGGTGCAGCAGGTGCAGGAGGGCCACCGAGTCCGGACCCCCGGAAACGGCCACCAAGACCCGGTCCCCCGGGGAGCAGAGATTTTCCCGGCGCAGGTACCGGTCCACCCACCGGGGCAGGTCGCGAGCGGCAGGAGAGATTGCCATTAAGGGGGGAATCACGGTGTCCCGGTCTGGCAAAGTTGGGTTACGGCCTCCAGAATGGCTTCTTTGGAAAAAGGTTTGGACAGGAATCGATCCACCAGGCCGGGGTTCCTGCCGAATTCCTGAAGAGGGGGCAGTTCCGAGGAAATGAGGAGGATGCGGCAGTCCGGCATGCACTCCTTCAGCCGCCGGGCCACTTCCAGCCCGTTTTGCTGGGGAAGATGGTAATCCACCACGGCCAGTTGATAACCGCGGAAACGGCAGGCGGCTTCTATCTCCGCGTCGCCCCCGGCCAGGGGGGTAATCCCGTAGCCGGCCCGATCCAGTATGGCCACCAGGGCGTCCCTGGTGCCCGGATCGTCGTCGATAACCAGAATTCGGAGTTCCATACCGTCCATCAGCGAGTAAGAGTCTATTCTATGGCTAATTCATTGAAATTATAGATTCTTTTAACGAACAGCGAACAGCGAACAGCGAACAGCTGTCAAGAGGCCGCGGCCCTCTCCTCTGTTGATTCCCCGGCTTCCCCCCCGGCAGGAAAGGCCGGAAATGCCAGATGGAACCGGCTGCCCCGGCCGGGTTCGCTTTCCACCCAGATGCTGCCCCGGTTGGCTTCCACCAGGGTGCGGCAAATATAAAGGCCCAGTCCGGAACCGCCGCGCTTTTGGGGCCGCGAGAGATATTTTTCGAACAGGTGCTCCTGTTGTTCGGGTTTCATACCGCAGCCGGTATCGGTGACGATGATTTCCACTGCCCGGGGATCGGACCCGGGGAGAATCCGGGCCTCCACCCGAATTTCCCCCCCCTTCATGGTGGCGGCCAGGGCGTTGACCAATAGATTGGCCAGCACCCTTTCCAACGAGTGCTCATCCAGGTGGAGGGAAGGCAGATCCGGGGCCAGGACCGCAGTCAGGGCCACTCCCTGATGTTGGGCCAAGGGGCTGAAGTGGTGCAGCAGCCGGTGAATGACAAAACCCGGGGGCACCGCTTCCGGATGCAGGACCAGGCTGCCGGCTTCGAACCGGCTCAGATCCAGGACATTATGGAGATGCAACAGCAGCCCCTCACTCCTTTGGATAATCCCTTGCAGTTTATGGTTAATCTCCGGAGGCAAAGTTTCATCCTGCAGGGCCTCAATGGTCAGGCGCACCCCGGTGAGGGGGGCCTTGATATCATGGACGATCATGGACAGGAAATCGGCGTTGGCCGCCACCCGGTCCCGCTCTTCTTTAAGGTCCCGGGTCTTCTCCCGCAAGGCCCGGAGCATGGTATTGAAGGATTCCGCCAGCTCTCCCAACTCGTCCCGGTTGGTTACCGGGATATCCCCGGCCTCCTCGTCGGTGGCCGCCTGGCGGGTGCCTTCGGTCAGGTGTTTGATCTGGCGGCGCATACCCCAGGAAAGCCAGACGCTCAAGAGCGCGCCCACCAACGCCGCGGCCCCGCCCACCCCGAAGATCACCAGCTTCAGGGTTTGGATGGATGCATCCATCACCCGGCGGTTTACCCCCACCACGATGAGGTTTTCCCAGGGTTTCACGTCTTCTTCTTCCAAGGGCAGGTAGAACAAAGTATAGTCCTGGTCCCCCAGCTTCAGACTCTGGACCCGGGTGGGCGGAGCGGCACCGGCTGCAGCCAGCTCTTTGCTGCGGCGGATTTCGTTGAGCGCGGCTTCCGGCAGAGCTTTAAAGGAGTTGACCACCAGGCGATTGGCATAGAAGATGGCCACTTCCGCGCCGGGGCGGGAGAGCGATTCCACGAAACCCCGGTCCACCAACATGCCGGTGAGCATGACCCCCACCACCTTGTTCTCGAAGTGAATGGGGGAAGTGGCGCTGAGCACAATGGAATCCTGCCACTGGGTCATGCGCACCGCGTCTTTGCCTTTCAGCGCGGCCCGGACCAGGGGATTGGTGGAGATATTCACCCCGATGGCTTCCGGGTCGTGGGCCCGGGCCTGGATGATGCCCTTGGAGTCGGTGATGGTGAGGACGTGGAGGCCGGTGGCCTTGATCATGGGGGTGGCCAGACGGCGCAGGCTTTCACCGTCTCCTGCGGCCAGGAGTTCGCCGTAGCTGGGGTTGTCGGCCAGCAGGCCGGCGGCCTGGGTCACCCGCTCAATCTTTCTCAGGTACTCCGCCAGCACCAACCGGGCGGTGAACTCCACCCGCTCCCCGTGCCATTCCAGGATCTGGCGGGTGGCCAGGTATTGCATGACCAATAAGAGACCCACCAGGGCCACCAGCAGGGACAGCAGGTTGACCCCTAAAAGCTTAAAACCGACTTTGCTCCGCATCACCATTACTTACAACATAGCATATTCCATCGGTTTGGCAAATCCTTGTAATCACACTGGCAGGAGCGTTGACAGTGAGGAAATAATTTGTTACTTTGTAATTCATAGTAACACAAATCAAAGGAGACCTACGGTGAGAACCAGCAAGCTCGTCACCATTTCCCTGCTTCCTGAACTCCTGGAAGAAGTTGAAAGGCTGGCCAAGGAGGAAAAGCGCACCCGCAGCGAATTTTTCCGGGAGGCCATCCGCCGCTATATCGAGGACAAAAAGTGGGAGCGGATTTACCGCTATGGACGCCTGAAAGCCCAGGAGCAGGGCTTGACCGAAGCGGACGTGGAACGACTGGTCGATGAATCCCGTGCTGAGCAGATAAATGCTAAGGGTAGTGATTGATACCAACGTCATTATTTCAGCCCTCAACTTCGGCGGCAACCCCAAAGCCGTCCTGGAGTTGGCCAGGAAAGGGCGCATCCGCAACGCCACCTCCCCTTTCATTATCAGCGAAATCGAAAGGGTGCTGACCCGAAAATTTGGCTGGCAAATGGAGGTCACCGAAGAAGTCATCAACGACATCCAAGGCTTTTCTCACGTCATCAATCCCCCGGAAACCATTGGCATCATCAAGAATCGTTCTGATAACCGCATCCTGGAATGCGCCTTGGCGGGCGGAGCAGATTACCTCCTTTCCGGGGACCATCACCTGACTGATCTAAAGACCTTCGGAACGATCAATATCGTCATAAAAATAGGGACAGACACTATTTTAATACTGAAAAACGTGTCAGTCCCATTTTACTATAATTCAGTAAATTATATAACTCTTTTGACTGGCGTTACATAGCTCTTCCCTCCACAATCTTCTCTCTAAGTAGTGGAGAAAATTCACTTTATTAAAGCGATGTTTTTTTAAATTTCCACCATTCTGTTTAAGGTACTGTAACAGAAATATTATCGAAGTAATGAGTTGGTATAACACCTTTATATGGTCCAGTATATCCAACTAGACCTACTCTTCCTTTTTGTATTGAATCATCAGTAAATTGGTAAATCATTTTCTTATTAATATATAATTTAAATGTTTTATCACTGGCCTTAACTTTTAACTTATTCCATTGATTGGTATCTTTAATCGCACTTGATGCTGTCCATCCTTTGATAGTTGATACCACACCGTTAATTACTTTGTATACGTAGAATCTTTTATATGGGTATTTTGGAAGCTTGCCGTCATCGATTCCAAATGCATATCCAGTTCCTCTTGCGATCAAAGGGTCCCCCCAATCACAATAAAAATCCGGTGTACATCTAAAAAGTACATAAGTAGCATATCCATATGGATTGGTCATATCTTGTTTTATGCTTACTTCATACGTTATATTATGATAATAGTCGTAATCATAGGTAGAGATCATAGGAATCTGCTTGGTAGGAGCAGAATTGTAAGCTCGAAACATTCCATTTACGACACTCCAATATTCGTTTTTAGACCAATGAGGAGCATCTATATTATTAAATTCTTCGGTAAATCCACCTAAAACATCGTTTAATATCCTTTTCCATGCGATGGCGTCATTAAAGTACGCCCCATGGCATATCACGGAAATATCTATGTCAAAAACATCAGTTGATATTTTTATATTATTTTCCTTAAGAAATGGAATGTTACCAGAAAAAGGATCGCATTTTGACCAGTAATTTTTCCATAGCTTTACATTTGCGAGGGAACTGACATTAGGAGCATAATATTTAGTAAAATATCTCACGTCCAAACTCTGAGATTTTAATGGTGAACCCATGGTAATAAATTTATCTACATGAATATTAGGGTTATCTTTAATTGCAAGATAGGCTAGAACTGTTCCCCAACTATGTGCCAATATAACAAAGGGCTTGCCCTTTTGTATACATAACTTAGAGGTTTCTTCGAGTGTTTTTGATAAGATTTGCACAGTATCGTCTGTATCATAGACATTTCGCGACCAGGCGAATGGTATAATTGAGCCAATTTCCTTTTTAATTAATTGAGACCAATAATTATCAATTGCATCCCTAAGATAAGTCGTGTAATCAGGAGGGAGTAGCGGATAAAGAACAGATTTTACATGCATCCCATCAATGACTATAACGTGGCTGTATGAAACATCAGAGAATGTGTTAAACAATAAAAGACAGAAGAAGAAACAAAGTTTTACTTGCCTTAGTTTAGTCATTTTCTAATCCTTTTTTTATGCTATATGAGTTTGATCTTTGTATGTATTCCTATAAGATACAGATAATATTATTCTTTGTTCGCGGCTGAACAGAATATGGGTTCAGCCGAGATTATGCGGCAGTCAAGGCCGTAACGGGTTGTGGTTAAAAAAGGGTCTGGAGCTGCAAGGGCTAAATTAAAAATCGCCTTATGCTAATCACCCTTCCACAAGCAAGTCAATCAAAATTTACACGAAAGTCTATATTTTTCGGATTTTCCTAAGCATGCCATTGGCACGGCAATTTTAAATCAGACCCGGTGGAGATAAGCGAAGGAGGAGAGCGCAAATCCAGGGTGGAAAACTGGCGCATATTTTACGAAATCGACGAAGATACCCGCACAGTCAGCATTACCGCAGTCCGATCCCGAGGAAGAGCCTATCGCAAATTTTAGGCCCAACTCGGCGGTTAAGCTGGCAGCACCGGCATCCCCCCCAATGGGGCACTGAGAAAAATCTCCGTGCCGCAAATTATCAGGTCTTGAGAAGGTCCTCCGGCTGATCCTCTATGAAGAGCGCCCGGATTTCCTCGTCGGTGGGTTCCCCGGCCCGCTTCCAGGCCCCGATCACTTCGATGACGGTCTCCACCTGCAGCTTCGCCAGCAGCGCCAACTATCACAGGAAAGCACAGGAAAGCACAGGAAAGCCTAACTTGACAGAGTCGGGCTTTTTTATTGATTTGAGCTTGAGATAATATAGTCTCCCAACAAGGAGGCGTCTTTCATGCAAACAGGGATAGATAAGGATTTATTGGGTAAGTTCATGGCCGTGGTCCAAGGCCCGGACGCCGATTTATTGAGGGAGTTTCTGGATATGCTCTATTACCGGCATGAGGAACATGACCGGGAACCTGTGACCGAAGAGGATTGGGCGGCCATTAAGCAAGGGAGGAAGGCCATCAGACGCGGTGAATTTATTACCCTGGAAGATTTGGAAAAAGAACTTGGCCTATGAGCGATTCCATGTAAAGAAGCGTCCAAAGCGTTCGAAGCGTCCAA
>Ga0233425_10009861_pt1 | contig 11893 bp, 9 predicted proteins | sample Watercolumn_Towu_2_FD_181712 | JGI IMG/M metagenome (GOLD analysis project Ga0233425, IMG submission 181712) | Freshwater microbial communities from Lake Towuti, South Sulawesi, Indonesia - Watercolumn_Towuti2014_140_MG | ecosystem: Environmental > Aquatic > Freshwater > Lake | place: Indonesia...
CGTCTTCTTTTTCAAATGGTAGTATCTGTTAGTTTCTCTTTGATTTCTTTGTGTTCTTTGTGGCCAATTTTCTTCTTCTACATCACTAAGTTGACGCCATTGGTTGAACGATTACCTCAAAGCAATTCCTAAATCGCCAATTTTTCCAAGGCTCAGACCCGACAGTGCAGGAATGGTTGAGGCCATTTCGCTAAAGAGTTCTTCGACCATTGCTGGGCCTGGTGTTCCCGTCGTGAGGCGTAAGAGATCGTTCAAAATTTCCCAATCGTCACGCGCAGAACCTGGAGGTTGCAACGCTTGGTGAAGGCGTTGTAAGCGACCTTTGACATTAATCATGGAACCTCGCTTTTCGGCTGAGGCAGAGCCTGGCAAGAGGACTGTAGCAAGGTTTGCGGTTGCGTTGGGGAGAATGTCGAGGACGATCAGGTTTTTCAACGAGGCCAACAAAGGCTCTGAGATGCCGCAAGCTACAGCATTTTCATGGAGGCAAATCAAGGTTGTGATTTTTCCGGAAGCGATAGCTGCTTCAATTGATGCAAGTCGTGAGCCTAGGTCAGCTCCTGTAAGACCTAGGAGCTGGGCGCCGCGGGTATTGGGATTGCCATCGTTAGCAATTAAAAAGCCATCACCCTGTTGAGGACGAGGACGGATATCGAAAAGTTCGATAGAAAGAGCATTGGTAAGGCGACGTGTCAGAAAAAGTTCCTCGTTGGTCATACGACCTGAGGCGATTAAAGCGACGGATCCTGGTTGTGCTTCACGAAGAGCTCGTGAGGCCTCTTCTAGTGCCTCATGCCAAGTAGCAGACATCACATGATTTTCTTTTTTCCAATGAGGCTGTGTCAATCGATCTTCGCGCTCGATATAGTGATAATTGAGACGGTGAGAGTCAGGCATCCAATAAGAATTGACCTCTTCGTTTTGGCGTGGCGTGATGCGATGAATTTTATTTTCGCGACTACCGATGAGAATGTTAGAACCGGTGCCGCAGCTGACATCGATGGTTTTAGTTTCTTTTAAAAACCAGACGCGCATCTTAAAGCGAAAATCTTTAGAGGTGAGCGCGCCGACCGGGCAGATATCAACGGTGTTGAGCGCATAGTTGTTGTCAAGCCGCTTCCCAGGATGGACAGCGAGTGTGGAGTGACTGCCACGATTAACAAATCCTAAAACGTCATCGTGGGCTACTTCTTTCATGAAGCGAATGCAGCGAGAACAAAGAATGCAACGTTCATCATCGAGAACAATATGTTTGCCGATATCGACGTGCTTTGGCTTTTTGACTTTTTCTTCCTCGAAGCGAGAGCCGCCATTTCCATATTCCACAGAAAATTCTTGCAAGCGACATTCTCCCGCCTTGTCACAAATCGGACAGTCAAGTGGATGGTTGATGAGCAAAAATTCCATCACGCCTTTGCGACACTCTTCGACGAGTGGAGAATTGGTGCGCACAGCCATCCCTTCAGAAACCTCAAGTGCGCAAGAGATCGCTGGGCGTGGGCTCCAGGCAATGATAGGATGGCCATCAGGACCAAGCTCCGGCTTGCGGTCAGGAGTCATTTTGGGAGCTCCTGTTTCTACCAAACACATGCGGCAATTACCAGGAACACTCAACTTGGGATGATAGCAATAATGAGGAATGTGCTCTCCACTTTGCATGCAAGCCTCAATCAAGCGCGTCCCCTTAGGAAATTGTTTCCATGTTCCATTAATTTGAACATTGATCATTGGTGAGGGACTTGTGGCGGAATTCATTTATTTGAGAGTAGGAAAAATTGCTAAAGATTTCAATATTTCTTGTTGTGCCTCACATTCACTGTTAGAGTATCCCACCAAGTTTGAGTGTTTGTAGTGTGAGTTTGAGTCATCTAGGCTTCGCTTTATTTTAAAAAGCGCGAAGCGCAAAAAGAACTCAAATTCAAACTAGAAAACTCAAACTTTTATTGCGAAGCGATAAGGGATGGGTGGCAGAGTGGTCGATTGCGCACGCTTGGAAAGCGTGTGTACCTTAATCGGTACCGAGAGTTCGAATCTCTCCCCATCCGTAGCCATCGCGAAGCGATGGCGGTTTAAGTTAGGAAGTTTGAGTTTGAGTTATCTAGGCTTCGCTTTTATTATCACAAGCGCGAAGCGCCTATCGAACTCAAACTCAAACTAGCAGCACTCAACCATTGCTGCGAAGCAGCATAAAAACCATGTTCGCAGATTCTTTCTCGAAATTTTGTCGTCAGCTTGTTCTCGATGCTTTCAGCCGAGGAAAGTACGGAGAGTTGAAAATGATGATGCCAGGAGGCGCCTCTCGGCTCTTTGGTGGCTTGGGGAAGGAGTTAGAGGCGAAGATCACCATCAAGGATGAAAGTTTTTATCGGCGCTGCGTCTTGTACGGCGCTCTCGGTTTTGCGGAATCTTATCTTCATCAAGAATGGGAGACCAATGATCTCACTCATGTCCTCGCCTGGTGTTTTCTGAATCGAGAAGTTTTTTCCACGGTAGCTACGCGAAAACATCAAGGGCGGAAAATTGATTTTTTAAAATGCCTCAGTCAGTGGAAATATCATTTCCGAGTGAAGAAAAAAAAGAAAAACCATCAGCAACGGTATGATCCGTATGCTGATCACCAATTTTTTCAAACGTGGTTGGGGCCTTCCATGACCTATTCAGCAGCTTATTACAGGACTCCTCAGCAAACACTCGAAGAAGCGCAGGAGACCAAGTGGGAGGAGTTATGTCAAAAATTACGATTAGAATCGCATGATTATCTTCTAGACCTAGGTTGTGGATGGGGAGGATTTGCCATCTATGCTGCCAAAAAATATCAATGCCGCGTTCAGGCTGTGACCAATTCTGAAGAACAGTTCCGAGCTGCTGCTGAGCATGTCGAACAAGCTGGAGTTGCTGATTTAGTCGAAGTGAATCTTGGCGACTATCAAAATTTGAGTGGGCGATTTGATAAAATTGTTGTGATTGAAATGTTGCAACACGTAGGAGATCGCTATGTCGAAACTTTTTTTTCCAAAATGGATGAGCTGTTAGCGCCCCGTGGATTGATGCTGCTTCAAGGTCCTCTCTATGCCGATAATGAATATCCGTTGCGACGTGACGGTGTCGATTTTGTGCAGCAACATATTGCTCCTGGATCACAAGTCATGTCCTTACGCCGGATCACAGAAGCGATCGATGCCACTAGCAACGTGAACCTTTTAGAAATAGAGGATAGAACAGCAGCAGCGGCGCTGACTTATCGCACTTGGCGAGAAAAATTAAAACAATCTCTCCCATCTTTAAAACAACAAGGTCACGATACGTTATTTCTTAGAACATGGTTTTATTATCTCTGCTATCAGGAGGCGGCCTTTGCCACACGGCATTTGTCCATGACGCAACTTTTTTATACACGACCTCATAATTATTTGGAACTAACGTCACCACTTTATTCGTTATGAAAAAAATCTTAATTCTCACCGCAGGATTTGGAGAGGGGCACAATACAGCAGCCCGCAATATTTGCGAGGCGCTACAAGAGCGGTCTGATGTTACAGCAAGGGTTGTTGATATCTATACCTTGACTCATCCCCGAGTGAACAAACTGCTACAAAGGGGATATATTTTTGCCATTAACAAACTGACATTTTTTTGGGAACTCTTTTTTAATTTTATCAATCGTCCTGGCAGTATTGAAAAAACCATGTTCATGGGACGTCATTTAAAACGAACGCTGGGCAAGCTTGTTGGCGAGTTTGAACCCGATGTTTTAATTTCAACTTACCCTCTCTATTCTTTTTTAGTTCATCAATTACGGCAAGAGTGCCAGCCCGCATGTCGAGTTCCTTTGGTAACGGTCATTACCGATTCTACGGCCGTGAACACTTCTTGGTATCGTTCTCCTGCCAACGATTTTTTTATTGTTGTCGATGAAGAAACAGCGGCAATTGTCAAACATGATCACATTACGCCTGAAAAAATCAAAATCCTAGGATTCCCAGTTGCTCCTCGCTTGGCAACGTTGGCGATGGAGCCGCTTCCACCAGCTCCACCATGGAAAATTTTATACCTCCCTTCTTCAAAGCTCGATTGTACGTTGGAATTAATTCAAGAGCTGCGACAATTGCCCAATATGCAGGTGACGGTGGTGACGGGCCGATTGGAAATGCTGTATGCTGCTTTAGAAAAATCTCCTCTCATTGATGGAGAACAAGTCAAACTCTTGGGATGGACCGACCAGATGCCAGAATTATTAACTTCGCATCATTTGTACATTGGAAAAGCAGGAGGCGCTATCGTTCATGAAGCCATGGCGGCTCAATGTCCTGTTTTAATTAGTCATGTGGTTCCTGGTCAAGAAGAGGGGAATATCGAACTCATCGAGCGTCTTGATATCGGGCGCTTGGCGGTGCACTATCCTGTTAATTTGGCCGCTTCTGTGACAGAAATTTTTGCTCACGATGCAGCCATGTGGCATCGATGGAGAGAGCATTTGAGTAAGTTAGCTCAGCCAGCGGCAAGCCGCAATATTGCGGAATTTGTTTTGAGTCTGTAAAAATGCTACTGCTAAGGCACAGGACTGCGTCACTCCGGTGCTCGTCTCGTCGAGTATTTTCGTATACACTCCTTGGCTGTGCTCCTCGTTCCTTATCCTGCATCCACAGCAGCGCATTTTTATCAGACTCACTATAAGCTCCGCTGATAATCCGAAAAGTCTGATACAATATTGTAGATCTTGCTTTTCGAAGGGTTCCGGTGTAAAGTTAGTCCCTTATGAGTAAAAAAGAATCTTCCGCCCTTAACAAAATCGTCCTATCAGTTGTTGTTTGGGTTCCTCTCCTGGCTACTGTTTACGCTATTGTCCTTTTGTGGAATCGCATGGTGGATCTTCCGGCGCTCTTGGTGATGCTGGTCATGTTTATCTTAGGAGGATTTGGCATTACGATTGGATACCATCGGATGCTGACGCACAAAAGTTTTAATGCACCTGATTGGGTGCGTGCTTTTTTCTTAGCTTTAGGATCCATGACGCTTCAAGGCCCAGCCTTGCATTGGGCAGCTGTTCATATTCAACATCATGCCAACTCAGATGAGGAAAATGATCCGCACAGTCCGGTAAAAAGTTTTTTTCACGGACATGTCGGATGGATTTTGGATGACTTCCAACCTGATCTTGAAAAATATGCAGGCCCTCTCATGAAAGATCGTTTGATTATGTTCATGAGTAAGACATTTTTGGTTTGGGTAGCGCTCGGCTTCCTTGTTCCTACGCTGATTTGTGGATGGCTCCTCTCCCTTCATGGTGGAGGAATAGAAGGTTTCAAAAAGGGATGCTGGGAAGGATTTCTTTGGGGAGGACTTGTTCGCGTTTTCCTCAATCATCACGTGACGTGGTCCGTGAATTCTATCTGTCACACTTTTGGTGGTCGTGACTTCGAGACCACAGACGTGAGCCGCAACAACTTTATTTTTGGGCTCTTGGCTCTAGGAGAAGGATGGCATAACAACCATCACGCTTTTCCTCGTTCCGCTTTTCATGGAATGAAATGGTGGCAGATTGATCCTTCGGCTTACCTCATTCGCATGATGGAAAAATTGGGATTGGTCAAAGATGTCGTGCGCATTTCTGAAGAACGCAAGGCTAAGCGTCGTACGCAAGGTGTGGGAACAACGGAAGGAGATTTACTTCCAGGTCTGAAACTCACACCAGCGGCGGCTTCCATGGCGGCAGCAGCAACAACAGTGGCCAGTGCAGTAGCACAAGCAGGGCCACCGACAGTATAGAGTCATCGTTCAGATGACTGATCAAAAGGGCAAGCTTCCAAAATCTATTTCACAGCAGTTTACCCCGGATATGCATCCAGGAGCATCGCAAAGAGTGCCATGCGGATAGGAACGCCGTTAGCAGCTTGTCGAAAAATGGCCAGAGCGGGATAGTCATTAAGATCAACATCAATTTCATTAGCACGTTGATCGCGTGGCAACGGATGCATGATGAGCGTTCCCGGAGTACAGCATTGTTCATAAATTTTACGATTAAGGCTGTAATGACCGCGGTAGATCTGAGCTTCTGCTGACGAAGAGAAACGCTCTTCCTGCAAACGCGTCATGTAAATGACATCAACGTTGGTAATACCAGTTTTGAAATCATTCGTTTGATGGACGTGATGACCTTGTTGGCGCGCCGCTTCTAAGATAGAAGCTGGCATCTTTAACGGCTCAGGAGCAATCCAGGTGAAGTTTATGTTTTTAAAAAGAGAGAGTAATTTTGTTAGCGAGTGAACCGTTCGTCCATGCTTCAGATCACCAACCATAGCAATCGAAAGACCATCTAGTTGTTCAAAACTGCGACCTTGCTCTTTCATGATTGTATAAAGATCAAGCAGTGCTTGAGTGGGGTGTTCACCAGTTCCATCTCCACCATTGATGAGAGGCCGACTCGTAGCTTTGGCGAAATCTTGGACAGCCCCTTGTGTTGGATGACGCACGACAAATAAGTCGACATAACTTTCCATAACGCGACTGGTGTCATAGAGTGACTCTCCTTTTACGAGCGACGTGGAAGAGAGGTCAGTGACTTCATAGACTGCCCCACCAAGCCGCTGAAATGCTGTTGCAAAGCTCATGCGCGTGCGCGTGCTTGGCTCAAAAAAAATATTTCCAAGAATGGCTCCTTCTAAAACGCGCGTGATTTTTTTTCGCTGAGCATAAGGCTCCATCGCTGCTGCCATCGCAAAAATCTCAGCAATGTCGGTCTTTTCAAAATGATCGATGGATAGGATATTTGCATGTTTGAATGCCATACAGTAAAGAAGGTATATTTTTATTTGATCACTTTTCTAACTACAGACAAAGTAAAGAGTAACGAGTAACGGGTAACGAGTGCAATAGTTGCCTACGGCAATTCGAATTAAAAAACTTTATCACAGCACATCAATTTTACCGAATTTATAATACTTTACTGTTTAATTTTACTCGTTACTTTTTGTCATGGAACATCTAGATCAACTCGAATCACAAAGCATCTATCTCCTGCGAGAGGCTTATCATCTCTTTCCTCGCCTTTGCCTGTTGTGGAGTATGGGAAAGGATTCCAATGTGCTGCTTTGGTTGACGAAAAAAGCTTTCGTAGGCCATATTCCTTATCCACTCCTGCATATTGACACGACTTATGAGTTTCCTGAGATGCTGGAGTTTCGTACTTGGGCGCAAGATTTTTATCAATTTCAATTAATCGTTAAAATCAATGAAGAGGCGCGAAAGGGCATAGGGTCTTATTCAGAATCGATCAGTTATGAGACTCACGATCCTATGCGAGTGACGCATGAGCTCAAGACCGTGGCGTTGCAGCAATTCATGAAGGAACAAAATTTTGAGGCTTTAATTACCGGTATTCGGCGTGATGAAGATGCGACGCGGGCTAAGGAACGCTATTTTTCACCACGAAAAAATAATTTTCAGTGGGATTACAAAAACCAGCCTCCTGAATTTTGGAATCAGAGTATGGCAAAGTTGGCTCCAGGAGAGCATGCCCGTGTGCAGCCATTGCTAGATTGGACAGAGGTCGATATTTGGCGCTACATTGAGCGCGAAAAAATTCCGATTCCTAAAATGTACTTTGCGCGCGATGGAAGACGCTATCGTTCACTTGGCTGCTGGCCGATTACCAAGCCGGTAGAAAGCTCTGCTACGACTATCGAGGCTATCATTGAAGAATTGCTCCAAACAAAAACTTCGGAGCGTGCTGGTCGCGCTCAAGATCATCAGGAACGCTATGCGATGCAGAAATTGCGAGCACAGGGTTTTTTGTAAGAAATTGATACTAAGAGTTAAAAATGAATTCTTCTCCACTTCGAGTCATCACCGTCGGGCATGTTGATCATGGTAAGTCAACCCTGCTAGGACGTTTGCTTTATGATACCGATTCGCTTTCTCATGAGCAAAAGCAAGCGTTGGAGCTAGCAGTGTTTGATGAAAAAGGAATGGAGTTATCTTTTTTGCTCGATGCCTTTCGCGAAGAGCAAACACAAAACATCACCATCGATACAACGCAATTAGTTTTTCGCACGCCGCAACGAAGCTACGTGTTGATTGATGCGCCCGGGCATCAAGAATTTTTAAAAAACATGATCGCTGGAGCAACGCGTGCTGATATTGCTCTTCTCCTCATTGATGTTAAAGAAGGAATTCAGGCACAGACACGGCGACATTTGCAATTCCTGAGCCTTCTTGGGATTGAGCAAATCATTGTCCTCTTGAATAAAATGGATTTAGTGCATCGCGAAGAATCGATTTTTGCGGCAAGAGCAGAAGAGATAAAAAAATTATTTCATCATCACAAACTTTCGCCACAACAGATCATTCCTATCGTTGCACGCAGCGGAGAAAATCTTGTTGAGCGAAGTATTCAGATGCCTTGGTATCAAGGACCAACGGTTTTGGAAGCTTTGGAAACAATGAGATCGGCGCCAGAGCTTGAAAACAAGCCACTGCGGTTGATGGTTCAAGATGTATACCGTTTTAACGAAAAAAGATTGATCGTTGGCCGTGTTGAGTCAGGAACGCTACGTGTTGGAGAGGAAATCGTTTTCTGGCCTGGTCAAAAAACAAGTCGTGTACGTTCGATCGAAGAATGGGGAAGTGCGCAACAGCCACAACATGCTGTTGCTGGAAAGTCTGTCGCGATCACTTTGGAAGATCCGCTTTTCGTAGAGCGAGGTCATATTGGAAGCACAAAGACAGAGCCGCCGTTGGAAGCGCGTGAAATCAGCGCGCAGATTTTTTGGCTTGATCCAGAACCTCTTTTATTAAATCGGTCTATTACGATTCAACTTGGAACAGAGCGTATGCAAGGAAGAGTGATCGAAGTCGTTTCTGCAAAAACAAATTTGATCATGCAGCATGACATGGTGGATGTAAAAATTCATTTTACCCAGCCGCTGATTTACGATTGCTACGAAGAGATTGCTCCAATGGGACGCTTTGCGATCATCTTTCAAGAGCGTCTAGCGGGAGGAGGAGTGATCACATCAGGCCGCAGGCTGTCTCCCCGCTTTCGCGGGGACGTTGTTTCGCGGCGACCTGTGAGCCAAAGCGAAGCGACGTTCAGACATCGAGGAGCTGTTCTCTGGTTGACGGGACTGTCAGGTTCTGGCAAGTCGACTATTGCACGAGGGTTGGAAGCGAGACTGCAGCAGCGTGCTATGGCGACGGTGATTCTTGATGGCGACCACCTGCGTCAAGGTCTTTGCTCTGATCTCAATTTTTCCATGACAGATCGTTCTGAAAATATTCGTCGCACTGGAGAGGTTGCTAAACTTTTTGCAGAAGCAGGACTGGTGGCAATTTGTGCTTTGATCTCTCCGTTGAGCGCTGATCGAGAACGAGTGAAAGCATCATGCTTGCGAGACGGAATTCTTTTTAAAGAAATTTTTGTCGATGCGCCACTTAAAGTTTGTGAAGCACGTGATCCAAGAGGGCTCTATCAAAAAGCAAGATGTGGAGAGATGGAACAGTTCACAGGAATTTCTTCTCCCTACGAAAGTCCAACGGCAGCAGATGCCCATCTCCTGACGGCTCATGCTTCTTGTGAGGAGAGCATCGATCAGCTTGATGAGATGGTATCCGATTGGCTTGAGAAGAGGGGTGAAAAAGAAAGACTAACAAAGATTGCTTTTTAAAGAATTACTCGTAACCCTTCTCGCTCTGCACAAGAGCCAAGTTGCTTATCTAACGTTACCATCGTCATTTCAGAAATATTTTCTCCTGAAAAAATAAGAGCTGCCGCTAGCCCGCATATTTCACGGTGAATCTGCTGCGGCTTGCGAAAGCCTGATGCAGACTGCGTTGGACTCCGGTTTGAGCTTGAGCGGTATGTCGAATACAGCTCTGCGCTCAAATCCTCGTCCGCCTTGTCTGCATCACGCTGCGCGGCGCCTCGCGACGAATCACCGTGAAATATGCGGGCTAGTTGTAAAGAATCAGCAGAACGCAATGGATGTATTCTTAGTAGGCGTTCTGAGACATTTTTTATTTCTTGAGAAGGGCTAACCTCAATAGCGTCATAAAGAATTTTTTTGAGCTCTTTTTTTGCGCAAGAGATTTGGATAGACGTTAATCTTCCTTCGCGTTCTTTTCTGGCCAAAGCAGCAATACATTCTATTTCAGTTCCCCACCAAACAACCAACTGATCTTCTTTCATAAAAAGTTTTCTCATTGCATAACTGGGGCTTGTCCGAATGGGCGCAATTTTTGAAAAGATCTTTTTCTTTTGTTTGTCAACCGAAGCAACTACAGACAAAGTAATGAGTAATGAGTAACGGGTAACGAGTGTTCCATTTTTGCTCCATCGTAGTAGCTCGGTAGGGAGATAACATTGCTATTGGTTCATCACGATCTAAAATCAAAATCGTTTCACCATGGCTGATTTTTTTAAGGTATGCTGAAAATTTATTTTTCGCTGTAGATATGTTAGCCTGAATCATGAGATCAACATAGCCAGCTTCAAGTTAATTTGTCAATATCATGGTGATAGCGTGGGAACTTCTTTCCACACATAACGTCGCAGCAAGACCAGCAACGATGCCGTGAGTGGAACGGCCAAAATGGCACCCAAGAGTCCGCCCAATAAGATGCTCCAAGTAAAAACGGAGAGGATAATCGTGAGGGGATGAAGCCCGACGGAGTGCCCCACGATGCGGGGCGAAACAAAAATCCCATCGATGTTATTGGCGATGAGAAAAACAACCGTGACGAGGAGAGGATGCCACCAATCTCCAAATTGAGCAGCGGCGATGAGGACGGCAGGAATCCAACAGATGATGATTCCTGCATAGGGAATGAGACCCAAGATACCAACCATGATTCCAATGAGGAGCGCAAAATCGAGGTGCACAAAAATCATCAAGGCAGCTGCAATCATGGCGCCATCGACGAGACTGACAAGCAGTTGACCTCGAAAAAAGTCGATAATGATGTTGTTGATCTCGAGGAGGAGCGAGGCAATTTCGTTTTTGAGTGGAGAGGGAGGCAGAGGAATATAGCTGCTCCAACTGGCCTTAATCGCAGGACTTTCCAGGAGCAGAAAAAAAAGAACGATGGGAACTAAGATGAGACTCGCCAGCGTTCCAAAAATTCCAAAAACACCACCGATACTATTTTTTAAAAAATGCCCCAAGGCATTGACCATCGCTGGAATTTTTTGCTGGAGCCATTGAATGCCTTCCGTGATGAGGTTAGCTGCATAGTCGTGAATGGTGCCAGGTTGAGTTTCGGCGCGATGTTGCGACGATTCTAAAAAATTGCTGATAAAGTCAGAGCTCGTTGTGATCAGGCTTTGAACATGCTGGGCATAAGCGGGAAGATTTTTGACCAGCGTGTTGACTTGACGCTGTAAAATTGGGCCAATCCAGCAGAAAAGCCCTATGACACAAAAAATAAAAATCGCAAAAACAGCGATGACACTCCAAGTGCGGTGAAAGCCTCGTCGACAAAGCCACGCAACCACAGGATTGAGAAGATAAGCAAGAATAGTTGCAATCGCCAACGGAATAATAACAGGCTGTAACAGTCCGAGGCCTTGGATGAGGATCCAAGCGACTAAGATTCCGATACAAACCATACTTCCAAAAGCAAGCGTCGTGAGCGCATTCCAACAGATTTTTCGCTGAGCAGGTGTAGGCAGATCAGGGTGCATGATGAGGATAGGTTAGAGCTCGTCTTGGAGAATTAGTTTTTAAAGTTATCGCCTCAAAAGTTAGTAACTATCTGGTTGTAGAGACAAGTAACGAGTCACGGGTAACGGGTAACGGGTAAATATAACCAGACGGAATTCATTAAATTGGTCAAATTCATGTGTTATGATGCAAATTTTTTATTTGAATTTTGCCGAAGGCAACTATTGCACTCGTTA
>Ga0233425_10009862_pt1 | contig 11892 bp, 9 predicted proteins | sample Watercolumn_Towu_2_FD_181712 | JGI IMG/M metagenome (GOLD analysis project Ga0233425, IMG submission 181712) | Freshwater microbial communities from Lake Towuti, South Sulawesi, Indonesia - Watercolumn_Towuti2014_140_MG | ecosystem: Environmental > Aquatic > Freshwater > Lake | place: Indonesia...
TCAACGGCAAGAATACCTTCGGGATCAAGGCCGGGTTCCTGTCGCGCTTCTTTGACGACGGGCTGGAGCTGGTCCGCGACATCGTGATCACGCCTGCCTTCTCCCCTGACGAGGCCCGCAAGATCCAACCCGAGCGCTTGGCCGCCTTGAAGCAACAGCAGGACTCCCTGGCCGCCATGGCCTTCCAGCAGTTCAACCAGATCCTGTTCCAGACCCACCCCTATGCCTTGAACACCTTGGGCTCGGAAAAATCCCTGGCCGCGCTTACAGCCGATGATCTGCGTACCCTCTACCAGCGACACGCCCAGCCGGATTCTCTGGTGCTGGCCGTAGCCGGTGACGTTAAGGCCAAGACGGTGCATGACCAAGTCGTTCGCCTCTTCGGCGGCTGGCGCAAGAGTGGTCCTGGCTGGGATAGAAAGGCCGTCACCGTCCCCACTCCGCCGGACTCGCCGCAGATATCTTCCCTGCCCAGAGAGAAGGAGCAGACCCATATCATCATCGGTTTTATCGGCACCACCCTGGCCAGCCCCGACCGTTTTGCCCTCGAGGTGGTGGACACTGTGCTGAGTGGCCAGAGCGGCCGCCTGTTCACCCAGCTGCGTGACAAGCAGAGTCTGGCCTACAGTCTGTCGTCGTTCAACTTGATGGGGCTTGACACAGGATCGTTTGGCATCTATATCGGCACCAGCCCGGACAAGAAACAAGAGGCTATCGATTCAGTCTGGCGCGAGCTCGACATGATCCGCACCACCCCGATCAGCAGCGAGGAGCTGGATAAGGCCAAGAATCTGATCCTTGGCCACTACGACCTCAGCCTGCAGACCAACGCCGCCCAGGCCTTGGACATGGCTTTGAGCGAAACTTACGGACTGGGGCAGGATTTCGGCAGCCAATACGCCAAGGCCATCGGAGGGGTCACTGCCGAGGATGTGATGAAGGCGGCGGCCAAGTATATTCAGCCGGAGCGCTATGTCGAAGTGAAGGCCGGCGCCGAGTGAGCAAGGGCCAATCAGCCGCGGAGCCCGTGGAGACGCGGGGGGCAATGGAGACGAGGAGTGGTGAGCTCAGCGCCTTGGCAAGGAAATAACGGAACTGAAGTTGTGATTGATCGTTACACGACATGTCCCTTGTTAGGGAAAAAGGAGACCCCATGCAGCACCTGATGATAGCTCCCTCCATCTTATCTGCCGACTTCACCCGGCTGGGCGAAGAGATTACCCAGGTGGTGGCTGCTGGCGCCGATGTTATCCATATCGATGTGATGGATGGCCATTTTGTTCCCAATATCACCATCGGGCCGCTGGTGGTGGAGGCAGTCCGCAGAATCACCACGGCGCCTTTGGACGTCCACCTGATGATCTCTCATCCAGATCAGTACCTGGAGGCCTTTGCCGAGGCCGGTGCTGATTGGATCACCGTGCATGTGGAGACTTGCCACCACCTGCATCGCACCATCGATGCGATCAAAAAGCTGGGAAAGAAGGCCGGCGCGGTCTTGAATCCCGCCACCCCGCTGTCATCCCTGGACCATATTCTCGATGATTTGGATCTGGTGATGTTGATGAGCGTCAACCCAGGCTTTGGCGGCCAGAAGTTCATCCCCAGCGCCATCGCGAAGGTCCGGGAGCTGAAGGCAATGATTGAGGCAAGAGGTCTGCAGACCGGGATTGAAATTGACGGCGGGGTCAGTCCTGCCACCATCGGGGAGATTGCCCGGGCAGGCGCCAACATCTTTGTGGCAGGCTCGGCGGTGTTCAGCCAGGATAACTACGCCGCCATCATCACCGAACTGAAACGGTTGGCAACAGGGAAGTGAGGGCGGCTGTTGTGCCGCTCCTCTCCACTTGCCCACTTATTCGGCAGCCCCGGCTCAGCGCCAGATGGCGGTGTTGCGCCGGGACTGTGTCTTGACGTAAATCTCCCGCGATACACTCCACCCCTGCGCATCCGTGGCCGTAACCTTGAGCCCCACCCCAGGGTTGGCCACCGTGTTGAAGGTGGCCGGAGCCACAAAGCCGATGTGGGATCCCTCGCTGTTCAGCGGTTTGATCACTACCGGCGCCCCAGACGTCTGCTCCCAGCGGAACTTCACCGTCTCCCGGGCCTCGTCCTTGGTCTGGCTGGCATTCAGGAAGACCATATCCCCCGCGTTATAGATGGGAGAATAGGGCTCAATCTGCAACTCCGGCGCCTTGTTCTTGCTCTTGCGTTTGACCGAGATCGTCACCGTCTTTGGCTCCGACTTGAGATCTCCGGCCACGAAACGGTACTGGAGGCTGTCTTTGCCGCTAAAGGAAGGCCCAGGCTTGTAGGCGGATTGACGGCCGTTCAGGGCCGCCAAGGTTCCGTGTTTGGGGGGTGTAAGGATCTCAACCTGCACCTCCGGGCCATACGGCCTGGCGTTGACCTTGCCCCAGACTTTTTCCCACGGGATGAGCAGATTGGTGGAGATGGTATACGAGACGTCCCGCGCCGCGATGCCCTCTGCTTTCCCCTGGGCGGCATTGGCCGGGAGGGCAGGCGCTGTCGCCTGAGGTGGCGCTGCCGGCGAGGGGGTGATATCGGCCGGTGCCACTGCGACGGCCGATATCGGCGCGGGCGGTTCCACGATCCCAACCGGCATTTCTCTCGTGATGGTGATTTTGGCGGTGGGGCTGAACTGCTTGCCGTTGCTGGCCCGGATGGTAAAGCTGTCCTGGCCGGCAAAGTCGGCCCTGGCGCTATACACCAGATGGGGGGCATGCCCGGAAATCTGACCATGTTGAGGCATGGATTGAAACTCATACTCTAGGGGTTGATGGGCCGGGTCCTTGCCCTCCAGGGTGATTGGCAGTTCACTGCTGCCAGCAGGCATGACCAAGGTGAGGTCGGCGAGCATTGGCGCGCCGGGCGGCAGGGCTGGTGCGCCATGTTCTGGCGCCGCCGGCGCCGCTGCTGGGGCTGGCGGAGGCGGTGTTTGGCCTTCTTCTGCGGGGGCGGGATGGGCTGCTTCGCCATGGCCCTCCGCGGGCGGTGGTTGCTCTGGCGCAGGTGCTTTTTCATGGGCCACCTCTGCCGGAACCTGCGGTGTCCCCTCCGGCAGAGGCGTTTTCTTGCCACCCTTGAAGAGAAAAAGGCCTGCCGCCAGCAAGACCAGGACGGCCACCACTCCGCCTGCGGCCAGCAGAATTTTACGGTTGGCCAAGAGGGCGCGTAATTTTCCTGGCAGGCCCTGGCCTGATGCCGCTGCGGCCCCGGCAAGGGCTCCAGCAGACGCCGCCACTGTTGCTTGCTCAACAGGGATGGCGACTGTCTCCTCATCCAAAAACGACTTGGGTCCGCCTCCTCCAGCGCCGGCATTCGGAAAGTCAGGGATGTCCGGGATATCTGCCTCTAGCTTGAATTCCTGTTGGCCGAAATCCGGGGGGAGCGGGCTTTGGGAGGGAGGAGATTCCACAGTGTCAAACGCATCTCCGAAATCGAGGTCTTCCGCCGGGAATGGTTTTGACTCTGCCGAATCATCTGTGTCTGGTTCCGAAAACAGCTTGTCGATTTCATCCTGATCGGGATCGGAAAATGGCTGGTCCTGAGCGCTTTTCCCCGGGCTGGCGAGCAGGGTCTCAATGTCCGATTGGCTCAAATCCCCGGTGGCAGCCCCAGTGTCCTGTGGGCTCGGGGCAGCGAAGTCATCCCCTGACAGCAGGGCGTCGATATCCGCCTGACCAAGCTCTGCCTCGCCTGGCGATGGCCCTGCCTCGTCATGGTCTGACAGCAAGGCGTCAAGGTCGGACTGGCCAAGATCAGGCGCCTTGTCGTCAGGCCCCTCCAAATCATCCAGCCAGTCGTCTTTTTCTTCAGCCATTGTCCTGTTGCCCCTGGGGTCAGGTCACTTACAGATAGGTGTGCAGAGCCCGGTAGATTGGCTCGGACATCTCCACGACAACGATATAGGAGGTTCGCTCCCCGGCCGCATTAACCCCGCTCAGGTGGACTCGCAGATAGCCGTCGACCTCCTGCAGCAGGCCGTGCAATGCTTGATCCGTGGTCCCGCGGGCCCGGCCAAGGTGATCCTTGGTGTCGTTGTTGATCATGGCGGTCATCTGATCGGCCAGGGTCATCCCCAACTCAGACTGCTTGTTCTTTTCAAAAAAACCGATGGTGGCAAAGGGGGTGACCGTGACCACCGATGGTCCGTAAAACCCTTGAAAGCGCTCCAGTGCCTCTTCGCAGATCATGGTGACCAAGTCAGCCAGGCCGGAGTAGTCCTGTTGGGTCTTGTCGGCAGGCCCCGTCGCTGACGTCTCTGATTGGCTAGGCTCTTTCACCTCGCCATTGTCCGCCCAAACCAGGCGGGGGGCCATGGCCGTCAGGACCATGACGGTCCCAAGGATGCAGGTGTACCAGAAATTTGGTAGGGAGCGGGCTCCGGCATGTTTCATTTGAAATTCCCTCCAACGCCCTTGACTGCGATGGTGAATGGCTCCTGATTGCCGCCCAGCAGGGTCACCAGCTCGCGGTTCAGGGGTAGATTGTACCGCCATGAAGTCTTGACCAGCCCGGTCTGCAAGGAGATCATCCTGCCTTGTAAGACAAGGGTCTTGCTGGTGTTGGTGAATGTTGACACCACCACGTAGTCCAGGGCTGGCGATTCATTGGCCAACTCGCCGATGTTCTGGGAGAGGATGAACTCTCCGGTCTGCGGTAAGATGCTGATGTCCTTTCCTAAGCGCAACTCCTTGACCAGGATGCCACGGTCGGCCAGATCAGTGAGGAAGTACTCGGCCACCATGCGACCGAACTCGGTTTCCCGTTTCAAGTCCGACAGTGGCACGGCAGAGACCACGGCGACTCTGGAGGTCATGACATGTTGCCCCTCGTCCTTCATCTCATAAAAGACCTTGCCCGCCACTTCTTTGGACAGCTCGGAGAGGGTGTTTTCCGTGCCCAATGACCGGGACGAGTCGGCTCGGTATTGAAAGACCCGTTGGACGCCTCGCGCCCGCGGTTCCACGGCTGGCGAAGACGACGTTGCCGTCTGCAGCAGAGCGCCCTGCTCGGACTTGGCCTCTTGCCTGTTATCCTCGCCGGACCAGGTCCAGGCGGAGGCGAGGCCTCCCGCCAGGGAACTCAGGCTCACTCCCAACACGGCAACGGATACAATTCGGTTTTTTTTCATGGAATTTCGTGACGCTCCGTGGCAGATGCTGCGTTATAGTTTGAGCTGTTTCATTGCTGTCGTTCCTTGCCGCTTGGCGTTGGTGCTCAGCACCGCGCTGTCAGCAAGAAGCAGGTCGGCCTCTTTAGTACGGGGAAAGACCATGGTGGCACTGGAGAGGAGGATCGCCGTCCTGCTGTCCAGCACCTTGGCATTTACCAGGATGTGGTCGCCAGATAGCGTATAAGTGCCAGTAATCATGGCCCGGGCGCGAACTGCGGGGCTGATTTCATCCGTATCCCGGGACAATCCGTATTCGCCTTTTTTTTCCTGGATCGTGATGGAGTTGCTCTTGCGGAGATCAATCACCCGAAAGCCCTCCTGCTGGAATTCTGTCATCAGTTGCTCGGCAAGGTAACGGCCAAACGACGATGTGCGGGTCAAATTATTGAGATCCACGAAGCTGGTTACCGCAATCCCGTCAGCGAGATCCCCTGCGCCGGGGTCAGGGTCGCCCAGATGCGCAAACAGTGTTGTTGCCATGCGCTTTATTTCCGTGGTGAAGGGATCTGTAGGGTCGGCATCCGCGACAACGATTTCCGAGGGGGAGGAGGGGCTTCCTCCGGTCCGTGGTTCATCCCCTGGAGCCCGGGTAATGGAGCAGCCGAGCAAGACACTGGCCAACAGCACGGCCACGGCAAACAGGACCGGGACATATGCCGGGCAGCGAGGCGATTCAAGTATTCTGCGATGTGCGCTTCGAGTCATGGCAGCTCGATCCCCTAAAGTGACAGGAAAATACGGATATCGAAATCGTTTCGTTAATTATATCGGTCTGCCCCAGACTTTTCTTAATTGTTTTTCCTGCGTCGCCTCATTTTCTTGCTCACCAGTATGCTAACGAAAGATTTGCACATTTTCCGTGGCGACGTATAATAGAGGCAGGAGGTGACGCCTATGCAAATCACTACACCCAACAAACTAAGCGCCCTGTATGGCTCTCAGGCCGGGGCAAAGCCGCAGCCCGAGAAGATGGAGCGGGCCCTAAGCCCTGCGGCACCTGAGAAGGCCGCCACAGTTTCCCTCTCGGCCGAGGCCCTGCGCAAACAGGCCGAAGCTAAAAAGCGTGAGGATGCCGCGAGTAAAGACGCCGAGCAAACTCGTCAGCAACAGACGCAAACTGCCGCCCTGCCAGTCCCGACCAGGAGCATGGCCGCCCCCCAGCGTATTGATCTTATGGCCTAACTTTCGTGATTATTGAAAAGGCGCTGGCCAAGGTGCCCCTGTTTCAGGGCCTGGACCAGGGGCAATTACAAAAACTTGCAGCCATCGTCGGGGATAAGACATATCGCCGCGGCGAGACAATCTTTTCCGAAGGAGATGAGGGGATTGGCTTTTATGTTGTCATCGGCGGCAAGGTCAAAATCTTCAAACTCTCGCCCGAGGGCAAGGAGCAGATCCTGCACATCTTCGGGAGCGGCGAGCCTTTTGCCGAAGCGGCAGTCTTCGTGGGGGCGCGGTTCCCAGCCCATGCCCAGACCCTTGAAACGAGCCGCCTCTTCTTTTTTCCCCGGCAGGCCTTCATTTGCCTGATTCACGAAAATCCAGCCCTGGCCATGAACATGATGGCGGCATTGTCCATGCGCCTGAAGGAATTCGCCCACCTTATCGAGTCCTTGTCGCTGAAGGAGGTCCCTGGCCGCTTGGCCATGCATCTCCTTCTCTTGGCGGAGGAGCAGGAGCGGGATGAGGTCCGGCTTGACTTGACCAAGGCCCACCTAGCCAGTCTCCTGGGCACTATCCCCGAGACCCTCTCCCGCATTCTCACCAAGATGACCAAACTGGAGCTGATCGCTACCAACGGTCCGCTGATTTCCATCCTCGACCGCGATGCCCTCGAGGCCCTTGCCTCAGGGGATGAGCGTCTCTGACCGGTTCACTGTCCCGCAATCCCCAGGGTCTTCCGCAGATAATCAGGCAGTATCTTATAGGCATCGACCGGGGCCATCGGCGGTTTTTGCCTGTCGATCTTGATCCCCTGGCCTTCTCCCCGTTCCAGCACCACCACATCCGGCTTTGCCTTCAGGGTTTCTCCCTGCTCGTTGGTGACTGGCAGCAGCACCGGGCCCTGGCTGTCCAAGACATAGGCCAGTTGCCCGTTGGTCAAGGCGACGATGCTGCCCGGTGGATAGATCCCCACCGACTTGACGAATGAGTGGAGGATGTACTGGAGCAGGGGGTCTTTCTCCGCGTATTTGTGGAAGATGTCGGTCACCACCCCCACCGGGTTCAAGGCGTCTTTGTAGCACCGTTTGGAGGTCATGGCGTCATAGATATCCGCCAGTTTACACACCTTGACATAGGGGGGGATGGACTCCGGAGAGGCATCGGCAGGATAGCAGCGGGGTTCTTCCTGAAAGAGCCTGGCGTGGTGATAGAGGCTGATGTTGTACAGGTAGGGATTGTTCAGGCTGTTTTTTTTGAGCAGCTCCAGCCCCTTTTCGGTGCTGTGGAGCTTGATCGTTTCAAACTCCTGATCCGTCAATTTTCCCGGTTTGTTCATGATCGACCGGTCGATCATCACCTTGCCCAGGTCATGCATGAAGTAACCGACCGAGATGTCGTGCAGTTCTGCGGGCAGGAAATAGGTGAAGGAGCGTTTGTCGGCTTTGGTTTCGCCTAGAGGCGCGCCAGCGGCAGTATTGAGGAAGCTGTTGACGGCGGCGCTGAAGTTTTCGTTGAACTTCTTCATGATCACCGTGCCGATGGTGCAGACGTTGATGGAGTGGTTGTAGAGGTAGTCGTCGTAGGAGAAGATTTCGCGGGTGAGGTAGGAAAAGGCGTTTTCGTTCTTGACCACAAAATCGACTAGGCCGGTGACGGTCTCGGCGATAGGCTCGAAATCAAACCTGCCGCCGGTTTCCTGAATCGCCAGCAAGGTCTGCTTGACGCAATCCTTGGCCTGTTCATATTTCTGGGCTGCGACCTTTTTTAGTTCCAGGATTTCGCCGATCTTGCGATCAACCTCTGATTCCTGGCGAGGGGGAGGCGAGGGGCGCTGGGGGGGGGGTGCCACTCCCGTTGGCGGAGAGGTCACCACCGCCTTGCCATTCTTGTCCCAGAGGCCACCAGCATTGCCGCTGACGATCGGGATCCATTCCACGCCCAGGCGTTTTACCTTGAGCAGCACCCTGGCGTCGGAGACCAGGACGTCTTTTTCCAGCAGCAGTTGCCCTTGACGATTGAAAATGTCGATGCCCGTCCTGACGGCGCCCCCTTCCTGGACGAGGTTAATCAGCTGGTCAATGGCAAGCTTGGGAACGGCTTCTGGCATGGGGCTCCAAGAGGTGAGAAAGTAGTTTGTGTGCGGCGCAAAGAACGAAAGCGATGAAAAATACCTGTATTATACCACTAGCAGCCGGAAGGATGTCAAATCTTAAAAACACCAAAACGCAGGGCCGATGCCTCGTAGGCTTGTGTGCCGTCTCCTGGTCACCTCTCTTGCGATACGGGTCCTGTCCATTACATGGCGCAGGCGTACGGCCCGTTTTTTGGGGTTGCGCCCAGCGGTCGGATCACAGTCTCGCCATGGCCAAAGAAGATGAGTAGCTAGACACTCCTTCGGTGATGTGATTGGCCAGGTCTTCAAGGTATTTGTCATCCTGGAGGCGCTGGGCCTCCAGGGGATTGCTGATGAAGGCGACTTCCACCAGGATGGACGGCATCTGGGCGCCGATGAGGACGATGAAGGGCGCGGTCTTGACCCCGTGGTTGGTGATATTGGGGTAGCTGCGGCAGAGGCCTGATACCAGGGTGTTTTGGACGGTTCCGGCCAGCCGCGCTGATTCGTCTTTTTTCGAGTTCTGCATAAGGTTGCTCAGGATATTTTGCAGGTCGCTGATCTGCCGCGACGACGAGGCGTTTTCTAGGGCGGCGATGCCGCGGGCCTCTTCATTGCCGGCAAAGTCGAGGTAATAGGTCTCGATCCCTTGGGCCTGGGGTCTTGGTGCTGCATTGGCATGGATCGAGATAAACAGATCGCCGTTGTTGGTGTTGGCGATGGCGGTTCGCTCTTCCAGGGGGATGAAGACATCGGTTTTTCGGGTCAGGACCACCTCGATTCCCATTTTGGAGTTGATCTTGCGGGCGACCTTTTTGGCGACGCTCAGCACAATATCCTTTTCACGCAGACCCCCCACCCCGATGGCGCCGGGATCCTTGCCGCCATGCCCCGGGTCAAGGACGATCCGTTTGATGCCCAGGCCGAGTTGCTGGGCCAGCGAGGGTGCCCCCGGGAGGGAGGCGGTTGCCGGCGCAGGCTTTAGATCGGCCTCTTTCTTCGTTTGGGGGCTGGGAGGTTGCTCTGGCGCTGCAGGAGCGGCTGGCGATTGAGCCGCGATGGCGCCGTTGGGCTTGCCTTTGACATCAACGATGATCCTGAACGGATCCTCCAGATTGAAGATCTTGTAGTCGGCAATGGTCTCGGCGTCGAGGACCACCCTGACGGTGTCCTGGCTGAATTGGGCGCTGCGCATCTGCTGCAAGAGTCCATCCTTGATGGGCTTGGCCTGCTGCAGGTCGCGGGCGATGGCGCATTTGCCGAGATCGACATAGAGGCGCTTGGGATTGTCGGTGTTTTGCTTGAGGAGGTGTCCCTCGTAAGACACCGGGGCCGTGGTCTCGATCACCACCCGGGTGTAGCTCTTGGTAGACCAGTGGCGGACGCTGACCACCTCGCTGGGGCCGTCCTTTTTTGTGGGGGCGGCGGGCGGGGCAGGGGCTGTCTCTGCGGCTTTTTTAGGCTCGGCCGCTGGCGGCGTCTCAAGAGGTTTTGGTGGTTCGGGGGCTGGTTGCCCCTCTGTGGTTTTGCCCGGCGCGGCCTTCATGTCTTTGAGCATGGCAACAGCGTTTTCCGCCATGTCGCCCTTTGGGTGGACGGCGATCAGTTTGGCCAGGGTCAGTGTGGCTGTCTTGGTGTCTTTGAGCTCCTCAGCCTGCAATTTGGCGTTTTGGTAGAGGGCGTCGTCGGCAAGAGCATGTTTGGGAAAGAGGGTGGCCACATCGTCGAACAGCGACATGGCCTCTGCCAAATCGCTCTTGTCCCCAAATTTCTTGAACATCTGCCGGTAGAGATCGCCGCGGCTGAACAGGGTGTTGGGCGCTGAGGGGTGGTAGGGGTCGAGGGCATAGGCCCGTTCCAAGGCCTTGGCGCATAGGAGCCAGTTGTTGCGATCTTTGGCCTGGGTAGGGCTGTACTCCAGGGTGTGGTAGCGGGCTTGGGCGAGGCTGTAGTTTTTGGTGACGGATTTGTCCTTGCTGCCGGCCAGGGGGGTGGTTTCGGCATGGCTGAGCGCTGCCGTCAAGAGGCACAGGAGACTGCAGGCCAGGAGGAGGCAGAGCCGCCAGGCCGGGCAGGACGATGAGCTCAAGGAGGGGCGTCTGTCAAGTGTCACAAGCGTCAAGAGGAGCGGGATCCATGGGTCATAACAGGTTACGAAGAGGCGCTGAGCGCTTTCAACTCATATACCAGAGTTAAGGCCTCAATTGGCGAGAGCCGGTCCGGCTCGATACCCTCCAGCTTCAGGTACACCGGGTCGGTGGCTGAGGTGAACAGGGGGAGCTGGCAGGGGCGTTCTGGTGTCTTGCTGGAGGCGCTTTGAGCAATCTTCGGTTTACCATACTGGTTTAATTCGCCTTTTTCAATATTATGCAGCAATTCTTTGGCTCTTTCGATGACCGAAGGCGGCACTCCGGCCAGGGCCGCCACCTGGATGCCGTAGCTGCGGTTGGTGCCGCCGGCCAGCAGTTTGTGGAGGAAGACTATGGTGTTGTTCCATTCGCGGACCCCGATATTGAAGTTTTTGATCCTCGGGGTGGTGATGGCCAGCTCGGTCAGCTCATGGTAGTGGGTGGCGAAGATGGTCTTGACCCCTCGTCCGTTTTTGTTGACCAGATCCTCGGTCACCGCCCAGGCGATGGACAGGCCGTCGAAGGTGCTGGTGCCGCGGCCGATCTCATCCAGGATGACCAGGCTTTTTTCGGTGGCGTTGTTTAAGATGTTGGCGGTCTCGTTCATCTCGACCATGAAGGTGGACTGGCCCTGACGTAGATTGTCCATGGCTCCTACCCTGGTGAAGATGCGGTCCACCACCCCGATCCGGGCCGAGGTGGCGGGGACAAAGCTGCCGACCTGGGCCATCAGCACGATGAGCGCCGTCTGCCTGAGGACCGTTGATTTCCCCGCCATATTGGGGCCGGTGATGATCAGGACTTCATGATTTTCCTGGTCGAGGTGGATATCGTTGGGGACAAAGCGGCCTGGCGGCAGCGCCGCCTCGATCACCGGATGGCGGCCCTCTTCGATGACGATCTCCTCGCCGTTGTCGACCTGGGGGCGGACGTAGCGCAGCTTGCGCGCCGCCTCAGCCAGGGAACAGAGAAAATCGATCTGGGCAAGCAGGGCTGCGGTCTTGAGGATACGGGCGCTTTCGGCGGCGACCGTCCCCCGGATACGGGTGAACAGCTCGTACTCCAGGTCCACCCGCTTTTCTTGGGCGCCCAGGACCTTGCCCTCAAACTCCTTCAGCTCCGGGGTGATGAAGCGCTCGGCATTGGCCAGGGTCTGTTTACGGATAAAGTAGTCCGGCACATTGGCCATCTGGGCCTTGCTGACTTCCAGGTAGTAGCCGAAGACCCGGTTGTAGCCGATCTTCAAGGTGTTGATCCCGGAGCGGACCTTTTCCTCATTCTCCAGG
>Ga0233425_10009863_pt1 | contig 11892 bp, 7 predicted proteins | sample Watercolumn_Towu_2_FD_181712 | JGI IMG/M metagenome (GOLD analysis project Ga0233425, IMG submission 181712) | Freshwater microbial communities from Lake Towuti, South Sulawesi, Indonesia - Watercolumn_Towuti2014_140_MG | ecosystem: Environmental > Aquatic > Freshwater > Lake | place: Indonesia...
CCTGCCCCGCCACATCCTGCCCCGCCACATCCTGCCCCGCCACATCCTGCTTCGCCACCGGCTGCCATGCGCCCAACCGGGCAGCACCAAGGCCCGCGCCGACTGCCAGGAACAGAGTTCCCGGGAGCAGGAACCTGGCCGGCACCCGGAAATCGTCGAGCAGGGGCACTGTCTTGACCAGCAGCGGATAGAGGAATCCGTTTTCACCAAGCGCAGCCAGCAGGCACAGTGCGGCTCCCACGAGCAGCGCCGCCCCTCTCCGACAGCCTGCGGCCGCCATTACGGCCAGCAGGATGGGCCCCAACCCCACGTATCCGGCGAACTCCCAGCGGGACATAGCGACCCACCACCCCTGCTCCGCGTGCCCCCAGAACCACGGGAACATCACGTTCCACAGGCCCGACACGGGGAGCGACCAGGTCATCGACTCGCTCCCCTGCGCCGCGGCACGGGCCGATTCCCCGGCCACCTCCAACATCGGCACCAGTTGCACGGCGGACAGGCCGATGCCTGCGACCACGGCGAGCAGGGCCCGACCCGCTCCGACCAGAGCGTGTCGGCGCCGCTCCGGTCCGCACCTGCGGACAAGCCCCGCCCCCCATGCGGCCAGGAACCACGGGATACCGGTCATTCCCCCCAGCAGGACCACCTGGGGGGCGCCGGCCAGCACCATCAGTGCCAACACGAGCCCGGCCATGACGGAGGCCCGCCACGAGTCTGCCATGCACCACATCGCCAGCCACAACCCCGGCATCCAGGCCGCCGACGCCAGCAGGTTCACGTGCCCCGCGTACGCATGGAGCAAGAAGAATCCCCCGTACGCGTAGGCCAGGCCGGCGAGCGCTGCGCCTGCGGCCCTCGCCCATGTTCCGGGAACCGTCTTGCCGGCACCCCACGGACTCGACGCCAGGTCGCCGGCCAGCCGGTCCGTGAGGAAGAAGGCCAGCACCGAGGCCAGCAGGACGTGCAGTGCCACGGACAGCTTGATCCAGACGAAAGTCCCCGGGAGCATGAGCAGCCAGTTGGGCGGATAGGTGATTCCGGCTTGCCCGACTGCGTGAAGCGGCTGCCCTCCGAACACGTGAGGAAGCACGTAGGGGAACCGGCCCGCCAGCAACTCCGACCGAACGAAGTCGAGCACCGGGTACTGGTACGAGACCAGGTCGGTACCCGACCCGTGCAGAATCGCCTGCGTGAAGTACTCGTGGCGGAAGAAGAGCAGGTTGAAGAGAACGAGCGACAACAACGCACCTGCCCGTTCCCGTGGATACCCCCTCGACATCCGCCGGCTCCTCCCTGGTGGCGGCAGGGTAGCGCAGGCCGATCCATTGCGCAAGGGCTTCGCCCCACAGCGGAAGGTGTTCATTCCGAGAGGCGGCGAGGCAATAGCGCTGAGAGGCGGCGCACGGAGATTGAAAAGCAGGCTGGCATCGGTTATAGTCCGCCGGGTTTGATCTGGGGAGGCGAATGGCAGACAAGGTCACGGTGCCGAAGCTGGCCGGAATGAAGAAGAAGGGACGCAAGGTGGTGATGGTCACCTGCTATGATGCCACCTTTGCCAGGCTCGTAGACCGTACTGACGTCGATGCCGTCCTGGTCGGCGATTCCCTCGGCAACGTGATCCAGGGGCACAAGACCACGTTGCCCGTCACGCTGGAGGACGTCATCTACCACTGCCGGGCGGTTTCCCGAGGGCTTACGAAACCGCTGCTCGTGGGGGACATGCCGTTCCTCACGTACCAGGTCAGCACCGAAGAGGCCATCCGAAATGCCGGGAGGCTCCTGAGCGAAGGCCGGGCGGAAGCGGTCAAGCTCGAGGGCGGTCGGCGGATGGCGGACGTGGTGGCCCGGCTCACCGGCATCGGCATTCCGGTGATGGGGCACATTGGCTTGACCCCCCAGTCGGTCCACGAATTCGGCGGATACCGGATCCAGGGACGGTCCGAGGAAGCGGCCCGTGCCCTGCTCGACGATGCGGCAGCGCTGGAGCAGGCGGGTGTGTTCAGCATGGTCCTCGAGGGCATTCCCTCGACCCTGGCAGCTGCCATTTCGGCCAAGGTCTCGGTACCCACCATCGGTATCGCGGCCGGACCGGAATGCGACGGGCAGGTGCTGGTCCTCCACGACCTGCTGGGCCTGGATGAGGACTTCCGGCCGAAGTTTGCCAGGCGGTATGCCGAAATGGCGGGGGACGTCCGGGACGCGCTCAACCGTTTCTCCGAGGAAGTCCGGGCCGGGGATTTTCCCGGGCCGGAGCACAGTTTCGAGTAGGGGTCATCCATGCAGGTCATCCGGTCCATAGCGGAAATGCAGGCTCAGTCCCGTTCCTGGCTCCGCCAGGGGACCGTGGTCGGCTTGGTACCTACCATGGGGTATCTCCACGAAGGGCATCTCTCGCTGGTCGACACGGCCCGGGAGAAGTGCGGAGCGGTCGTCGTCAGCATCTTCGTGAACCCCATGCAGTTCGGACCGAAAGAGGACTACGACAACTACCCCAGGAACGAGAAGCAGGACCTCGACCTTCTCGAAGCCCGGGGTACCGATGTCGTCTTCATCCCGCGGCTCGAAGACATGTATCCCAAGGGGTTCGAGACCCGGGTGGAGCTCACTCGGCTGCCCAATCACCTCTGTGGCCTGCGTCGGGAAGGCCATTTCCGGGGGGTCACCACGGTGGTGCTCAAGCTCTTTGCCGCGGTGCTTCCCGACATTGCGGTTTTTGGCGAGAAGGACTACCAGCAGGTCCTCGTGATCCGGAGGATGGTGAGCGACCTGAACCTGCCGATCGAGGTCGTGGCAGCCCCAACGGTACGGGAACCGGACGGTCTCGCCATGAGCTCCCGCAACTCGTACCTGTCGCCGGATGAGCGTCGCACGGCGGCCTGCGTCTTCCAGGCACTGCTCCGGGTGCGCCAGATGGTGAACGGCGGAGTCGTGGACACGATCATGCTGCGCAGGTCCATGACCGAGATCATCGAGCAGGCCGGGGCCCAGGTGGACTACGTGGCGGTGATCGACCCGGACACGCTGGATGAGCTCCAGCTAATCAAAGAACGGGCGCACGCTGCCGTAGCTGCATTCGTCGGCAAGACGCGGCTCATCGACAATCTCCGACTCAAGGGCTGAAGGCCTTTCCCATGTCCGATGCCCTCCATCAGGCCGAGGAGCTGGAAGGCGAAATCGCACTGCCGGTGGATGCAGCGGACTCGGGGCTGCGTCTCGATCGGTTCCTGACGGGCCACCTGCCCTTGTTTACCCGCTCCCAGGTTCAGCGGGCGATCCGGCTTGACCTCGTGACTGTGGACGGAGTGGTCGCGTGCAAGACCGGCCTTGCGGTGCGGGCGGGCCAGGAAGTGGTGCTCGTCCCACCGCCAGCCCTTCCGTCCCGGGCCACCCCGCAGGACATTCCGCTCGACGTGCTCTTCGAGGACGACGAGATTGCGGTGATCCACAAGCCGGCGGGCATGGTCGTGCACCCTGCGGCGGGCCACCCCGATGGCACGCTGGTCAATGCCCTTCTGGGCCGGTATCCCGAGATGCAGCGGCTGGACTCGCTTCGGCCCGGGGTGGTCCACCGTCTGGACCGGGGCACGTCCGGTGCGCTCGTCGTGGCCCGGACCTCCCGAGCGCGGGAATCGCTGTCCGACCAGTTCCTCGCCCGCTCGGTCTTCAAGGGATACGTTGCGGTCGTGGCCGGTGCTCCTCGTGAGGATTCGGGATGCATCGACCGCCCCATCGGCCGGCACCGCTCGGACCGAAAGCGTTTCACAGCGGTCGACCCGCTTCCGCCGGTGCGGCCGTCCGTCACCCTGTGGAACGTTGCAGCCCGAAGCGCGGCGCCATTCAGCCTGGTCGCAATCCGGATCCTCACGGGGCGGACCCACCAGATCCGGGTCCACCTGTCGTCGATCGGGCACCCGGTGGCGGGGGATGCGCTGTACGGAAACGGTCGCCTGCCGCCCCCATTGGCCACCGGGGCAGAGCCCCCGACCGGATTGCGGCCCTTGCTCCATGCGGCCTTGCTGTCGTTCGTCCACCCGACCTCGGGGAAGCGGCTGTTCTTCCATGCCCCCCTCCCGGGCGACTTGCGAAGCTGCATCGCCCATCTCTTCCCCGAGTTTGCGCCGGACCGCATTGCCGGCATGGACTTCTTCCCCGCTGCCGGGGACGCTGCCGGAGGAACTCGATGACGTCACCCCCGCTCGCCAGGCTTCCTTCCGTCGATGCCGTCAAGCAGGCGACCGCGCTGGACAGTGCCCGGGCAGGCTGCCCCGATTCGCTGGTCACGACGGCCGTTCGGGAGACCCTCGATGCGCTTCGCATTCGCCTGCGGACCGGCCCGCAACCCGACCTTCCGCTGGCCAACGGCAAGGTGGACCCCGAATGGCTGGCAGCGGAGGCATCGAAGAGGATTTCAGCGATGCTTGCCCCGAGCCTGCGCCCCGTGATCAACGCGACCGGGGTGGTGGTCCACACCAACCTGGGACGTGCACCGCTCGCTCCGGAAGCCATGCAGCGCATGGCCGAGGTCGCACTGGGCTATTCCAACCTCGAATACGACCTGGACGCGGGGGAACGCGGAAGCCGCCACCAGCACCTCGAGACGCTGCTGCTGCGCCTGGCCGGTGCCGAAGCCTGCATGGTCGTCAACAACAACGCAGCCGCAGTCCTCCTGGCACTCACGGCCCTGGCCCGAGGACGGGAGGTCATCGTCTCCCGCTCCGAGCTCATCGAGATCGGTGGGGCCTTCCGGCTGCCCGAGATCATGGCCCAGGGAGGGGCCATCCTTCGCGAGGTCGGCACCACCAACCGGACCCGCATCGAGGACTTCGAGAAGGCCATCTCCCCTCGGACCGGCCTGATCATGAAGGCGCACCGCAGCAACTTCGCCATCTCCGGTTTCACTACCGAGCCGACCCGCAGTGAGCTCGCAGCGCTGGCGCATTCCCGCAGCCTCCCATTCCTGGAGGATCTGGGCAGCGGCCTCCTGGCCGACCTCGGCCCTGCCGGGCTCGACCAGGCCGACAGCGTCACCGCAGCGATCCAGGCCGGCGTAGACCTCGTGACGTTTTCCGGCGACAAGCTCTTCGGCGGCCCCCAGGCCGGACTCGTTGCAGGCCGCAAAGACCTGGTGGCCCGCCTTAAGAAGCACCCCCTTACCCGGGCACTCCGCACGGACAAGCTCACCCTGGCAGGTCTGGAAGCGACAGCGGCCGCCTACCTGGCTGGCCGCGCCTCGTCGATCCCTGTCGTCCGCATGCTCCTGGAACCGGTTGCCCAGGTGAGGGCCCGTGCCACCCGGCTGGCGTCTCTCCTCGCCGACATTTCCGGCCTGGAGGCACACGTCACCGACTCCACGGCCCGTGTCGGCGGCGGCGCGCACCCCGACGCAGCGCTTCCGTCCGCTGCCGTCACCCTGTTTCGTCCTGGCCTGTCCGAAACCCGGCTGGAGCAGGTTCTGCGTTCTTCTTCGCCTCCCATCATCGCCCGCATCGAAGAGGGCCGGGTCCTTCTCGATTGCAGGACATTGACCGAGGCGGATCTTCTGTTGATTGCATCGGCGCTCCGACTCACCACTTGAGTATTCCCCGTCCCATCGGCTTGTGTCGATTCGATGGACAAGTCGTTCCTCTAGCGGGCAGTCGTTTTTCGCGCTTGCCTTCCGTTTCGCGCAGTGGCAGACTTCTTTCCAGGCAGCAGGGAATTCACATGGGTAGCGGATCGGAAAGACGAACGGATAAGCGCAAGAGCGAACAACTCGCTCTGGTGTTTCACTATGCCCAGGAGACCTGTTCCATCGCCACGCGCGACGTGAGCTGCAGCGGGGCCCTGGTCCGGTCGCCCGTCTCGTTCCCCTCGGGCACGCTCATCATCCTCGAGTGCCCCAACCTCTGCTCGGAGGGAGACCCCGCCATCCGCCTGCTTGCCCGAGTCGTCCGGTCCACCCGAGGCGTTGCGGACAAGCCGACGTTCACGGGCCTCGGGCTCCACTGGGTCCGGGCTTATGCGCACACGGAAGAGGCCCTTCGCGACTTCCTGCTCGACAAGCTGGAATTCGACGAGTCGGAGATCGGCCCCATCACCCGCGCTCCGTCGGGCGATGCGGTCTTCGACTTCCCGACCATCCTGCCCGATGCTTCGCCCTGCCCGCCGGTGCGTCCGTCGGACGGCATCGAGCAATATCGAGATGCCAGGGACAAGTTGCTCTCCATGCAGAAGGGGCGCCTGCGGCTCGAGTCACCGGTGGTCTACTCGGTGCAGAACATGCACTACCGGGGGACTCTCATCTCGCTCGGACAGGATGGCATCGTCGTTGCGGCGCAAGGGGCGTTGCCGTTCCTGCACGGCAAGGTGATCGTCCGATATCCGCTGGATTCCGCCCCCACGGCCCCCCGGGTGATTCTCTTCTGCGAAACCGAGATGGTGCTCGAACCGTTCGGACAGGAACCCGGCATGTTTGCCGCCAGCATCCTCGGCATGGATGAAATGGACAGCCCCGGCATCTTCCGAATCCACCTGCGGCGGCTCGGCAGCCGTTTACCACGCTGGTAGAACCCCCGGTCCGGCCCCTGGAGGTCCCTGTTGAAAGTGCCCCCCCTCTCGCACGACGACTACCGCCGGCTCGACCGGATCGGCGACCTCGTCGACCATGTCATCGACTTCCTGCTGAACATGCGGCAGAGCGGCCACCCCGGTGGAAGCCGCTCCAAGGTGCCCCTGTTCACGTCGCTGCTGCTGTCCGGCCACATGCGGTTCGACCTCCGGGCCCCGGAGAAGCGGTTTGCCGACCGCTTCATCCTGGCAGCGGGGCACTGCGTCCCCCTGGTCTACTCCGCACTGGCCCTGTTCCACCAGGCCCTGGGCTGGCGGCTCGAGGATACTGGAGACCCCCGCTTCGAGGTCCGAGGCGGACCGGACAGGATGCTCGGCATCGAGGATCTCCTCGGCTTTCGGCGCAACCGCGGCCTCTCCGGTCACGCGGAAATGGAAGGGAAGACGCTCTTCCTGAAGTTCAACACCGGGCCGTCGGGCCACGGAAGCACCGCTGCGTTGGGAGAAGCCCTCGCCCTGAAGATGGCCGGTGCCTCGCAGGTCAACGTCTTCGTCCTGGAGGGGGAAGGCGGGCTGACCCCCGGGGCCAACATGGAAGCACGGAACGCGGCCTGGGGCTACGGTCTTTCCAATCTCTGCTGGCTGATCGACTGGAACGACTTCGGCATCGACAGCCACCGGGTCAGCGACGTCGTTCCCGGCACTCCGGAATCGTGGTTCGAATCGGCTGGCTTCCGCACGTTCGGAGTTCCGGACGGCACGGACTGGGAGGGGTTGCTGTCCGCGCTCCGCCTCGCCACCCGGAAGGACTCGAATGAGCAGCGGCCGTCCATGATCTGGGCCAGGATGCGCAAGGGGAGAGGCTACCTGAAGTACGACTATGCGTCCCACGGGACACCCCATCCTCCCGGCCACCCGCACTTCTGGGAGACCAAGCGGCCCCTCGTCGAGAAGTGGGGGGTCGAGCTTCAAGGGTTCGGTTGCACCGGCCCGGACACTCTCCAGGAGCGGATTGCCCAGACACGGGTCAATCTGGGCCGGCTGTTCGATGCGTTTCGGGCCGACCGGGACCTCGTCGAATGGCTCACCGACCGGCTGGCCGACATCGGGGATTCGGTCCCGGAGTCGTTGCCTGGCTGGCGGCTCTCCTCGCAGCGCGCCAACCCGTGGTCCGATTCCCGGTTCTTCGAGCCGGAGCGCTACCCGGAATCCCTGTGGGCCGCACCGGGGGAACGCGTTGCCAACCGCCAGGCCCTGGGCCGCTGGGGCGCCTACGTCAACGCTCTGGCCCGCCGGGACTATGGCCGCCCACTGTTTGTCGCCATGTCTGCGGACCTTGCCGAGTCCACCAACATCGCCGGCTTTGCTGCCGACTACTCCCCCGAGCTACCCGGCTTCGGCAGGTACGACCGCGCTGCGAACCCGGGAGGGGTGCTTCTCCCGTCGGTTATCACCGAGTTCGTCAACGCCGGCATCTGTGCGGGGATGGCCTCAGTGAACTTCCACCCCTTGCCTGAACGCGAGTGGGACGGTTTTGGTGCTGCGTGCTCGACCTACGGCTCGTTCGTCTACCTCAAGTACGGGATGATGCGGCTCTATAGCCAGATGGCGCAGGACTGCCCGTGGAAGCTCGGTCCCGTGATCTGGGTGGTCGGCCACTCCGGCCCCGAGACTGCCGAGGACTCCCGGACCCACTTCGGGATCTTCAGCCCGGTGTGCACGCAGCTATTCCCCAGGGGCCAGGTGATCAACTGCCACCCGTTCGAGCACAACGAGGTCCCCGTCGTCCTGGCTGCGGCCCTCGCCGCCAGGGTCCCGATCGTTGCGCTCCACCTCACGCGGCCTCCGCTTCCGGTCCCCGACCGTGCCCGGCTCGGCCTCCCCTCCCACTTCGAGGCTGCCCGGGGGGCCTATGTCCTGCGCCCTTTCCACGACGACCGGGAGCGGCACGGCACCATCATCGTCCAGGGCTCGATGACCACGTTGAACGTGCTGTCCCTGCTCCCCCGCTTCGAGCAGGAGGGGCTCAACTTCAAGTTCGTCGCGGCCATCAGCCCCGAGCTGTTCCAACGACAGGATTCCGCCTACCGGGATATCGTGCTCCCCTGGCACGAGCACCTCGATTCCACCTACATCAGCAACCAGGCCCGCATCGCCATGACCGACTGGTCTGCATCCGCGGTGAGCGACGAGTATTCCATGACCCCGGACCGGGACGACCGCTGGCGCACCGGCGGTTCCATCGACGAAGTTTACGAAGAGGCCGGGCTCTCCCCGGACCAGCTCCTCGAAGGGCTGCGCAGATTCGCACGCGACCGGGAGCTGCGGCTCCGGCGGCTTGCCATCGACCTCCGGAGGTAACCCGTGGAAACTGGGACCCTCATCCGCCGCCTCGAGCGGCGCCTGGCCCACGAACGTATGCTCGCAGCCATCTCCGAGCTGCTGTTGACCGGCACGGACCGCGATTCCGTGCTCGACGAGGTCTGCCGGCTGGCCGGCGAGACCGCTGCGGTCAGCCGCTGCTACATCTTCGAGAACTTTGACAATGGCGAGCGCACCCGAAACACCGTGGAGTGGACCGCACCAGGAATCGAAGCGGTCAAGGACGGGCTCCAGGATGTTCCGTACGACGGCGTCCGCTATTGGAAGATCACGCTGGAAAAGGGCGAGATGATCCGAGCCGATGACATCCGGACGCTCCCTGCCGAAGTGGTCGAGATCCTCTCCTGGCAGGGGATCGACTCGCTGCTGGCCGTGCCGCTCCGCCTGTTCGACCGCTGGTACGGGTTCCTCGGCTTCGACGTGTGCGGAAGCACCCGCTGCTGGGACGATGACGACGTGGCCATGCTGGTAACCGTGGCCCGCCTCGTCAGCGCCTACATGGAAAAGGAGACGCTCCGCCTCCAGCTCATCCGGTCGAGCCGCCTCTCCGCGGTCGGCAGTCTGGCCGCCGGAATCGGACACGAGTTCAACAACATCCATGCCGGGATCCGCGGGCTCGCGGAGCTCAACCTCGAAGACAGGACGCTCCCGGAGCGAGCCGCCGCCGATCTCCGCCGAATTCTGGGGCTGGTCGACCGCGGGGTCGACCTCACCCACCGACTGCTCGGACTCTCCCGGCAGCGGACGCGGAATCAGCCGGTCAATTTGAAACAGGTCATCTCGGATGTGGCGGTGCTTCTCGAACGGACCTTCTCCGTCGAGCGAATCGGCTTCGAGTTCTCGACCGCCCTGGACGAAGCCTGGGTGCTCGGGACCCCTGCGGACCTGGGCCACGTGATGCTGGCACTGCTGCAGAACGCCGCGGAGGCAGTCAGCGAAGCCCCGGAAAAGAAAATCTCTGTCAACCTTCACCTGCTTGGGCCGGAGCGATACGAAGTCTCGGTCTGCGATTCGGGCCCCGGGATTCCGGAGGCCCACCTCGACTCGGTTTTCGAACCCTTCTTCACCACGAAGGGGAAGCTGGGCGGCGGAATGGGGGACAACGCAGGTCTCGGGCTATCGGTTGCCCTGAGCATCGCGATCCAGCTCGGCGGCAAGCTGTCCGCCGGCAACCTGCCCCGTCATGGAGCAGTGTTCACCCTGGAATTGCCCGCTGCGGCGTCGGAACGGACCGGCACGGAAACGGCGCTCCCCTCCATTCCCCGCTCCGAAGCCCGCATCGGAATCCTCGAAGATGAAGAACGAATCGCAGACATGGTCGGTCGTGCTCTTCGCAAGGAAGGCCACTACGTCGAGTGGTTCGGCTCGTTGGCCGAGGCCACCAACGCAGTCCTGCTCCGCCGCTACGACGTGTTCCTCCTGGACATCGGCCTCCGGGATGGTTCCGGCCGGGAGCTGCTCGAACAGATCTCCCTCCTGGCGCCGACGGTCCGCCCCAGGACCATTGTGATAAGCGGCAGAGATGAAGGCACGGTCCGGGAAGCCCTGGCCGGCATCCCGTTCGATGCCTTCATGCCGAAGCCATTCCCCAGCCTCAGGGAGCTGACCCGACTCGTCGTCCGGCTTCTCGGAACCTGAACGTCAGCCGAGCGATGCCGTGCCCCTCAGGGAGTCCCGGGATTCTGCATCGCCCGGCGACACACGGCAAAGACCACGTTGCGGGCACGTGGAGCAAGGGAATCCCCCGCCTCGAGCCGCTTCCCGAGCGATGTGCAGGCCGCAACGGTCTCCTCCGAATACCCGTCCGCCCACCAGGCCAGCAGCTCCAGCGCCTCATCGTCGACGGATTGCACGCCCGCTCCGGGAAGAACCTGCCGGCACTCGGCAAACAACCCCAGGTCGAAGTAGAGCAGGGCCAGCTCCCGTGCCGCCTCCCGCTCACCGCCGTCCGCCCGGCGGGACAGCTCCTCCACCCGTCCGGCATACGGCGGCTGGAACAGACGCTCCACCGCCCAGCGACGCACGAATGCCCGCTGAACCTCGTCCCACCCCGTTGCCTCCGACGGGGCCGGCAGCGCCCGCACATCCACCCCGGAGGCCCGGGCCACCCGCCGGATGTTTTCCAGGTTGTCCTCTCCGACACGCAGGTACACGCGTGCGTGATCATCATGGTACACCCACAACAGTCGCTCCGGCGTGGCATCCCATGTCGGGAACGGCGCTGGGTGCACCACCAGGTCGAACGGTACCTTCTCCGTCGCAGCGGCAATCGCCCCGCCCCTCCGGCTGACCGAGTCCATGGCCGACAACAGCGTCGCCTCCAGGTCTCCGAAATTGCCACGTCCGTCCGTCGCCACCCGGCACTTCGGCCACAGCCGGTACAACAGGTAGCCGCCCCAGGGCGCGTGATTCAGCACCCTCCCCTCGATGCCGGCATCGGCCAGGAAACCTGCGGCCCGCTCGGGAAAATAGCCGGGTTCCAGGTCCACGCCGAACCCGGCCACCACCTTCTCCGGCCCTCCCCCGTTGCGCATCACGTGGTAGTGCACGTCCAGGGCCAGCAGCCCCACGGTGACAAGCCCGATCACGCCATGTACGACTCTCAGCAGGGCGAGCCTCCAGCCCGATGCCGAAGTCGCTGAGGTCGCCATGGCCCGCAACAGGAACAGCGCAAGGACCGGGGCTGCCAGCCAGATGAATCGGACGTGCAGCAGGGACAGTGCTGCGAGAGGAACGCACAGCACCAGGTCCGGAATCCCCGAGCCATCCCGGCGGCCAAGGACCCGCCAGCCTATCGCTACCGCAAGCAGCGGCAGCCCGGCAACCGCAAGCCCTCCTGCCAGGTATTCGTGCAGCGACGACGCGTGCTCGAGCAGGAACTCGATGCTCCCCATCCATTCCGGGATGAAGCGGGCGCTCGGTCCCAGCATGAAGAACGCCTGGTACACCCCCTGCACGAAG
>Ga0233425_10009864_pt1 | contig 11890 bp, 9 predicted proteins | sample Watercolumn_Towu_2_FD_181712 | JGI IMG/M metagenome (GOLD analysis project Ga0233425, IMG submission 181712) | Freshwater microbial communities from Lake Towuti, South Sulawesi, Indonesia - Watercolumn_Towuti2014_140_MG | ecosystem: Environmental > Aquatic > Freshwater > Lake | place: Indonesia...
CGGTGCTGATCTGGATGAAAGGCCTGCCATGAGGGCGCCCAACAAGTTGGGCGTCCTATCGGCGCAAGCGGTTATTGGAGGCGGGGTGCCCGCACTCCGCGGCCTCCTCTCGCGCTGGCCCCGGTTCATGCTGATTCTATGCCTAACCTGCGCCGCCGTCGCCGGGAGCGGCGGTAGCTTGTCCGCCGACGAGCGCCTGGCCACCGCTCCTCCTGCGACGGCTGCGCCTGTCTCCGTCTCCGGCCGCGCGATGGGCACCACGTGGTCGGCCAAATGGCTGCCTTCCGCCGCCGCCTTCGAGCCGGCGGCTGCCGAAACTTCGCTGGCCGCCGCCCTCGAACGCCTCGAACGACAATTCTCCACCTACCGGCCCGCGTCCGAACTTTCCCGTTTCAACCGCGCGCGAGACACCGCCTGGTTCGCCGTCTCGCCCGAACTCGCGCGCGTCGCCCACCGTGCCCGCGAAATCAGCACGCTCACCGGCGGCGCGTTCGATCCCACCATCGCGCCGCTGCTCGAACTCTGGGGCCTCGGCCCTTTCCCCGCCCGTGACACCTGGCCAACCGCAGCCGAGATCTCCGCCGCCCGCGCCCGCGTGGGCTGGGCGCGCCTCGCAGTGCGCCTCGATCCTCCCGCCCTCCGCAAGACCGATCCCCAGCTCGCCGCCGATTTCTCGTCGATCGCCAAGGGCTTCGCCGTGGATGCTCTCTCCGCCTGGCTCACCGCGCATGGCGCAAGCAACCACCTCGTGCGCATCGGCGGCGATCTCCGCGCCTCCGGTCCGGGTCCCAGCGGCCACGGCTGGCCGGTGGCGATCGAACAGCCCGTCGATGGGCCGTCGTCCCCGGCACGCGTCGTCGTCCTTTCAAACCAGGCGTTCTCCACTTCGGGCAACACCCGGAACTTCGTCGTGCTCGGCGGTCGTCGCCTCGGGCACCTGCTCGATCCGCGCACCGGGGCGCCCGCCGCGGGTCTGCTCGCCTCCGTCAGTGTCGCCGCCGCCACCTGCGCCGACTCCAGTGCGCTCGCCACCGGCCTCTTCGTGCTCGGCTCCGATGCCGGCCCCGCCCTCGCCGCCCGTGAACATCTCGCCGCCCTCTTTCTTGTCGGCGGCGGCCCCGCTTTCGCTGCCCGCCCGAGCCCCGAGTTCGCCGCGCACTTTTCCCGTGGCCTTCCGGATCTCGCCGCGCGAGACTGAAACCCAGCCCGCGGCGCGCCGTCGCCCGCCACCCTTTCTCTCTCCCGACCATGAATGCCCCGCCCGACCCGCTGCCGCCGGACTTCGCCTCGCCCGGCGAAATGCCCGCCGCCGAACTTCTCGCGCTCGGCGCCCTTCCCGTCGATCGCCTCCGCGCCTGCGCACGGATTCCCTTCCGTCTCCTGCCCTCGCGCGCCGCCCTGCTCGACGACTTCGCCGATCGCCTGCTGGACGAGATCGTGGAACGCAACCGGCGCGGCGAACCGACCCGCCTCATCCTGCCCGTCGGCCCGGTCGCGCAGTACCGCCGGGTCGTCGAGCGTTCGAATCGCGAGCAGATTTCCTGGCGGCATGTGCACGTGTTTGGGATGGACGAATTCCTCGACTGGCAGGGTCGCCCCGTGTCCGAGGAGCATCCGCTCAGTTTTCGCGGTTTCATCCAGCGCAGCGTAGTCGAGAAACTCGAATCCGCCCTGCGGCCGCCCGCCGCGCAGGTGGTCTTCCCGCATCCGTTCCGCATCGATGAAATCAGCGAGCGCATCCGGGCCGCCGGCGGAGTCGACGTCTGCTACGGCGGGATCGGCCTGCACGGGCACGTCGCCTTCAACGAGCCGCCGCTGTCGCGCTGGAACCGGATCACCGTGGCGGAGCTCCGCGCATCGCTCACCCGGGTCGTCGCCCTGGGCGACGATTCGATCGTGGTGCAGAGCATCCACTCCTCCGGCGGCAATTTGACCGCCATCCCGCCGCTCGCCGTCACGCTCGGGATGAAGGACATCCTCGCCGCCCGAAAGATCCGCCTCTACTGCGCCGCGGGCGATCGCCACAAGATGATCTTCCGCCTCTCGGTCGCCGGCCGCGTCTCGGTCGATTACCCGAGCACGCTGGTGCAGGGCCACCCCGACGCCGAGGTCATGACCGACGAGGAGACCGCGCGGCCGATCGAGGTCGGCCTGCGGTAGCTGGCGGCGCGACGGAATCAGTCTCGGAAAGCGACCCCCCACAATTCACGAATCGCCAGCGCCGCGCTCCTCCATGGTCATCGACATCCACGCGCATTACCCCAACAACGAGCCGGACTTCCCGCGCCGCCTCATCGAGCTGCTGCCCGCAGCCGGTATCGACCGCATCGTCCTGTTCTCCGCCGGCGAAGCCTTCGGTCACGCCGACAACGCCACCATCCTCGCGGCCGCCCGCCAGTACCCGGAGAAAATCCTCGCGTTTGCCTTGGTGCAACTCGGGCGCGACTCGGCCGACGCCGTCGACCGCTGCGCCGCCGCCGGTTTTCACGGCTTCAAGGTGACCGTCCCGCAGGCCGCCTACGACGACGAGGCGTTCTTCCCCGTCTACGAACGGATGGAGCGCACCGGCCTGCCGCTGCTCGCGCACACCGGCATCGTGATGCGGTTTCCCCCGCGGCCCGACCTGCGCGTCAATTCCGACTGGATGCGCCCGATCCGCCTCGATGCCGTGCTGCGCCGCTTCCCGGGGCTCAACATCATCGGCGCGCACCTCGGGGCCCCCTGGCACGAAGAGGCCTCGATGATGGCGCGGCTCCACCCCAATTACTACGTCGACCTGACCGGCGCGTGGTGGGGCGGCTGGCGGGCCAACAAGAAGCCCGAGTTCTACCACTACCATTTCTTTTGGGAAAACGCCTGGGACAAGGTCCTCTTCGGCACCGACATTCTCGCCCTGCAGGAGCTGCTCCCGGCCAAACGCTTCCACGACGACCTCATCCGCTCGCTCGGCCTGCCGCCAGAAACGGTCGCGCGTATCAACGGCGGCACCGCAGCCAAGCTGCTGCGGCTGCCTTCCGCCTAATCTCCGCGCTTTTCAAGCGCCGCAGGATCGCCCATCTGTATACCGAAGCCTCCACCATGAAGACCCTCCGTGCCGCCCTCGTCCTGACCCTGCTCTCCTCCGCCGCCTCCGCCGCCCACAACGAACTCACCCCCGCGGAAAAGAAGGCCGGCTGGCAACTCCTCTTCGACGGCCAAACGCTCACCGGCTGGCGCCCTTACAACAAGAAGACCACGACTGTCACTGGCTGGGACGTCGTCGACGGCACGCTCCACGCCCTGCCCAAATCCAAGGGCGACGCGATCATCACCGTGCGCAAGTTCCGCGACTTCGAGTTCTCCTGGGACTGGAAGCTCGCCCCCAAGGGCAACAACGGCGTGAAATACTTCGTGACCGAGGCGCGCCCGAAGTCCCCGGGCCCCGAGTATCAGATGATCGACGACACCGGTCATCCCGACGGGCGCCTGGGCGCCGACCGCCAGACCGCCGCGTTCTACGAAGTGCTCCCGGCGGCGCCCGACAAACCCCTGCGTCCGATCGGAGAGTGGAACACCTCGAAGATCGTCGTGCGCGGCCGCACGGTCGAGCACTGGCTCAACGGCCGCAAGGTGCTCACCTGGGAAATCGGCAGCGACGCCGTCAAGGCCGGCATCGCCGGCAGCAAGTTCAAGAACGAGGCCGGCTTCGGCGACAAGATCGAGGGCCACCTCATGCTCACCTACCACAACGACGACTGCTGGTTCCGCAACGTGAAGATCCGCGAGCTGCAGCCGTAGAGTAGGTGTTCCGACGCCCGCCCAGCGGAGCTTCCGCCGACGTGGGCAGAATCCGCGCGCGATGAGCCGCTCCCCCTCCGCCCGCACCGTCGCCCGCTGGCACGCGGCGCTGCGTTACTTCCGCTTTGTTCGCGCGGTCGGCGGACACGCCAACGATTACGATTCGCTCTCCTGCCGGCTGCCCTTTGCGGGCGAGCCGGGCCTGCTGGCGTTGTGCGCCAAGTTGGATTTCACCCTGACCGTCATCCCCGAGGGCGCCCCGCGGGAGGAGCTGGGCCGCAGCTACTCCTGGCCCGAATGGAACCGGATCTGGCACCCGATCCGCGCCTACCCACGCTACGCCCTGCCGGGGTTCACCCGCCTGTTCGGCCTGCCCGCGTTCCTCCACGTGGACGCCGCAACGGTGCTGGTCGATGCTTGTGGCGCGACTGGCAACTCGTGGGAAGTCACCCAGGCAGATTTTCGCCACGCGGCAAGACTCGAGGGCGAATTCGCCCGCCGCGGGATCGCGCCCCTCGCCCCCGCTCCTGCGTAGCGCCGCCGCCGGCTTGCCTCCAATCCGCCGACTCCCGTTTCGCTTAGGAGGTGTCGGGCAGCTTTTCCATCGTCAAGCTGCCATCACGCCGCCCACCGATTGATGTCGACCCCGCCCGCTCTGAGCCGCTGAAGTCAGGGCGATGTCCTTCTCTGCTCCCGCCACGCGAACGGTCCGGGCCCGGCGCCCCGCCGCCGACCTCGAGATCCAACTGCCCCACGCCACCGACTGGCGCACGACCGATCAGGACGAGATCAACCGCCGCATCTTGCGCGCCCGCGCCGAGTGCCCGCCCGTCCGCAATCTCGATCGGCGGCAACCCGTTTTTTCCAACTTCGAGGTGCGTTCGCGCAGCGGGATGAACTACGAGGTCGAAGTGCGCGACTTGGCCGGCCGCCGGTTTGGTTGCACCTGCACCGATTTCCAGATCAACGGCCTCGGCACCTGCAAGCACGTCGAGGCCGTGCTGCTGCACCTGGGAGCGCGCGGCCGTCGGGCGTTGGCGGCCGCCGGACGGAACGGCTCGCCGCGCGTCGATCTCGTGCCCGATCCTGATCGTCCGGTTCTTCGCGTCGAACGCAACGCCGAGGCCCTCCCGCGCGCGTTGCGGCGCTGGTTCGACGCCGGCGGCTGCCTGCCCCTCGAGTCGCTCCAGGATTTTCAGGCGGCCCTCGCCGGCCTCGGTGACGAAGCCGCGCACGTGCGGCTCTCCGTCACCATTGCGCCGTGGCGCGAGAGCCTCCGCGCCGCCGAGGAACGGCTCCGCCTCCGCCACGAATACGAGCAGAAAGTCCACTCGGGCGAGTACCCGCCGCACGAGACGCTAGTGCCGCTTTTTCCCTACCAGCGCGAAGGTATGCTCCACCTCGCCTTCACCGGCCGCGCACTCCTGGCCGACGAGATGGGCCTGGGCAAGACCATCCAGGCGATCGCCGCCTGCGCCCTGCTCCACCGGCTCGGGCAGGCGCAGCGCGTGCTCGTCGTCACGCCCGCGTCGCTCAAGACCGAATGGGAGGAGCAGATCAAGCGCTTCACCGCCCTGCCTTACCAAATCGTCTTCGGCGGCCGGGCGCTGCGCCTGCGCGCCTACGACCACGCCCCGTTCTTCACCCTCGTCAATTACGAGCAGATGCTCGCCGACACGCTCGACGTGAACGCCCGGCTGCGGCCCGACATCGTCGTGCTCGACGAAGCCCAGCGGATCAAGAACTGGGCCGCCAAGACCGCCCAGGCGATCAAGCGCCTGCGCAGCCGCCACGCCTTCGTGCTCACCGGCACCCCGATCGAGAATCGCCTCGACGAACTCTACTCGATCGTCTCGTTCCTGGATCCCCGCATCTTCGGGCCCCTCTTCCGGTTCAACCGCGAGTTCTACCGGCTCGACAACCGCGGCCGGCCCGAAGCCTACCTGCAGTTGCAGAAGGTGCACGAGCGCATCCGCCCCTACCTCCTCCGCCGCCGCAAGCGCGACGTCGAGACCGAGCTGCCCAACCGCACCGACCGCAACCTCTTCATCCCGCTCACCCCGGCCCAGCGCGACGAGTATGTCCTCCACGAGAAGATCGTCGCCAGGCTCGTGCAGATCGCCAAGCGCCGTCCGCTTTCACCCCCGGAACAACAAAAACTCCTGAGCGAACTCGGCTGCCTGCGGATGCTCTGCGACACCCCGTTCATCCTCGGTCGCAGCGACCGCACCTGCCCCAAGCTCGACGAGCTCGAGCGGATCTTCGACGAGGTGTTCGCCACGCCCGACGTGAAGGCGATCGTCTTTTCCGAGTGGACCGGCATGCTCGAACTCGTGCGCGACCTCTGCCGCCAACTCGGCCTCGGGTACGCCTGGCACACCGGCGCCGTTCCGCAACAACAACGGCGCACCGAGATCCGGATGTTCAAAGACGACCCGAACTGCCGGGTCTTCCTCAGCACCGATTCCGGAGGCGTCGGCCTCAATCTCCAGAACGCGAGCGTCGTGATCAACTGCGACCTGCCGTGGAACCCGGCCAAACTCGAGCAGCGCATCGCCCGCGCCTGGCGCAAGCTCCAGAAGAACGCCGTGACCGTCCTCAACCTGATCGCGACCGACACGATCGAGCACCGGATGCTCGGCACCCTCGAGGCCAAGCGCTCCCTCGCCGATGGCGTGCTCGATCTCCAGGGCGACCTCGACGAAGTCCCCCTGCGCCCGGGCGGGCAGAGTTTTCTCCAACGCCTCGAGCAGACGCTCTCGGCGGCGCCCGCCGCCGCGCCGGCGCCAGCCAGGCCGCCGCCGCCGGCGGACCCCGGCGAAGCCTTTGCGCAAAGCGCCGCCGCCCTGCTCGGCCCCCGGCTCCTCGCGTGCCAGGAACGCTACCCCGACGCCGACGCGCCCTGCGTCGTTGTCGTGACGGTGGAGCGCGATGCCGAGAGCTGGCTCCCGCGGCTCGAGGAACTGCACGCGCAGGCGTTCGCCGCGACCAAGCCCGCCGGCCCCGTGCGCCTCGAAGTGCTCGATCACGCCACGGTGCGCGCGCTCGAACGGCTCGAGGCGGCGGGGATCATCCAGTCGCGGGCTCGCGCGACCCGCCAGCTCCTCCCGGCATTGGCCGCCACTGCGACCGCCCTCTCCGACGAGGAAAAGGCCCGGGCGGCCAATTACCGCCGGCAGGCCGCGAAGAAGATCAAACTCGCGAAGATCCTCCTCGCCGAAGATCTGCCCGACGAGTCGCGCGACGCGCTGCGCGAGGCCGGCCGGCTGGCCGGCTCCGCGGTTGCCGTCGAGGAGCGCGCCTCCGCCGAACCCGCCACGCTCGCCGCCGCCGTCGCCCCGCCCCTCGGCCTGCGCTGGGGCCCGGCCGCCGCCCCCTGGCGTGCGTTTGCCGCCGGAGACTTCGTCGAGCCCGCGGCTCTGATCGAGGCGCTGCAACCATTGCTCGCCCCCGCGTAGCACCTCCGCCGTCCGCCCGCTGTCCTCCGCCCTCTGGCCCCCGGCCTCCGGCTTCCGGCTTCCGGCCTCTGGCCTCCGCCCCTCCGTCCCTCCGGCAATTCGCCGCAACCGCACCATCGACACGGCGTCTCCAGCGTGGTTCAATTCCGCCATGCGTTCCGGCTACTTCGCGTCCTGCCTCGCGCTCGCCAGCCTGGGCTCCGCCGGGGCCCAGACACCGGTGGCGCCGAGGATCGTCACGCATCCGGTCCCGGTCAACGTTGCCGCAGGCGAACGCTTCACGCTCAGCGCCACCGTCACCGGCACACCGCCCCTCTACTACCTCTGGTACAAGGACGATGTCCTCATCCCCGGCGCGACCGACTCGAGTTTCACCCAAATCGCCGGCCTGCCGACCGGGCGCACGTTTGCCACGTCCTTCTACACGCTGCTGGCGATCAACACCGCGGGCACGATCTCCTCATTTCCCGTGGCGGTGTTTGTCAGCACGGTGCCCACCACGCCGCCCGCACCGTCGACGCTGACTCCGCAAACCATCGCGTTTGCCGCCCCTGCCGCCAACGCGACGGCCGGCAGCGGCGTGGCGCTCTCTGCCACCGCCTCGTCGGGCCTGCCAGTCACGTTCTCGCTCGTCTCCGGCTCCGCCTCGCTCAGCGGCAATGTCGTCATCGGTTCGGGTGGCCCGGTGGTCGTCCGCGCTGCGCAAGCGGGCAACGCCACTTTCGCCGCCGCGACCCCCGTCGAGCGCACGGTCAACTTCCTCGCCGGCACGCTGGCGCCGTTCATCACCAGCCCGCCCACCGACCAGACCGCCCTCGCCGGTACGAGCCTCGCGCTGCGCGCGATCGCGATCGGCACGCCGTTGCCAACCTTCCAGTGGGAAAAGGACGGCGCGGCGATTCCCGGCGCGACCAACGCCACCCTCCCCTTTCCCAGCCTCACCCTCACCGACGCCGGTCGCTATACCCTCACCGCCACCAACCTCGCCGGCACCGCCTCCGCCTCCGCCCAGATCATCGTGCGCGCCGCCCCCATCCTGACGTCCCTGCCCGCCAGCCGGACGATCGTCGCGCCCAACGCCGCTACCTTCAGCGTGATCGCGACGGGCTTCCCCGTCCCGGCCTACCAGTGGCGAAAGAACGGCACGGCCATCGCCGGCGCCACCGGCCCCACGCTTTCTCTGGCCAGCACCACCAGTGCCGACGCCGGCAACTACGATGTCGTCGTCACCAACGCCCTCGGCACCGCGACGAGCCCCGCGGCCACCCTTACCGTCGTCATCCGCGATTTCACCGGCACCTACCTCGGCCGTTTCGCCCCGGGCACCGGCGATTTCGCGGTGCGGGTGCGCGCCGATGGCACGGCCATGTTCCTCGGCCACCTGGCGGCGCAATCCTCCGGCTTGGTCGGCCTCACGGTCAACGTCTCCCTCGCCGGCGAACTCTCCGCCACGTTGCCACTCATCGCCGCCACCGCTCGCGATGTCACCCTCCGCGGCACGATCGACGAAATCGCCGGCACGATCTCCGGCACCATCGCCGAACTCAACGCCCGCTTCGAGGGCACGCGCATTGCCCCGCGCGATCCCGCCTTGCCCCAGGCCGGCGCCTACTCCGCCGCCCTTGTCGGCAGCACCTCGGGGCGCGGCTACGCCATCGTTGCCCCGGACGGCCAGGCCCTGCTCATGACCGCCGGCGGCACCGCGCCGGATTTCGCCCGCGGCACGCTCGGCGCCACCGGGCGCCTCACCGCCATCTCCACCTCGCAGGCGGCGGTCGACATCGGCTTCTCCAGCGGCGCGCTCCGCGGCACCGTGCGCCTGCCCAACGGTTCCACCGGCACCCTCGCCGGCGCCATCGACACCCTCGCCGGCACCGAACACCTCATGAATCTCTCCGTCCGGTGCATCACCACGCCGGAGGCGCCCGTGATCGTCGGTTTCGCCATCAGCGGCACCACGGGGAAACAGGTGCTCGTGCGCGCGGTCGGCCCCACCCTCGGCCGCGCTCCGTTCAACGTCGCGGGCATGCTCGCCGACCCCAACCTCCAGCTTTCACGCGCCGGTGCCGCCGTCGGGCAGAACAACGACTGGGGTAATCCTGCCGCCAACGCCGCCGCGCTCACCGCCGCCACCAGCCGCGCCGGGGCCTTCCCGCTCGCCACCGGCAGCACCGACGCCGCCCTCCTCAACACCCTCAACCCCGCCGTCTACTCGATGTTGATCGGCGGCGGCACCGGCATCGTCCTCGCCGAGATCTACGAGGTGCCCGTCGCCAACGAGCTCCCCGGCTCACGCCGCCTGATCAACACCTCCACGCTCGGCGTGGTTGCGCCCGACTTCCCCCTGTTCGCGGGTTTCGTCATCGGCGGCACCGGCCCGCAGCGCCTGCTCATTCGCGCCGTCGGCCCGACGCTGGCCGCCGCCCCCTTCAATGTCGCCGGCGCCCTGGCGAATCCCCAATTCACCGTTTTCCGCGGCGCGACCGTCGTGCGCACCAGCGACGACTGGTTCCGCGACACCGAGGCCGCTGCCATCCGCGATGCCGCCGCACGCGTGCGCGCGTTCGCCCTCGGCGCCCAGAGCCTTGATGCCGCGATGCTGATCTTCCTCGAACCGGGTGCCTACACCGCGCAGGTCAGCGGCCCGGCCAACGCCCCCCCCGCCGCCGCCACCGGCCGCGTCCTGGTCGAGGTCTACGAAATACCCTAAAAAAGGTATATGCGGCAGTTGAGCGGAGGGTCCTCCCAGCCGCAACCTGCGCCCGCCCTCCGGGGAAGTGCTTCCTCTTCTCCGGGCCGAGCGGCGAGGTCTCGTGCCAAATTCTCCTCTCTCCCTCTACCGACGCTCAGTCCTTCCCCGTCCGCGTCACCTCACGGTTGCCTTTGCCTGCGTTGCCCTCGCCAACCTCGAGTCCACCGCGCAGATCGCCATCACCACGCCGGGCGTGGCCGTCACCGAGAACTTCGACTCCCTCGGCACCTCCGCCACCGCCACCCTGCCCGCTCACTGGCGCATGACCGCCGCCGGCACCTCCACCGTGACGTGGGCCGACGCCACCAACGTCACCGCCACCACCCAGCAGGCCAGCGCCAACTCCCCCACCACCGGCGGCCGCTACAACTGGGGCCAGTCGTCGACCGATCGCGCGATCGGTTTCATGACCTCCTCCGGCTACGCCAGCCCCAACAGCATCCTCGCCAGCTTCACCAACTCGACCGGCTCGACCATCCACGAGCTGACCATCTCCTTCGACTACGAACGTTACCGCCTCAACACCGCCGCCGCCTCGATCAGCTTCTCCTACTCCACCGATGGTTCGAATTGGATCTCCGCCAGCGCCGGCGACAGCGGAGCGTTTAGCACGGGCTCGAGCTCCTACGGCTTCACCACGCTGATCTCGTCGCAGTCGCGCAGCGTCACCCTCTCATCGCTCGACCTCAACCCCGACTCCGCCTTCTACCTGCGCTGGCACTTCAACACCACCGGCGCGAACTCCCAAGGCCTCGGCCTCGACAACTTCAGCCTCACGGCCTCGGCCGTGCCCGAGCCCTCCACCTACGCGGCCATCGCCGGCGCCACCGCCCTCCTCGGCGCCGCCTGGCACCGCCGCCGCCCCCGCCGTCCCTGACCCGCCCGCACCGTCCTCCGCCCTCCGTCCCTCCGCCCCTCCGCCCACGCTCACACCGGCGGCTTGAACTCGCGCGCGGGCGGCACCGCACCCGGTTTCAGCGGCAGGAACATCCGGTGCTCCCGCACGACGCGCCCGTCGCCCGCGACATTGTCCACCTCGCCCAGGCACGCGAAACCCACCCGCTCGTACAGCCGGAAGGCGCGCGCATTGGTCGTCACCGTGGTCAGCTCGATCCCGTCGCGCCCGGCCGCCTGCGCATCGGCGATCAGGATACGCAGCAGCGGCTCCCCCAGCCCCTGCCCCTGCCAGGCATCCGCCAACCCCACCCCGAGCAACGGCACCGGGTGGTCGATTTCCCACAGGAAGAAGTAGCCGACGATCTCCTCGCCGCGCGCCAGCACGTAGATTCGATCGAGCCCGGCCCGGTGGCGCTCCACGTACCGCCCGAGCGTCGCCTCGTCGTAGGCGTGCGGCAGGAAGACGCTGCGCGTCGCTTCGGAGAGTTCCGCATTGAAACGGGCCAGCGCCGGAATCTCGCCCACCGTGAGCGGGCGCACCTCCAGCCGCGTGCCATTGCGTGCCACCAAGGGGCCGGGAGCGGTCGGGTTCATGGGAGTTGACCCACCCAGCCTGCCGCACCCCACGCGAATTGGAAATCCTGGAATGAACCCGCTCCCCACGCCCGCTCGTGGGCTTCTCGAGTCTGCCATGTCCTTCGCTTTTTTTTGCATGAACCCGCACCAGCCTGTCTGGCGACCGGCCGCCAAATTACCTCCCGGCCGGCGAGATTCCATTTGAGCCCCGACCATCCGGACATAGCTGCGCGTGTGGTCGAATGAAACTTCAGCATGCAGCCGGGGCCTGCGATGCCAAGCGGCCGATGTAGGATTTGCCTACGACACGGCGAATCACAGTCGAACTTCCCGAAGAAGCCGCCCGGGCAATCGATTGTCGCCCGGAAGATCTGCCTGGCGCCATCGAACAGGTCATTGCGCTTGCAGGCGAAACATCGCCGTCCGCAGT
>Ga0233425_10009865_pt1 | contig 11890 bp, 11 predicted proteins | sample Watercolumn_Towu_2_FD_181712 | JGI IMG/M metagenome (GOLD analysis project Ga0233425, IMG submission 181712) | Freshwater microbial communities from Lake Towuti, South Sulawesi, Indonesia - Watercolumn_Towuti2014_140_MG | ecosystem: Environmental > Aquatic > Freshwater > Lake | place...
GGATCACCTCGCGGGTGCGGGAACTCGGGAATCTAGGGAGGGGAGGGAGAGGCGTCAACCGGGAGGGTGGATTCTGGTTACCTGCCTGTCCGGTCTTTACCTGTGCCGGTCCCGCGGACCCCTCCAGAGTGGCCTTCCCTGCGGCTTGCTGTCTCGGCGGTATTCCGCCAAAGCGTTGGCGGAAACCCTTCCGCCGGCCGCGCTGCGCCATTGGGAAGGCCGAGCCTCGCAGCGAGCGGGACCGGCGAAGTCCACCGACAGGCATCAACCGGATAGGCATGTCTGGTTATTCAAGGCACTCTCCTGGAGCCCCGGCTTGCCTGCCGCCGCCAGCCACCTTCGCGCCCTCCTCACCCGCGGTCGGGAGAGTGGGTTTGCCTTCGTGCTGGGGGTTTTCCTGGCCTCCCGCGTCGTCCTGGAGGTGGTGGGCGTGCTGGCCCGCACCGTGCTGTGGCCCTTCGTGGGCGAGCGCTACGTCTGGACCTACCACCCCTCGCCCTGGTGGGACATCTGGGGCGTGCTGGACTCCGGCTGGTACCTGCGCATCGCAGCGCAGGGGTACCTCGCCGGCAGCGCCGATGGCCAGGGCTCCACCCTGGCGTACTTCCCGGTCTACCCGGTCCTGGTCAAGGCGCTCGCGCTGGTCACGGGCGATGCCCTGGTGGCGGGGGTGCTGCTGTCGAACCTCTGCTTCCTGGGCGCGCTCTGGCTGCTGTACGACCTGGTGCGCGCCCGCACCGACGCCCAGGTCGCCTCCGCCACGGTGCTGTTGGCGGCCTTCTTCCCCGGCTCCTACGTGTTCTCGTCGGTCTACACCGAGTCGCTGTTCCTGCTGCTCTCGCTCGCCAGCCTGCACTACGCCCTGCGCGACCGCTGGGGCATGGCCGGCCTGCTCGGGGCGGCGCTCACCGGAACCCGGCTCCTGGGCATCGCGGTGCTGGCTCCGCTCGCGCTCCTGTGGGTCGAGCGCCATGGTTGGGTCAGCCTGCGAAGGCTTCGTGGCTGGGTCCGCCTGGCCCCCCTGGCCCTGGTCCCCGGGGGGTTGGCGGCCTTCATGCTGTTCCTCGACCACCTCACGGGCGATCCACTGGCCTTCCTGCACGCCCAGGCCGGCTGGGACCGTGGCTTCCAGAACCCGGTGCTGGCCTTCCTCACCCCCCTCTGGCACCCCACGTCCTACAACTGGTTCCAGACCCTGTTCGGGCTGGTCTGCCTGGGCGCACTGGTCCCGCTCGCCCGCCGCCGCCTGTGGCCCGAGCTGGTCCTCGCCCTGCTCCTGCTCGGCACCCCGCCTTTCAACGGGGTGCCCTACGCCCCGCTGGAGTCCTACGCCCGCTACTGCCTGGTGGCCTGGCCCGCCTTCGTCGGGTTGGCGCTGCTGCTGCGCGAGCACGGGCAGGTCCGCACCACGGTCATCGCGATGCTCGCCACCCTCGACGGCCTGCTCATGGCCTTCTGGGCCACGGGGATGCTGTTCGTGATGTGATCAGCTCCAGCGCCTCAAGCCCGCGAAGTCCTGGATGTGCCCGAGGATCGCCCTCGCGCCGCGGAAGAGGTAGTCCATGTCCTCGATCGATCGCATGCCGGCGAGGTGGCGCATGAAGAAGCGCGGATCGAGGAAGATCTTGTAGAGTTGGCCCGCCATGCGGACGACCTCCTCCTCGCCCATGTCGGTCAGCGCGCAGACCGGCTCGGTCATGTCGTAGCGCTCGTAGGCGTCGGCCGGGAAGCGGAGCCAGCCGTTGCGTCGGCAGAGGTCGAACAGGGGCGTGCCGGGGTAGGGCACGACGACGGTGGCCTGGAGCATGTGGGCCTGGCCCGTGAGCATCAGGTGGCGGGCGAGGCGCAACGTCTCCCAGGCGTCCTCGCGGGTCTCCCAGGGGTAGCCGACCATGAGCGTGAGCTGGACCTCCAGGCCGTGCTCCTTCGCCAGGCGCGAGCCCTCCAGGATCTGCTCCACGGTGAGGTTCTTGTGGAGGATGTCCAGCGTGCGCTGGTTGGCCGACTCGACCCCGATGAGCAGCTTGCGGAAGCCGGCCTTCCGCATGAGGGCGGCGCTCTTCGGGGTGAGGTAGTCGTAGCGGAAGTTGCAGTCGAAGAGGATCTTGTCCGCCATCCGCCGCTCGACGGCGCCCTCCAGGAAGCGCAGCAGCCAGCCGCCCCCAGGCAGCGCGCCGGTGTCGTCGAAGATCTCGCGTGCGCCGTACTCGCGGATCAGCATGTCCATCTCGTCCAGCAGGCGCTCGGGAGGGACGGTGCGGAAGCGGGGGTAGGTGGTGGTCCAGGAGCAGAAGGTGCATCGCCCCCAGGGGCAGTCCCGGCCGGCCATGGTCCACATGAAGGGCAGGCGCTTCTTCCACTTCTCGAAGTAGAGGTGCGCGTGGGTCAGGCGGCGGTCGATCCAGGGGAGATCCGCGAGGCTCCCCTCGTGGACGTAGGGGCCGGTGCTCGTCCACGTCCCGTCGGGTTGGCGGGCCACGATGCCCGAGCCGAGCGGTGCCCCCTCCGTGAGGTGGCGGGTGATGGAGGCCAGGGAGAAGTCGTAGTCTCCGCCCGTGAGCACGAAGTCGACCGTGGACCGCTCCATGGACTCGTCGGGCTTGCCGGCGACGTGGTCTCCGAACAGGACGGTCTTGACCCCCGGCGCGAGGGCGGCGATGCGTGGGAGCATGGCCCAGTGCTGGCGCACGACCGGGGCTTTTGTCTCCATGGCGATGAGCTCCGGGCGGAACTCCCGCACCAGCGCCTCGAAGGCGGCCCAATCCTTGTTCTCGGTGATGTGGTCGGCCCAGCACACCTCGTGGCCGAGGTGCCCCAGGTAGGTCGCCGCCGAGGCCGGCACGCAGGGGTAGAGGTAGCTCGGCCGGGACATCCACTGGAACTGCCGGTTCTGGGTCAGCATCGGGCTGCCCTTGCCCACGAGCGGCGGGTAGGCGATCATCACGCGCATCGGGGGACCTCGACTCCGGCAGGCTCCCGAAGGTGCCACGAAGGAGCGGGGGCGTCAACGACCTGCGGGGCTCGTTCCGGTTATCGGGGCACCATGCTCCTCGCGCTGCCCGCCTGTCTTCTCCTGCTTCTCCCGGCCCTGGCCCAGGGCGACCTGCCCGGACCGCCTGCGCCGGAGCTGGCCGATCCGTCCGAGCATGCGGAGGCCGCGTTCGGCTCCGACATCAGCCTCACGCTGGGGGTCGGCAGCCTGCTGGGCGCCTGGGTGGTGCCGCGACCGTACACGGCGCTCGGGCTGCGCTTCGACGCGTTCACCGTGGGGCGGGGCGCGGAGGGGCCGCGCGCGGGCCTGTCCCTCTTCGGGCAGAAGACCCTCGGCCTGCTGCCGCATGCGGTGGAAGAGGACGACGAGGGCAGCGCGCAGGAGTTTCCGATCGAGGTGGTGGAGATCGGCGCGCTGTGCGTGCTGCGGTCCGCGCCGTCCCTGCCCTGGGGTGGCACCGCCGGCCTCGGATTCTCCCGGATGGACCTCTCGCCGTACTACGGTGGGTCCTACCCGGTGCCGGTGCTGCGCTTCGAGGGCGGCGTCCGGCGCCACCTCGGCACCCTGGACCGCCGTGGCTTCCTCGACCTCGGTATGCGCCTGGGTTGGACCGAGATACGCAGCCCTTCGGAGCAGTTGGAGGAGCTCTGGTCGCTGGAGCTGTCGCTGGGGGCGGGGCTTCACGTGAGGTAGGGTTCGCTCACGGCGCCCGTGTCACCTCGATCTCCATCCCGTCCTCGCTCCAGGCGCAGGGGACGCCGGTCGCGGCGAAGGCCCCACCGAGGTCCATCGGCAGCAAAGAGGTACTTGGGCCGAAGTAGTTCAACCCGTCCCCTTGGCTCGGGAGGTCCATCGGCAGCAAAGAGGTACTTGGGCCGAAGTAGTTCAACCCGTCCCCTTGGCTCGGGGGCATCCTCTCACGGCACCCGCCGAACGTCGATCTCCATGCCGTCCTCGCTCCACGCGGTCGGGACGCCGGTCGCGACGATGCGTGCCACGTCGGCGTCGAGGTCCGGGCGCGGCGCATAGTGGTGCAGCAGCACCCGGCGGGGCCGGGCGGCGGCCACGATCCGCGCGACCTCGACGGCGTCGAGGTGTGCGGGAAAGGACTCGCCCGTCGGCAGGCCGCACTCGCAGAGCAACAGATCGGCCCCGGCGGCGAGCTGCTCCAGGGCTTCTGAGGGGCCCGTGTCGCCGGAGACGACCACCGTGACGCCGTCGGGAGCTCGGAAGCGGTAGTGCAACGCACCTTCGGAGTGGTTGGCGGGCACGCTGGCCACGACGACCCCGCCGGGCAGGTCGGCCTCGCCGGGACCGCAGAGCGGCAGCTCGACCACCTGCAGGTCGAAGCTGTCGGCCATGAGGCTGGAGCCCCAGAGGGCGTAGAGGCGATCGAGGTGCTCGCCGAGGCCCTCGCTGCCCACCAGGACGAGATCTCGCACCCGACGCGGGCTGCGTTGGTGCTTCATGCAGAAGAGCAGGGCGGCCAGATCGGCGCAGTGATCGACATGGCGGTGGGTCAGGATCACCGCGTCGAGGAAGGCTGGGTCGAGCCCAGCTCTGGCCAGGCGCTGCAGGGTGCCGCTGCCCGCGTCGACCAGCAGGGAGGCCTGCTCGACCCGCAGCAGCGTCCCCGGGGAGCCCCGCAGGGGATCGGCGAGGTAGCTTCCGCTGCCGAGGACGCGGACCCTCACGACTCCTCTTCTTCCTGTTCCTGATCTCGTGCTTGTGCTCGATCCTGGTCGTGATCCGGTTCCTCGTCGGGCGGTGCCAGCCCGAGCCAGTCGGAAGCCTCGGACGCCAGGGCGTAGGAGAGATCCTCCGTCAGGCGATCGAGGTCGTGCGCGAAGCGACGGACGTTGGCCTGGAACAGGCGAACCGAGCGGGGCAGTATTTCCTCCTCGCCCTCGTGCGCGGCCGGGCTGCCTTCGTACAGAGCCAGGACCAGCGGCGAGATGGGAGGATCCACCGAACGCAGGACCGAGAGATCGGGGTAGCGCTGGAACACGATGGGGACGCGCTCGTAGAACGAACGCAGGGCTTCGGGCAGGCGCTCCAGGGAGCTGCGCACGAGCGCGGTCCACGGGATCTCTGCGATGGGCGGAGGCTCGGGCCATCCCTTGGGGTCGAGTGCCGCGGCGCGGGCGAGGTGCTCGTCGGCCTCCTCGAAGCGGCCGAGGCGCTCCAGCGAGAGCCCCAGGTAGGCGTGGGCCTCCGCGAGCCCGTCGTCGTGCGAGAGGGCGCGCTCGGCAACCTCGGCCGCGCCCAGGAAGTCGGTGTGCAGGAAGCGCGCGATGGCCAGCCCAGCGAGGTACAGGGGCTCATCGGGAGAGAGCTCGAGGAGCTGGTCGAAGACCAGCCCCGCCTCGCGCCCGTGCCCCAGCTCCAGCTCGGTGTCGCCCAGCAGTTCCAGGGCTTCGATGTTGTCGGGCTCGCTGTCGAGCAGCTCTTCGGCCTCCAGCAGGGCGGTGCCCAGGTCGTGGTCCCGGTAGGCCTCGCGCGTGCGGGTCAGGCGGAGCGCGGCGACCGCCCCCGGATCCGGACGGCGAGGGTCCGGGGTGCTGCCGTGCTCGTGTCGGTGCCGGGCCAAGGGCCTACCGCAGGAGCAGCAGCGCGATGAGCGCGCTGATGACCCCGACCAGCGCCAACGCGACGACGGCGATCCCCACTCCCAGCCAGAGCCTGCTGCGGGGTGCGGGGGCCCCGGCCGGCACGACAGGCGCAGGGCTGTCTGGCTCCGCGGGGGTCGTCACGGCCCCCTTCGCGGGTGCCGGCGGCGCGGAGGTGGTCAGGGCGCCGGCCCGGATGGCCAGGGAGAAGACGGCGAACTCGGCGACATCGCGGCACAGGTCGAAGCGTGAGAGCATCCAGCGCTCGAAGCGGGCCTCCTCGACCCCGGCGACCATGCGCCCGGACTCGTAGATGGGCATGGGGGCGCAGTCGAGGTCCGGCTCGTCGGGGACGACGGCGAGGGGAACCCCCCGGGTATCGCGCAGCCAGCGCTTGAGCGCCAACCGCGCCCGCAGGACCGCGATCGGGTAGCCCCCGGCCTCCTCGGCCTCGGCGGTGAGCAGGTCCAGGGGGTAGGAGGCGTCGTAGGCGTGGGCCAGCAGGGTGAGCTGCGCGTGGGGCAGATCCGCCCAGGCGGCCTGCAACAGCTCGGAGGGCGAGCGGCGATCGGTGAGCGCGTTCGGGAAATCGCCCCCCTGGATCCGCCCACCCCGGGCCTGCAGCTCCTCCTGGATGATGCTCTGGGCCCAGTCCATGAGCCGCGCGGCGTTGTTGAGGGTGACGATCTCCCGGGCGAAGCGGTCGCAGGATCGCTTCAGGGGCTCGCGTCCCTCGATCTCGCCAAGCCTGGACACCGTGATCGCGTAGTACCAGTCGCTGAACCGCCTGGCCATCTCCTGGCCGGCGGCGGCGTCTCCTCCGCGCCACTGCTTGAAGAGGGCTGGCAGCGGGGTCGGGCTCTGCGTCGTCATGGGTCGCTCCGTCTCGTGGCTCGTGGGGCGCATTCTACGAATCCGGCACGGCCTGTGCAAGGGCGCGCCGGTGCGCGGGCGCCCCGCCCGGAAGATTGCGTCCCGATAGCCCGCCGGCTAGGCCGGCGCATGGTTTCGCGGGCCCTTTCGCTGTGGTTCCTGCTCTTCGGGCCTGACGCGCGGGCCGGGGAGCCGTCCCCGACCGCCAGCGCGCTCGCCGCGGCGATCCGCAGCTACTACGACGAGGGCCCGCGGGAAGCCCTGGCGCGGCTCGACGGACTGCCGGCTGGGTCGTCCCAGCGGGGGGATGTCGCCTGGTGGCGAGCCCGCTGCCTGCTGGATCTGGATCGTCCCCCCGAAGCCCTGCAGGTCCTCGGGGGCGAACGCGGCGGGAACATCCCGGCGTGGCGCTTCGACGCCCTTCGGGCGCAGGCGGCGGCGCGGTCCGGTGCACCCGAGGTGGCTCTCGCGGCCGGCGCGGCTGCCATGGGGGCGGCCGGGGGAGAGCCCGAGACCGATGCCCTGATGGAGCACACCCGCCTGCTGGTGGCCGCCCTCGCCGCACGCGCGGGGCTGGACGACCAGGCCCTCCTGGCCCTCGCCGGGCTGCCATCGCCCCCGCCGGCCATCGACCTGCCTCCGGCGCTGCTGCTGGTGATCCCCGAAGCGGACGCGTTGCTGGCCGCCCCCCTGGCGCCGGGCGCGCGCCTGCCGGGTCCGCTCGCGTTCGAGGCGGCCGGGTCCTGGTGGCGTCTCGACGCAGGGGGTGGGCTCGCCCGACGGATCGCCGCCCCGACAGGCACCGTGCGGGAGTGCCCCGGGCCCGACCTGTGCACCTCGGACGGCGCGCCGGTGCTGCCCGCGGCGGGCGTCCGCTATGCGCCCTCCGTCCGCGACGGGCTCCTGGTCTACGGCGCGGGCCACGAGCCGCTCGCCGGCGACGATGGCGCGGCGGGCATCTTCGCCTGGGAGGGTGGACTCGCCCCGCCGCGGCGGCTCACACGCGCCCCGGAGGGGGCTTTCGATTTCGACCCCGCGGGCGGCCCGGAAGGCGTGCTGCTGTTCTTGAGACGGACCGGGGGACACACGCGGCTGCTGCGGTTGGAGCTGGGAGGCGAGGCGGCCGCGCTTGCGCCCGACCTCACCGCCGTCGGTGGCCTGGCGGTGGTCGGCGATGTCGCCGTGATGGCGGCGGTCCTCGAGGGGCGCGGTGCGCTGCGCTGGCTGCCGCTGGACGCCGCCGCCGACGCGCCGAGCCAGCCCCTGCTGGCCGCCGCCGTCGAGATGTGGACCCCGCGGGCGCTCACTCCTGGATCGGGGACAGCCGGGCGGTGGTGATGACGTGGTCCGCGACCCAGAGGTAGTGGGCTTCGACCCGCAGGGGTCCGTCCTCCCGCTCGATGAGGCAGCGCACCTGGGCCGTTCCGTCCGGCCGCAGGACGATCTCGACCTCCTGGAAGCCGACGTAGCGCTGCACACGCGCATGGATCGCCTTGTAGACGGCTTCCTTGATGGAGAAGGTCATCAGCAGGGCGGACCAACGGCGGCCGGCGGTGAGGGCCTCCCACGCGGCGAATTCGCGGGGGGTGAGGATGCGGGTGGCGAGGTGGCTGCGATCGGGCAGCAGGCACTCCACGTCCACCCCGAGCGTGCCGGCCGTGGCCTGCCCGACGATCCCGACGGCGAGATCGCGTTTGTGCGACACGGAGGCGCTGAACTGCCGTGGCGGGAGCACGGCCCCGGAGGGGTGGGTCAGGAAGGCCTGGCGGCGGGAGTGCAGCCGCTTCAGGGCTTGTTGTAGCGCCAGCCGTCCTCCGACCCATTCGGTTTGACGGCGACCCTCGAGGGTGGCGGCGTGCAAGCGCTCCCGCGGGTGGAGCCGCTGGAGGACGATCTCGCTGGGCTGGGGGCCTTCGGGCGGTAGGTGTACGCCCACCAGGACCCCGTGGGGCCCGGCGTGGGTGAAGGCCCGGCTCCAGGGGTCGGCGAACGGTTCGCGGGGGCCGCTCGACGGCGGCGGCGCGGCCTCACTCATCCGGGCGTTCCATCTCACGGTGGGGGTCGGCGTCAACGTAGCACGGTGGTCGACGGGGTGTCGGCGCCTCGCCCCGGGGCCCGAAAGAGGGTATCGGGGTGAGTCCCTCGCCCGTCGCTGCGGCGTGGCCAGCCCCCCCCCACAGGACCGGATGTGATCTCTGCTTCCATGGCATGGCTGCTGTTCGGGCTCGGCGCGGGGCGCGCCGTGGGCGGAAGCGACGAACCGCCGCCCGATCCCGCGGTGGTCGCAGCCGAACACCAGCGGCTGTCGGGGGAGATCCAGCAACTGGCCCGCAGGCAGGCCTGGGCCGGCCTGGAGCAGCGCTTCACCGAGCTCGTCGAGCTCGGCATCGCACCGGGTTTCGACGACCTGGTGTACGGTGCCCACGCTGCGCGCGGTCTGGGCAACGCCCAGGGCGCCTCCGACCGCCTCAGGCAGGCGGCGCGGATCCGCTCCACGCCGGAGATCAAGGCCTGGCTTGCCGACCTGGCCACCGGCTACGGACACGTGGTGCTCTCCTCGGCCAATCGACGTCCCGCGGCGCTGGTCCCCGAGGTGCTGCCCTTCGCCCCCGACCAGCGCGCTGCCGTCGAGTTCGCGATCGCCACTTTCGCGGAGCAGGGGCGTTTCGACGGGTTGCTGCCTGTGGGCACCTACCACCTGGGCGATACCGTGGTGGTGGTCGATGCGGGTGTCGCGTTGCAGATCGAGGTCTCGGCGCGGGCAGGCCGGGCTGCCGACGCCGCCGGGAGCGATGCCGTGCAGGCCGAGCTGCCCACGGAGGCCCTTCCGGAGGGAGAGCCCGGTGCGTCGTCCCAGCCCTGATCCCGAGCCCCAGTGCGGGCGGTCCGGAGCCGGGGAGGTCGGGGGGCTCGCGACCGTGGTGGGCACCGACTCCGCCGCCACCCGACTCGCCGGGGCGGTCGGCGCCATGCCGCAGCGTCGCGCGGGCTGGGTGGGGTGCTGGATCGTGCGCGCCGTGGCCACGGTGGACTCGGTGGAGGGTGAGCCTGGCGGCTGGGCGGCCGCCCTCCCTGGTGGGTGTGGCGGGCTGGCACGGCTGGCGCCGGGCAGCCCATCCCGCCCGCACCCGGCGGCCGCCGGCGCCGGCCTCGTGCTCGGCCAGGCCGTCGCGGTCGGGTTGGTGGGCCGGATCCACAACGCTGCACCGCTGCGCCAGGTGGTGGCCGAGCGCGGCGCCCTGCTGCGGGGAGACGACGACGCGGAGCTCCTGCTGCACTTGATGGCCCAGAGCTCCCAGCGCACCGTGGTGAATCGGCTGGTGGACGCCCTGGGGAACCTCCGGGGGGGGTTCTCGTTCACCCTGGTGACCGCGGGGATGTGCCTCGCCGGGCGCGATCCCCGCGGTTTCCGGCCCCTCTGGATCGGGACAGGCGAGGGCCTCAGCGCGGCCGCCAGCGATCCGGGCGCCCTCGACGCCATGGGGGTTCAACCGCTCCGCGAGGTGGGTGCGGGCGAGCTGGCCATCCTCGAGCCTGGTTCGCCGACCTGGACCCTGCGGCCCTGGGGCACACAGCACCCCGCGGCCTGCGTGCAGGAGTGGGTCGGGCTGGCGCCGGTGGGCTCGACCTTCGAGGGCCTGGGGGTACACGCGCTGCGGCAACGGCTCGGCCTGGCCCTGGCGGCTACCTGCCCTGTGACGGCCGATCTCGTGGCCTGCCTCCCGGGGGCCTGCCCGGTGGCGGCCATGGCCTTCGCGGCGCATCTCGGCCTCCCCATGGGGGTGGTCTTCGTGCCCGACGACGCGCTCGCCGCCCGGTGGGTGGCCCTGCCGGGCGCGGTGCGCGGTCGGCGCGTCGCGCTGGTCCACGAGCCGGGCGTCCCGGCCGCCCGGATGCGCGCCGCGGTGGCCTCCCTGCGCTCCGCCGGCGCGCGCCAGGTGCACCTCCGCTGCGTGGCGCCCTGGCTCACGGCCGAGTGCCGGTACGGCGTCCGCCTGCCTGCTCCCTGGCCGAGCGCCGTCGGCGCCGTGCCGGGAGACACCATCGCGGGCTACTTCGATGCCGAAAGCGCGGCGGCCCTCTCCCATGCCGAGCTCGCCGCGGCCCTCGGGCGGGACGGGAGCCACCACTGCGCAGCCTGCGGCGGGGGGGCGGAACCGCTGCCGCAGGACGAGGCCTCGGCCACCTACCAGCTCCCCCTGTTCGCTTCAGTCTCGAACGGGCCGAACGGGCGGCAGGCTGGTATGCTAGACTCCCCCCACACCCCGGGTTCAAGGAACCAGCATGGGTAAGAGCATCGGCATCGACCTGGGCACCACCAACACCGCCATCGCCGTGTTCATCGACGGCCGCCCCCGGGTACTGGAGGACGAGAAGGGCTACAAGGTCCTGCCTTCCTGCGTGTCATGGAAGGGCGAGGGGCGCTACGTCATCGGCCAGGCCGCGAAGAACCTCATCCTCAGCGCCCCCAACCGCACGGTCCATGCGGTCAAGCGTCTGATCGGGCGCCGGTTCGACTCGGCGGAGGTCCAACGCACCCGCGAGCGGGTGGGGTTCGACATCGTCCAGGCCCCGGACGGCGGCGTGGCGGTGCGTCTCGGGGAAGAGACCCTCACTCCCTCCGAGGTCTCCTCGATCATCCTGCAGGTCGCCCGCCAGATCGCGGAGCGTGCCCTGGGCGAAGCCATCGACGAAGCGGTCATCACGGTCCCGGCCTACTTCACCCACGCCCAGCGTGAGGCTACCCTGCAGGCCGCGCGGATGGCGGGCCTGCACTGCGAGCGCCTGCTCAACGAGCCCACGGCCGCGGCCCTGGCCTACGGCTACCGCAAGGAGCTCGACCGCCAACTGCTGATCTACGACCTGGGTGGCGGGACCCTCGACGTCTGTGTCCTGCGGCTCGCCGAGGGTGTCTACGAGAGCATCGCCTCCCGGGGCGACAGCTTCCTGGGTGGTGAGGACTTCGACTACCGCCTGGTGGACCACCTCGCGGACCACTTCCAGTCCAAGTACGGCGTGGATCTCCGCGAGGATCGCGTCAACCTCCAACGGCTCAAGGACGCCGCCGAACGCGCCAAGTGCGAACTCTCGTTCACGGATCGCACCACCGTGCTGGTGCCCCGCATCTACGAGGACATCAACCTGGAGCTGGTGGTGTCCCGCACCACGCTCGAGGCCCTGGTGGAAGATCTCGTCACCCGCACCATCGAGATCACCCGGCGCACCCTGGATGACGCCGGGCTGGCCGCCAGCGAGATCGATGATGTCATCCTGGTGGGCGGGCAGACCCGGATGCCCAAGGTGCGCGAGGCCATCACTGGCCTGTTCGGGCGTGAGCCCAACCGCTCGGTGCACCCCGAGGAGGTCGTGGCCATCGGCGCGGCCGTGCATGCGAACACCCTGGCCGATCCAACCG
>Ga0233425_10009866_pt1 | contig 11889 bp, 13 predicted proteins | sample Watercolumn_Towu_2_FD_181712 | JGI IMG/M metagenome (GOLD analysis project Ga0233425, IMG submission 181712) | Freshwater microbial communities from Lake Towuti, South Sulawesi, Indonesia - Watercolumn_Towuti2014_140_MG | ecosystem: Environmental > Aquatic > Freshwater > Lake | place...
TAAATCTTTACCAAGATCAATCTTCGAGATAGAAGGCTCAAAAGATTGCGCAATAGAGATTAATTCTCTTTCAAAGCCTATTGGATTTACTGGTGTAAGATTAGGATGGAGCATTGTTCCTAAGCAGTTGAAATTTGATGATGGAACTCCTCTAATAAAAGACTGGAGCAGGGTCATGAGCACATTGTTCAATGGATCATCTAACATAGCTCAGCACGGAGCATTAGCAGCATTAGATGAAAAAGGCATGAAGGAAATGCAGAACATGATTGATTATTATATGGGCAATGCTAAGATCATCAAAGAAGGTCTTGAAAGTATAAATATAAAAACATACGGCGGAGTAAACTCACCATACATCTGGGCGCATTTCCCCGGAAAAAAATCATGGGATGTTTTCAATGATATTCTTGAAAGATGTCATGTTGTCACAACGCCGGGTTCTGGATTTGGTCCTGCTGGCGAAGGTTTTATCAGATTCAGCTGTTTCGGCCATAAAGAAGATATAAAAGAAGCTGTGAAAAGGTTGAAAGAAAAACTATTCTGATTCTATCTTATCTAAAATAACACCAACAGCTTCTTGCTCACCTTTATCAGAATCAAGCTCTTTTGCAACATTATCCCTTACTCCATTTCTTACTTTTATTGGCAAATCAGAAAAATAATATACAAAATTAGGTTTTATATCTAAAAAGTCATGATATAGCCCCTCTGCCTCAGCAATAGCAAGCATAAAATGGAATAATTCCATCTCCACAGCCTTGCAGCCATGTTTTACAGCATCATCAAGCTCTTCAACTGTCTCATTTACAATTGAATAAACATTAAAAACTAAGTCTTTTCTTTCTGGCTTTGCAAAACCGTTTTTTAGAGGATATAAATGATGATTATTTCTTTGTCTTACATCTGTCTGATTTACAACTCCGTTTGGAAAAAATAGATCATGCCTATTCATACTTTTTAATAAGCCACCTGCTCTTCCAAAAACATTTGGTTTTATTGTTCTTTTTTTGCCAGATTCTCGTGCCAAAACAAAATATTCCCATAATATTGCTCTCATAATATTACAGGCTTGGTCTCCATACAAGTCGTTGATATTCCATACAAGTTTTCCATCTACATCAACAATTTGGGATCTAATATATGCGCTATTGCCTTTTTCGACAACTTTTGCTTGTTTTGCAAAAGCATCAACATTTCCAAAAACGATTGTATCGATATTTTGCACATCAACACATTCAAAAACCCTGTTTTTTTCATATTCGGGAGTTCTCACAAATGATCCTACAACATGAAGATAGGGCAATAAGCTATATCTCCTAAACGCATTAGTAGGATTATTATCTGGATAAATCACAACAAAATCGATGGTCCTTCCTCTTAAATCACAAGTTGCTTTTCTGTAGGATTCACCCATCTCGGAGTATCTTGTTTCTCTGCTAAGGCCGCTAAACTGAGGGATAAATAATGTTCCGTCAGAACGCCTATAAAAAAGAGTTTCTCTACCATCCTTTTGGTTGACAACAACAAGGCTATCACCACCATTACGAGCTTTAACTTCATTTTCAAGCTCTCCATTGTGTAATTCGATCTTTCTGATAATGGAGGGTGGAACATTTGCACTGGTAAGCCTTGTATCACCATATACTAAATCCTGTTCTGGTGAAAATATTCGCGTCATAATTTTTCACCGTCAAAATAAGTATGCAAAGCTTCCTCAATAACATGGCTTTTGCTTCTGAATAATCGGTTTTTAGCTATAGTTTCATTTATTTTAAGGATTAGATCTTGCTCAACTGTAACGCTTAATTTATGCCTCATAAGGTAGTATAGTATACTAATCATATTTAAAACTTTCGTTTTGTAACTATTATTTAGTGGTATCTAAAAACAAAGAAAACTTTAAATATTAATGTATTTATAAAACTATCATGGAATTCAAAAAAAACATGTTCTATATAACCGCAGATGCTGTAGTATTCACTATCCTCAGCAAGGAACTTAAGATTTTACTGATAAAGAGAAGCCATGAGCCATTTAAAAGTAAATTTGCTCTGCCAGGAGGAATGGTTAATATAGATGAGGACCTAGAGGAAGCTGCAAAGCGAGAACTTGAGGAAGAAACAGGTGTAAAAAACATTTTTCTTAAAAAATTGCATGCTTTTGGAGAAGTTAACAGAGATCCAAGAGGGAGGATGGTAACAATTCCATTTTATGCATTAGTTGATGGAGAAAAAATCAACCTTAATTCAACATCTGGTGCTGAATTTGCGCAATGGTTTTCTGTTTATGAATTGCCAGAACTTGCATTTGACCACAAGAAGATAGTTGATGACGCACTAAAACATCTACGCTATGAAGTAAAAAACACCAATATAGCTGTCCAGCTGATGCCAGAAGATTTCACCTTATCAGAACTACAAAATGCTTATGAGATAATATTCAATGAAAAACAGGACAAAAGAAACTTTAGGAAAAAAATAAAAGAGTTGGGGATTTTAAAAGCTATTCCAGGAACAAAAATGGATGGAGCTCATAGGCCTGCTAAATTATATTCTTTCAAAGAAAAGGGATATAAGATGCTCTAAAAAATAAACCTTTCTTTAAATTCTTTTTTGAGCTGATCAAGATTATTAAAAGTTATTGCATTTAATTTATTCTGCTCAGCGGCTTTTGTATTTTTGGCAGTGTCATCAATAAACATGCAGTTCTCAGGTCTCAACTTATACTTGTCAATAAGATATTTGTATATCTTAAATCCAGGTTTAATCAATTTAATTTCATTTGAAAAAACCATTCCGTCAAATATTTTGGACAAGTTAACACCGTTAACTTCAGATTTTTTTAAGATATCAGCAACAATAGAATAATTATTTGATAAAAGAAATAATTTGTAATTACCTTTAAGTTCTCTACAATACTCAACAACTTTGTAATCCCACTGAATAGCTTTCTTAAATGAAGAAATCATAAAACTATAATCTAATTCAGGAAGTTCCTTCTTAACTTTCTTGAAGTACTCACTAAATGACTCAATTCCAAGCAATATTCCTTTTTCATTATCAACAAGAGCATTAAAGACTTTCTTAACTTCATAATTATATTTTTCTACAATAATCTTAGCTACGTTCTCTGAATAAACTCCAGGAGTAAGCACACACCCCCAATCAAAAATAATATTTTTTATGTTATTTGAAGCAAGATATTTCATAAGCTTTAGCTTTAATTGTTCTTTCGTTGAACCGTTATTTACTGTTTCATAAAGAAGGTTCAGAAGATTTTCATCAATATAGGACTTATCTTTAAGCTGTTTTAGGATAAGCAAATTTTCATAGCCTTCAACAACCTGGCCAATCTCTTTTTTGATCTCATCAATCTTCTTACCCTGGCCAAGAAGATAACCAAATCTTATGTTCCTTGAATCAGGAGCAGTAGCAGTAACGAACAGATCACCTAAACCTGCAAAGTCAATAAAGCTGTGCCGGGTTATGTTTTTACCAATATTAAGATAATAAAATTCAGAATAAGCTTTAGAAAGCAAAGCTGCCCTAAAATTCTTACCCATATCAAAGCTATTGCAAATACCAACCAATATTGCAAGGATATTTTTATATAAACCTAACAATTGAATTCCTTTAATATCTGTAGTTATTTTTATGTAAAAAGTAGGACTTTCTAAAAATTTTTTTATTCTTCTTGTGGTTGCCCTATTACCAGCAAGCATTGCAGCAGCGGGGTGGCCTTGCGCAAGCTCTGTAGCAATATTAGGACCAGAAAGAGCCATTATTTTAGATTTATTGCATCTCAAAATATCATATATAAGGTCAGTTATAACCTTGCCATCTTTAAACAAGCCCTTGCTTATTGATATGATTGGCTGATTATTATAACACTTTTTCAAATTATTTAATACAACATAAGCAACCTGCGATGGTACAGCTAAAACCAGAATATCAAATTGTTTTGATTCTTCCAAAGAAAGCGTAGAATTTATTGATTTATTTAGAATAGCTTCCTTAAGATATTTTGAATTTCTATGGTTGTCGTTTATATCATCAACAACATCTTTTTCAATAGAATAAAGGCACACTTCATTTTTTCCAGAGAATACCTGGGCAAGAGCTGTACCAAAGCTTCCTGCGCCAATAATGAATATTTTTGCCATAATTTGATCAGATTTAATCTACTACTTAAACTTTACTTTTTCAGAAAGTTATGATTTTGTTTATAAACACACCATTACTGGATCTTTGTTTATAAATAAGGCCATTTCGCTTTCGCAAAGTTTATATACTTGTTAGTGTATATTATACAATAACTAATCTCCAAACAGATATTTGTTTGGGATAGTTAGTGTAAATATTACACTTATATTAAAAAAATGGTAGACGAAGCATACCAGCTCTTAACGGATATTGTAAACACAGGCCAATACACAGAATGCGCAAGAGTTGCACATGAAACATGGAGGGCAACAAAAGAAGCTCAAGGATGGAAATACGGCAAAGAAAGAAGCAATGAAGAAAAAACAAATCCTTTGATGCTGCCATTTGATGAGCTTCCTGACGAAATAAAAGGCCTAAACAGCTTAACGCCTTACGCAGTTGTAAACTTTATACGAACAAAAGAAGGCAAAAGAACATTGCACTGCCTTGATGAGCTGCTCAAAGAGATGTTAGATGGAAAAAATGGTCCTTTAGTCCAAGAAATGAGCGAATATGTACACAGCCATTTCCTAGTTGCGCAGCTTCCAAAAGGCGCAACACCTCAAACAAGAAAGGATATGATAGTCTATGAAGATTTAGATCAAGAAACACAATCATGGGACACAAACTCTGCTTTGGAAGTAATAAAATACCTTCGTAAGAGGTTAATTCAACAATGAATAACAAAACAATGCTCACAGACCTGTACCAGCTGACAATGGATGCTGCTTACGTTGACAATCAAAAAGATGAGATTGCAACATTTGATCTTTTCATAAGAAAGCTTCCAGAAGATTGGGGTTACTATATAGCCAACGGCATTGAAGAAGCAGTTGATTATTTGACAAATTTACAGTTTACAGATGAGGATGTTGAATACTTAAGAAAACAGGGAATTTTCCAAGAGGAATTCTTGGAGTTCCTAAGAACATTCAGATTTGAAGGGGATGTTTACGCAGTTAAAGAAGGCACACCCATATTTGCAAATGAACCTGTGTTAAGAGTAACTGCAAAAAGAACTCAAGCCCAATTTTTAGAAACAACTCTGCTGAATATAATAAATTTCCAGACAATGATTGCATCAAAAGCAAGCAGAGTTGTAAACGCTGCAGGCAATGCAAAAGTTGCAGATTTTGGATTAAGAAGAGCACAAGGAGAAGATGCAGCAATGTTGGGTGCAAGAGCAGCATATATTGCAGGAGCTTTTGCAACCTCTAATGTAAAAGCAGGTTTAGAATATGGAATCCCAATAACAGGAACTCATGCTCACAGCTTTGTTATGAGCTTTCCTAATGAGTTAGATGCTTTCAAAGCATATGTAAAAACATTCCCAAACAATCCAACTTTGCTTATAGATACTTATGACACAATCCAAGGAGCAAAAAACGCAGTGACTGTCGCAAAAGAGCTTGAACAGCAAGGAAAAAGATTAGGCGCAGTAAGAATAGACAGCGGAAATCTAGCTGATCTGTCAAAAGAAGTAAGAAAAATCTTTGATAAAGCAGCACTAAAATACGTAAGGATTGTCGCAAGCAATGATCTCAATGAATACAAAATTGAAAATTTAAGAGAGCTAGGAGCTCCAATAGATGCATATGGTGTTGGAACAGAAATGATAACTGCAAAACCAGTTGCAGCAATACCAGGGGTATACAAACTAGTTGAAGATGATGATGGTGCAAAGATTAAGCTAAGCCCTGGCAAAAAGACATTGCCTGGCAAAAAACAAATATACAGGAGGGTAGACGAAGATGGCAAATACCAAAAAGATATCATCGCAATGGAAGACGAAGTCATGGGAGGAAATCCTCTACTCGAACTGGCTGTTAAAGCAGGCAAAAGAGCAAGAGAAAAGCCAAGTCTTGCTCAAACAAGAGAATATTGTTTAGCTGAAGTCAGAAAACTGCCAGACTGGCTAAAAAAAGCAAGAGTTGCGCAGCAATATCAAGTTGAGGTTGCTCCAAAGCTGAATGATGTTGTTGAAAGGCTTTCATACAGATACGGAAATCATTTTTTATAGATTAGTTAGTGTATAATATACAATAAGATAAAGGTGAGAAAAATGTTGTTGATGTTTCCATTGCAAGAAAAAGTTGAATTGGCATACGACTTAGAGGGCGTAATGCATCTTCGTCTTCAGGAAGGATTCTATGCTGAAGACTTTTTCGCAAAAGAAGTTGGTTGCTTCATTTTAGAAATAAAATTAGGTGAATTTGCAACAATTGCTGATTTCAAACAAATTCAGATTGCAAAGACAAAACTGAATGGAGGATGAAAAAAATGAGAATTTTTTACAGTGTAGAAACACAGGTTGATTTCATGGATCCTGGAAAATCTATGTATGCTCCAGGAGTAGAGGTCATCAAACCAAACCTGAGACAGCTAAAAGAGTATGCACTAGCAAGAAAGATACCTCATGCTGGAGGCCGTGACATCCACTTTGGAACTAAGGAATATGCTGCAAGGGAAGTGGAGTTGAAAGAAAATGGTGGGCCTTTCCCAATGCACTGTAAGTTTGGCACAGAAGGCGCAAGGAATATTCCTGAGACAGACATAACAGGCATAGTACATCCGCACTATCTCGATGGACGCGTAGACAAAGAATTACTAATGAAAGGACTAAGGAAAGGAGTATTATGGTTTGAGAAGCAGCAGTATGATATTTTCACAAACCCTGCAATCGATGTTTTTATGAGAGAATTTGGTGTAACTGAGACTGTTGTTTCTGGCGTGTTGACAGACTGGTGTGTCAAAGATGCGGTTCTTGGAATGCAAAAGAGAGGTGTCCAAGCATATGTAGTCGAGGATGCCATCTATGCTCTAAATGCAACACCAGATGCTGGAAAATTAGCAATCGAAGAGATGAAAGCAGCAGGTGCAAGATTTGTCACAACAAGACAGGTTTTGGAGGATAGACTATAAGGTGATTAAATTTGCAAATCCAAAATCTAAGCATAATAGTAGGGAATGAAGCTTGCAATGCTAGCTGCCCCTATTGCGTTTCCAAGATGACTTATGGGTTAGATGTAAAATTATCTACAGAAGAAGTCAACTGGAGGAATTTTGGGATCGCTGCTAGATTTGCAAAAGAAGCTGGAGTAAATACAGTAATGCTCACAGGAAAAGGAGAACCTACATTATTTCCTGATCAAATCACAGAATATCTTGAACATTTACAAGAATTCAGGTTTCCTTTTGTTGAGCTCCAGACAAACGGCCTAAAACTCCATGAGAAAAGATTAGACGGTTACTTAAGACAATGGTACGATTTGGGACTAACAACAGTTGCAGTTTCAGTAGCGCATTATGACAATGCAAAAAATAAAGAGATATTTACATCAAAAGAAGAATATCCTGACCTGGAGAAACTTGTTGAAAAACTGCATAAGCAAAAGTACAGTGTAAGAATGGCTTGCGTAATGGTCAATGGTTACATTGACAATGTAAAAGAATTAGACAAGTTGGTTGATTTTGCAAAGAAGAACGATGTTGAGCAGCTAACTGTAAGACCAATAAGAAAGCCTGGAAAAAGTAGAAGTGATGTTGTTGCTAAATGGGTCGAAGAACATGGATTAAGTGATGATGCTCTAAGGGAAATAAAAAATTATCTTGATCACAACGCAACTAAACTTCTTGAGCTAATGCATGGCGCGATTGTATATGACTATAGAGGACAGAACGTCTGCCTAACTGATGCACTAACAATTGAGCCTGAAACAGACAAAATAAGACAATTAATTTTCTTTCCAGATGGTCATTTGAGGTACGACTGGCAATACAAAGGCGCGATACTTATATGAAATGGAGATGAAAATATGGAAAACTCAAAACCTAATTTTATGAAAGCAGTGTACAGCTATTATTTTCCTGAAATAAGAAGAATAGTAGAAGCAGTCAATACCGATTACCCACATGATATATTTTTGACTTCAAGCCCAATCGTACTTGACGATTTTCATATCCATGTAATTGATAAGATGCTTAGGTTCTATGCAGAAGTTGTACCAGATCTAAAGAAATTCAGAAATTTCTATCCGACTTCAGGATCAAGTGAAGGAATAAGAGAGTATCTTTCTTTACTTGCTTTTCAAGGTGTAAAACAAATTTATACTCTTGAAGGAGAATATGAAGGATATAGAGAAACAGCAAGAACTCGTGGAATTGAAACAAGAGAAATGACTATTGATGATTTATTAGAAGCTCCTCCAGGACATGTAATGCTTTCTAATCCTTCTGCAAGAGACGGGAATATAATTTCTAATGATGATATAAGAAAGATCTGCGATGCAGGCCATAAAGTATTCTATGATTTAGCATACCTTGGAGCTACTCAAAAGTATGAGTTTGATCTAAGCCATCCAAACATTGTAGCAGGTTGTATCTCACTAAGTAAACCTCTTGGTCTGTTCAGATACAGGATTGGTTTTACTTTTGGAATGGATGAAGTTCCTGCATTATATGCTAACAAATGGTTCAAAAGTATTCCTGCCTTGATGATAGCAGAAAAAGTCTTTGACACTCTTAATGTGCAAGAATTATACAACAAGTATAAGCCCTGGCAGTTAGAAATTGTTGACAGAGTAAATGCAGAATTTGGTCTAGGGGTAGTGCCATGTGACGCAATTCTTCTTGCAAGGCTTTCAGAAAAAGACACTGCTAAATTGACATCTGAACAGAAGGAAATGATTGCTCAATTCAAAAGAGCAGATGGCTATAGATTTTGTTTGACTCCTTATTTTGAGGATCTAGAAAAAGAGAAAGAAGTTGTTAATAGGAGGAGAAAAAATGACGCTTGAAAGAAGAATAAGATTAGCGCAGATGGATCCAAAACAAGTTGCAAATGAAATTTGTGAGTTTATCCTTGAGAGGATACTCGCTTTTGGAAAATGTGGTGGTGTCTTAGGAATATCAGGTGGTGTTGACTCAACAACTGTCGCTAAACTCGCAAAAACAGCTTTTGATAGATATAATAAAGAAAATCATGAAAATAAACTGGAGTTAGTTGGATATATGCTTCCTTCAAAGCTTAATGATCCTAAAGATACAGAAGACGGAATCAAAGTCGCTACAAGGCTTGGAATAAGATACCAAGTACTAAGCCTTGAGAAAAATATAGAAGGATTTAAAGAAACAAATCCTGAAGCATTAGAAATTAATTATCACAGAGGAAATCTTATTTCTGAGATAAGAGCAGTAGTTTTGCACGGAAAAGCTGCAACAGAAGGAAAAATGCTTCTTGGGACTGGAAACAGAGACGAAGATTATGGGATTGGTTATTACACCCTATTTGGAGACGGTGCTGTTCACTGTAACCCGATAGGTGCACTGCCTAAAAGACTTGTAAGGCAACTTGCTGCGCATCTCGGTTTTCAGGATTTAGCTTATAGGGTATCCACCCCCGGACTTGAACCAGGCCAAACATCATTCAAAGATATTGGTTATGATTATGAATTCGCTGAAGTGGTACTAGAAGGGATAGATCAAGGATTTACATTAAGAGAGTTAGAAATACACAACCAAGTATTGCCCTATGCCAGAGAACAGATTAAAAAGTACGCTGGGTTGTATGGCAAGCCTAAATTTACATCATCTCAAGAAATGATAAGAGATATACTTTATAGGCATGAACTCGCGCTAAGAAAAGCCGAATTAGTGACACCAAAGATTGCTAAAGTTACATTGAGGTATGAATAAAAAAATGAAAGGACTTGTAATAGGAAGATTTCAGCCTGTTGGATTAAATCACACAGAGATGCTTGCAAGAGTAGATGAGATGGGTCTTGAGGAGCTTGTTCTTGGTATAGGTACAACCCAAAGCGGATTTCGCAATGCAAAAAACCCTTTTTCATTTGATGAAATCGCAGAGATATTGTATCCTGTAGCAAGTGCAATGAAAACTCCTGTAAGAATATTCAAGATACCAGATCTAAATGATCCTCCAAATTATGCAGAGCATGTTGAAAAGATAACAGGATGTGATACAGAAGATTATTTTGTTATCTCAGGAAATAGGTATACATTAGACTGTTTTACTGAACATGGTAAAAATTATCGTACAATAAGTATTCCCCCTCAGGTTAAACTAAACCAAGGATATCTTTGTGCGTCCGATATAAGAGATTTGATACTTAATGATGGACCATGGCAACAATATGTACCTGAATCTACAAAGAAAGTAATAGAAAAATATGGAATTAGTAAGCTAAAAGAGATATTAATGCTAAAACCTGATGAAGAGATGGTCTACCAAGGGCATGTAAAATTAAAAAGAAAACTTCATGATGGTAAAATGTGGGATGTTGTTCAGTCAAAAAATGCCTGCGCAATAATGTACATAGACCCATATGACAATGTCTGGTTTGTAAAACAGTATAGAGTTCCTGTTGGCAAAGAAGTTCTAGAGCTTCCTGCTGAAACAATGGACAAGCCAGGAAAATCTTCTTTAGAAGTTATCACAGAAGGTCTAGAAGAAGAATGTGGGATAAGGATATCTCCTGAACAGATAAAATACTTTACAACAATAGGTTCTAGCGAAGGCCACGACAGCGAATATGTCGATTTGTATTATGCTTCTGGCCCATATAATTTTGTTGGCCAAAGATTAGAAGAGTCTGAAAATATACAGGTTGTAAAAATTCCATTTGAAAAAGCATACAAAATGTTTCAGACAGGTGAATTGCAAGGCTCAAAAACAGTAACACTATTGCAAATGGAATACATTAAAAGACTAGAAAAATCTAAAGATGGATAAGCTATTATTAGTTTATAAAAAAAGCGCATTTGAATTTTATAATAATCTAAAAGATGAAGTAATAAGCAGATTTATACAAAGTAGTGATATAGATGCTGTCGCATTCAAGGAAAGTAGAACGCGGCAAGACAGAAGCATAGAACAAATAGTAGATGAATTAGATAGGTCTAGATTAAGGTATGATTTAATTGCTATCGAAGAATTAAGGCCAATAGAAGGCTATGATTTAGTTATAACTGCAGGAGGGGATGGAACATTTTTAGCAACATCTCATTATGTGAAAGGAATACCTATCTTGGGTGTTAATTCAGACTCTCAAACAAGCAAAGGTTTTTTTTGCTGCAGCGAACCATATAATTTTAGAAGTTTCTTGGACAACCAGTCTAATGTTCAACAAACAAGATTAAACAGGCTAGAAATTAAAATTAATGGAATTGTTATTCCAGAACTTGCGCTTAATGATGTGTTAATCGCGAATAGTAATCAAGGAAACACAACAAGATACAGGTTTGATATTAATGGTGCAAACGAAAAGAATCAGAACTCTGGTCTTTTAATATGTACTTCAGCAGGATCATCTGCAAGAATGTATAATGAAGGCGGATCTTTAATGCCGATCAGCTCTTATGAGATGCAGTGTCTAGCTATGGGAACAAGAAAAGCCAAGCCATGCTTTAGAGATAGCTTAACCTTAAAGTCACTTACAAGGGAAGGCATGATTTATATTGATGGCGGCAATCTAATCTATAAATTCACATTAGGCGATATAATAGATATAAAAAAAGGACTGCCCCTTGCTATAATAGGAGATTTAGAACCAAAAAGAACAGCACAAATAGAAATGCTTAAATAAATGCTTTGTTTAAATTATTCTATGATCACACGAAGCCTGGAAAAAGCAAAAAAATTCCTGAAAGAGCTTGAAGTAGTAAT
>Ga0233425_10009867_pt1 | contig 11887 bp, 11 predicted proteins | sample Watercolumn_Towu_2_FD_181712 | JGI IMG/M metagenome (GOLD analysis project Ga0233425, IMG submission 181712) | Freshwater microbial communities from Lake Towuti, South Sulawesi, Indonesia - Watercolumn_Towuti2014_140_MG | ecosystem: Environmental > Aquatic > Freshwater > Lake | place...
ACTCGTGATTTGCTACTCTCACTCCCCGGCGGTGTCAATAAAAAAGTTTTCCCTATCATTGATGGAGAAGTCTGACCGATGTGATCCTCTCCCCTCTCGTGCCGCATGAGCACAGAAAGTGCGTGATTCGCACATGGCAACCAAAGTACCGCCGCATATGGATTTTCGGTGAGCATGCGGAGTGGAGTGCGAAGGCCGCACAAAATACCCGCGCAGCATGGGATGCAGAGGTAAATAGGGACATATCAGATGCATGGTAAAGGTCCTTCGGTTCGTGGGGAATGTCCTGAGATTCGTTGAGAATTTCAATGCCGTTCTTTGACGGAGGATCGATGCGTTCCATGTATATTTGGCATCCATCTTGCGAAAGTGTAAAACCTTTACAGCCGCAGGTGATTCAAAATTCAGACTGCGGTGCGATTGGGGCTGTTGCATATTGACTTCTCCGGACCCTGCTGTTAAGAAACAACGAACCGGAAATCGGGATGCGATGCTTGCCCGATCACGGTGAAGCAATCGAAGGGCAAACATGAGACAGTATCGAAACAATCGAATGTTCAGGAGGTAGGTATGGCTCGATTACATGAGCACGAAGGCAAAGCGCTGTTCAAAATAGCCAAGATGCCGATTCCCCAGGGAGAGGTTGCCATAACGCCCGAGGAAGCCGGAAAGATAGCCGAAAAGATCGGAAAACCGGTGGTGATCAAGATTCAGATCTGGGCCGGCGGTAGAGGAAAGGCGGGTGGCGTGAAATTCGCCAACACGCCCGAGGAGGCAAAGGCAGCCGCAGCCGCTCTGCTCGGCGCCACGATCAAGGGGTATATGGTTGAGAAGGTCCTGGTCGAGGAGAAACTGGATATCGCAAAGGAGTATTACGCAGGCGTCATTGTCAACGCCAAGGCGGACGCCCGCTGTCCGGTGGTGATGTTCTCCACCGAAGGCGGTATGGATATCGAATCGGTCCCGGGCGACAAAATCGCCCTCATGAATGTCGACGTCCTCCGCGGCTTCAAAATCTACGATGCCCTCAACCTCGCTAACCGACTGAAGGTTCCCAGCGAACACATCGTCCAGGTGGCCCGGCTGATCGTTGGCCTTTACGACACCTTCAAGAATTACGGGGCGCGTCTGATCGAGATCAACCCAATGGTCGTGACCAAGGATGGAAGAGTCATTGCCAGCGACTGCCGCTTGTCCATCGACGACTCCTCGGTCATCCGTCATCCCGAACTGGGGATCAAAGTGGCCCGGGAGTCCGGCACGCCGGCCACGGAACTCGACAAAATCGCCTGGTGGGTGGAAGAGAAGGATCTGCGGGGCACCTGCTACTTTGCCGAGATGGACAATCAGATCAAGGGTGAGGTCTTCGGCACGATCGGTTTCCACGGCATGGGCGGAGGCGGGGCCATGCTCGGCGTCGACGGACTCAACAAACAGGGTTTGAGGGTTCCGGATTTCGCCGATACGAGCGGGAACCCACCCGCCTCCAAGGTGTATCGGGCGGCCAAGATCGTTTTTTCGCAGCCCGGAATCGACGGCTACATGTTAGGGGGGTTCATGGCCGCAAATCAGGAACAATGGCACCACGCCCACGGCGTTGTCAAGGCCCTGCGGGAGGAATTGCCCAAACGCCCGGGATTCCCCGTTCTGCTCCTTCTTGCCGGCAACAAGGAGAAGGAATCCTTGGAGATCCTCCGGGAAGGGACGAAGGATCTCAACGCCCGGATCCGGATTTACGGCGGCGAGCGGGTTTACGATACCGTTGGGCTTGCCGCGGAGATGAAGGAGATGGTTCTCGAATACAAGAAGGAAAGAAAAGGGTAAAGGAGGCCACCCATGGAATTTCAGGAACAGACGATCAAGGTCATCATCGACGACAGCAAGTGTCAGGAGTGTGAATCCAAGGCCTGTATTGCGGCCTGTAAGACATATGCCCGGGGGATTTTGGTGTTGAAGGACGGTAAACCTTTAGTCGAGGGGGATGCCAAGCGCCTCGGGACGGAGTGCCTGGCCTGTGAATATGAATGCTGGTTCAGGGGAAAAGGGGCGATCGTGATCGAAGCGCCCACGCCGGGACTCGATGAATATCGTAAGAAGCATGGAACATCATAAACCGAAAAGGCGGTGAACATATGGCTATCTTGCTGACGAAAACAACGAAAGTGGTGGTTCAGGGGATCACCGGCAGGGAAGGGTCGATGCGGGCGAAATTCATGCGGCGTCTGGGGACGAATGTCGTCGCCGGCGTCACACCGGGCCGCGGAGGCGAGGAGGTGGACGGGATCCCCGTATACAATACGGTAAAAGAAGCGGTAAAAAACCACGGCCTGTTCGATGTCTCCGTCACCTTCATCCCCGGAACGGGCTTGAAGGACGCGGTCTTCGAGGCGCTCGATGCGGACATCAAGTGGATCGTCATGCCGGTCGAACGGGTCCCCCTGTACGATATCCTGGAGATGGTCGCTTACGGGAAGCAGAAGGGCGCCATGCTCCTGGGGCCCGGATCGATCGGACTGAACTCCCCGGGGGTCGGGGCCCTCGGCTGGCTGGGCGGTTCGGTTGAATTTGCCAACAGGCATTTCTTACCTGGCCACGTCGGTGTCATCAGCCGAAGCGGCGGCCAGTCGGGGACACTTCCCTACGTGGTCACACAGGCCGGGTTTGGCATCAGCACGGTGATTCACGTCGGGACGGAGCCTGTGACCGGCATGTCCTTCTCCGACATCCTTCCCCTGTTTCAGGAGGATCCCGATACGGACGTCATGGCGATTTTCGGCGAGATGGGGGGGTCGCACGAAGAAGAGGCTGCCGAACTCGTGAAGTCGGGAAAATTCAACAAGCCGATCATCATCTATGTCTCCGGCGCCTGGGCCCCGGCGGGGATGAAGTTCTCCCATGCGAGCGCCATCGTGGAGAGGGGCAGCGGCTCGACCCAGGACAAGATCTCCCGGCTTAGGGAGGCGGGCATTATCGTCGTAGACAACCCTAACGAGATTCCGGCGAAGCTACGTGAATTCAAAGCGCAGGGAAAATTGAGGGTCAAATAGTCCAAAGGGACAAACAAAGTAACCAAAGGGGTGAGATTTTAAAATCTCTCCCCGCACATCGAAAGGAGAAACGAGTATGGCAGTCATGAGATCGGTATTCTATGTTCCGGGCAACAATGAGAAATTTGTCGGCAAGGCACCGGAAGTCCCGGCGGACATCATCACCCTGGATCTGGAGGACTCGGTCCCCCCCGCAGAAAAAGCAAAGGCCCGCGAGATCGTCGCCGCGAACCTCAAGCATGCCGGCACGGGCGGCGCAAAGGTCTTCTCCCGGATCAACAACTGGGAAACCCTGATGACCAACGATGACCTCGAGGCGATCGTCCATGCGGGACTCGACGGCGTGTGCCTCGCCAAGACCGGCCATCCCGATGACGTAAAGAGGCTAGACTGGAAACTCGAGGAGCTCGAACGCCGCCGCGGCCTGAAGGTCGGCAGCATCGCCATCCAGCTATTGGTGGAGACCGCCAAGGGGATGATCAACGCCTACGGGTCCGCCACGGCCAGCAAACGCGTGGGCTCCCTGATCTTCGGCGCCGTCGACTATTGCAAGGATATGAGGGTGGATCTCACCACCGAAGCCACCGAGCAGCTCTACGGGCGGTACTACACCGCCGTGGCCGCCCGCGCCGCGGGCTGCATCGCCATCGACTGCCCTTTCGTCGATTTCGCCAATATCCCGGCATTCGAGAAAAGCGTCATGGAAGGCCGCCAGATGGGCTACGAAGGCCGGATGCTGATCCATCCGACCCAGGTGGAGCCCTCCAACCGGCTCTACCGGCCGACGGCCGTGCAGATCGAATGGGCCGCCGGGGTCGTTGACCTCTTCGAGAAAGAGGGGATCGCCATGGGCAAGGCCGCCGTCGCCTACAAGGGGAAAATGGTCGATACGCCGGTTTACGAGAACGCAAAGACGATCCTCTCCCAGGAGAAGGAAATCTCCACTATGGAAGCCTTGAGAAAGAAGTAGGGTCAGGCCGAAGATGGGATTGGCAATACAGATAAGGAATACCGGGTAGCTCGGAAGCGAGGCAGTGATGGTCATTCGTCATTGCTTCGCTTTTTTTTGATATGTGGCCGGATGGCGACTCATGCCGTACGGCCGGGAACCGCGAAGGAGTTCATGATGGAAAAGGAGACGATGATAGGCGAGCTGGTCCGGCTGGTGGGAAAGGACAATGTGCTGCATTCCGAAATGCACTATAAGCTCTACGAGTACGATGCGTCGCTAATTCGTTCCAAACCCGATTGCATCGTTCTTCCCACCTCCACCGAACAGGTGTCGAAGGTCGTGAAGTTTGCCCATGATCACAAGATTCGCCTCATTGCGCGAGGGGCGGGGACGAACCTGAGCGGGGGGAGTGTGTCCATCCAGGGCGGTATAGCCATTGTCATGACGAAGATGAATCAGATCCTCGATATGGATATCGAGAACCTGCGGGTCGTCGTCCAGCCCGGTGTAGTGACGCTGGATCTGAAGAATGTGTTGGCCAAGCACGGTTATCTCTACCAGCCCGATCCGGCGAGCGAGAAAGTGACCACAATTGGGGGAAACTTCGGCGAGAATGCCGGAGGGCCTCACTGTTTGAAATACGGGGTGACCAGCAACCACGTCCTCGGTGCGGAAATAGTCCTCTCCGACGGCCAGGTCGTCCAGGTGGGCGGCAAGGCCCTGGACAATCCCGGTTATGATTTGATGGGCGTTCTCGGGGCGTCCGAAGGAACCCTGGCGATCGTCACCAAGGCGGTGCTCCGGATCATGCCGAAGGCCGAAGCGGTCAAGACGATGCTCTGCATTTACAATTCCATCGAAGACGGAGGCAATACGGTGACCGCCATCATCGGGGAGGGGATCATTCCCGCCACCCTGGAGATGATGGACAACCTGACGATCAAGGCGGTCGAGGAGGCCTACCGTGTGGGTTTCCCCACTGATGCAGCGGCCATCCTGATCATCGAGCTCGACGGGCTCAAAGACGGCATGGAGCGACTCACCGAGCGCATCCTGGAGATTTGCAGACTGCACAACGTACGGGAGATCCGGGTGGCCAAAGACCAGGCGGAACGCGACAAAATCTGGGCCGGCAGGAAGGGGGCATTCGGCGCGGTCGGGAGGCTCCGTCCCAACTATCTGGTCAACGACGGCACCGTGCCCAGGACCCGATTGCCCGAGACGCTCGCGAGGGTCGTTGAAATCGGCAAGAAATACAAGCTTCCCATTGCCAACGTTTTTCACGCCGGAGACGGGAATCTGCACCCGCTGATCCTTTTCGATGAGCGGGACAAGGATGAGCTCGAGCGGGTTCACGCCGCGGCGACGGAGATCATGAAGGTCTGCGCGGATATGGGGGGGACGATCAGCGGCGAGCACGGCATCGGCCTGGAAAAACTGCACGGGATGTCGATGATTTTCAGTCCCAAAGACATTGCCGCCATGAAGAGAGTCAAGGCAGCCTTCGATCCGCTGAATCTTATGAATCCGGGTAAGGTGCTACCGGACACGGAAAAAGCCGCATAACCGAAGAATAAGGAGATCGTATGTCCAGCGAAAGCCAAATGACCTCCGCCATGAAGGAGATCGTGGGGGAAGCCAATGTGATTCAGGATCCGGATCGGACCAAGGCCTATGCCGTAGACGGACTGACGCCCAAAGCGGTCGTCAGCCCCGGAAGCGTGGAAGAGGTATCGAAGCTGCTGGCCCATGCGAATTCGGAGAAACTGGCCGTCGTGCCCCGGGGCAACGGGACGAAAATGGCTCAGGGCGGGGTTCCCCGGAAGCTCGATGTGGTTCTCTCGATGTTGAGGCTCAACCGGATGACCGAACATGATGTCCCCAATCTGAGCCTCTCGGTGCAGGCGGGGATGACCCTGTCGGCCGTACAGGAGAAGCTCGCCGCTACGGGGAAAGGTTCATTTCTGCCCCTGGATCCGCCTTATACGGGTCAAGCGACCATCGGGGGCGTCATTGCCGCCAACAGCAGTGGGCCGCGGCGGTATCTCTACAGCACCGCGCGCGATCTGCTCCTGGGTCTGAAGGCGGTTTCCCCCAACGGCGATGTCGTCGCCTTCGGCGGGAAGACGGTCAAAAACGTCTCCGGGTACGACATGACGAAGCTGATGATCGGCTCCTGGGGGGCCTTGGGGGTGATCACCGAAATCACGACAAAACTCCTGCCGCTGCCCGAGGCCTCGGCAACGCTCCTCGCCTCTTTCGATGACCTGTCCAAGGCCGGTTCGCTGACCCGGAGAGTACTGCATTCGGTTCTTCTTCCTTCGGCCATGGAGCTGACGGACGGCAACGCCGCGAGCCGACTCGGGCATGCGGGGAAATATCTGGTCGCCTTCAGCCTTGAGGGGGTCGGGGAGGCGGTCGAGAGGCAGTTGGTGGAAATCGGGGAGATGGCAAAAAAGGAAGGGGTATCGGAGGCAAAGGTCTTCAGGGGCGATCAGGACCGCGCCTTTTGGATAAACGTCCGTGACTTTGCCGCCGTCGCGGGGGCCTCCGTGATTCTCAAATCCAACGTCGTCATCTCCAAGACCGCGGAGCTCCTTGGAATGTATGAAAAGATTGCCCAAGCGGCCGGAATTGCCTGCGCCTATACCGGCCATGCGGGAAACGGCATTCTTAAGAGCTATATTATGGAGAACGTGACTGCCAAAACTGATCCGGTGGTCGACCTGATCGGTAGGTTCACCGCCGAGGCGGTGAAGTGCGACGGCAATCTCGTGGTGGAGTCCTGTCCGAGCGGGCTCAAGACCAAGATCAGCGTCTGGGGGCAGCCGCGGTCGGATTTTGCGGTGATGCGTCGTCTGAAGGATGAGCTGGACCCGGCCGGTGTTTTGAATCCGGGGCGGTTTGTTGGGGGTATTTGAGTATAATGCCCCGGAAGGGCCCCTCCGGGTCTTTCCGGGCAGCGGATGAAGGGGTCTTTGAATGATGGAAACGAAAGAAGTGTTCGGAGAGAACACCCGGGAAAATATCTATCACTGCATCAAGTGCGGTTTGTGCATCGCCCATTGCCCTGTCTACAAGGAGCTCCTGCTGGAAGAGGCGACGCCGCGGGGGAAAGTGCAGCTCTCGCGACATCTGTCCGAGGGGAGTCTGGACCTGTCTGAGGATGTGAAGGAGGCGTTCTTTTCCACCTGCCTCCTCTGCGGATCGTGCGTGGCAAACTGTCCGAGCGGTGTCCATGGCGACCATCTTTTTTCAGGCGTCCGATGGCGGGCCGCGCAGCGTTACGGCATCGACTGGAAGAAGAAAATGATGTTCCAGCTTCTGGCCAGCAGATGGAAGATGTCGACTTCGGCATGGTTCGGCAAATGGGCCCGCAAGATGTTCGGCGGCCCCTGGATCGAAGCGAAACTGAACGCCGGCGCGCTCAGCGTGGAGAGGATCCCGCCCTTTAACGGGCAGCCCTTTTCGGCGACGGTGCCTGAGGTCGTCAAACCCGAGGGAACGGCCAGGGCGAAGGTCATCTATTTTCACGGGTGCGCCACAAATTACCTGTACGGAGCGATCGGCCAGGCGGTCGTAGATGTCCTGAAGAAAATGGGCGTCGAGGTGATCATTCCCAAAGACCAGTCCTGTTGCGGCCTCCCCATCTTTATGTCCGGAGAGAGAGACGCCTCGCTGCGCTGCATCCGGGATGCATTGAAGCTCTTTGCCCGTGGGGATGTCGATGCCGTCGTCGTCGACTGCGCCACCTGCGGTGCGGCGCTCAAGAACGAATACACCCACCTCCTGCGCGACCTGCGGCAATTGGGCGAGGAGGTTTCGGACGAGGAGATCGCGGCGGCGGAGCTGCTGGCCGGAAAGCTGAAGGATATCACCGTGTTCATCGATGAGCACAAAGAGTGGCTTCCCAAATTGAAAGCCGACGGCGGCAAGCTTCGGGTGACCTACCACGACCCCTGTCATCTGGTGAAGGGGCTCAAGATCAGCGCCCAACCCCGAAGCCTCCTCAAAGCCATACCCGGCATCGAGTATGTGGAACTACCTGGCGCCAACGACTGCTGCGGCGGCGGCGGTTCCTTCCAGGTGGAACACGCCGACACCTCGCTAAAAATTACAAAACGCAAGGTGGATAACATCGTGGAGACCGGGGCGGATGTTTTGACCACCTGCTGTCCGGGGTGCAGCCTGACCATCTCCAACCACCTTGATCCTGCGATCAAGGTGCTGCACCCGGTCCAACTCCTCCAGAAGGCCCTCAACGGTTCACGGTGACGCGCCGCGGTGCGTGCCAGCGGTCACCGCTGAAAGAGTGCGTTATTTCTTGACAGTCAGTCGGCGGAAGTGGTAGTTAACCGGGAGCGTATCCCTATAAGCCCCGCCTCGAAAACAGGGTTCAAAGGGGCGCATTCAAAACAGCACTTCCCTTACCTGGAAATCCCGCCTGTGGGTGGGGAACTTCACTTTGGCGTGTTAAGAAAAGATTTTTAAACAATAAAAAAAGAAAAGGGGGTAACGCACATGGGTTTTAGTATCTCGAAAAAGTATGCGAAGGCAGACCCAAGAAAGCTCGCGGATTGGCAGATTGCGGACATCGCGGAAGAAAATATGCCCACCGTCGACCAGTGGCGGGATAAACTCGGCCTCAAGCCGGATGAAATCATCCCGATGGGGAAGTTATGCAAACTCGATTTCATCAAGATCATGGAACGTCTGAAAAAAAGGCCGGACGGAAAGTATATCGAGGTGACTGCGATCACCCCGACCCCCCTCGGAGAAGGAAAATCGACGACGAGCATGGGTTTGATCGAAGGGCTCGGCAAAAGGGGGCAAAATGTCGGCGGCTGTCTCCGACAGCCTTCGGGCGGTCCCACAATGAACGTGAAGGGGACGGCAGCGGGTGGAGGCAAATCCCTGCTCATCCCCATGACCGAATTCTCGCTCGGTCTCACCGGGGATATCAACGACATCATCAATGCCCATAACCTGGCGATGGTCGCACTGACATCGAGGATGCAGCACGAACGCAATTACGACGATGCGGAATTGGCGAAACGGAAACTCAGGCGGCTCGACATCGATCCTACGAATATTGAAATGGGCTGGATCATGGATTTTTGCGCCCAGTCGCTGCGAAACATCGTGATCGGCCTGGGGGGAAAGCAGGACGGCTTTACAATGCAATCCAAATTCGGCATCGCGGTGAGCTCCGAGCTGATGGCTATCCTCTCTATTGTCCGGGACCTCAAAGATCTTCGGGAGAGGCTCGGAAACATCGTCGTCGCCTACGACAAAAAGGGGAAGCCGGTGACGACGAGCGACCTCGAGGTGGCGGGCGCCATGTGCGCGTGGATGCGTAATACCATCAATCCCACGCTCATGTCCTCCACCGAGTATCAGCCCTGTCTGGTCCACGCCGGTCCTTTCGCCAACATCGCCGTGGGGCAGTCCTCGATCATCGGCGATCGGGTCGGACTGAAGATGTTCGACTACCATGTCACCGAGAGCGGCTTCGCCGCGGACATCGGCTTCGAGAAATTCTGGAACGTCAAGAGCCGGCTGAGCGGCCTGACCCCCAACGTCTCGATCCTGACGACCACGATCAGGGCATCGAAGATGCACGGCGGGGGACCGACGGTCGTTCCCGGGCGGCCTCTACCGGAGGAATACGCGAAGGAAAACCTGGCGCTGCTTGAAAAAGGGCTCTGCAACATGACCCATCTCATCGGAGTGATCCGGAAATCCGGGATCAACCCGGTGGTCTGCATCAACGCCTTCCACACCGACACGAAGAAAGAAATCGCCATGGTCCGGAAGCACGCCGAGCAGGCGGGCGCCCGCTGCGCCCTTTCCGAGCATTGGCTCAAAGGCGGCGACGGCGCGCTCGAGCTCGCCGATGTCGTCATGGACGCCTGCAAGGACAAGGTCAAACTCAAATTCCTCTACCCGCTGGAGATGCCGCTCAGACAAAGGGTCGCGCTTGTCGCAAAAGAGGTGTACGGCGCCGACGGCGTTTCCTGGACCCCCGATGCCGAGGCCAAGGCCAAACGGTTCGAGGCCGATCCCACGATGAGGGATTTCAATACGATGATGGTGAAGACCCACCTGAGCCTCTCAGCCGATCCCACCCGCAAGGGGGTCCCCAAGGGCTGGATCCTGCCGGTGCGCGACGTCCTGGTCTTTGCCGGCGCGAAATTCCTCTGCCCGGTGACCGGAACCATCAGCCTGATGCCGGGGACCGGCTCCGACCCCGCCTACCGAAGGGTCGATGTGGATGTGAAAACCGGTAAAGTGAAGGGACTATTCTAAGGAGGGAGGACAAGCATGACGGCTCAACTGATCAGCGGCAGTGAGATCGCCCGGCAGATCCGGGAGGAATTGAGGGAGGAAACGGCCCGGCTCAAGGAGAAATTCGCAACGGCCCCGGGGCTGGTGACGATCCTGGTCGGCCAGAATCCGGCCTCGATGAGCTACGTGACGGCCAAGCAGAAGACCTCCAAGGAGCTCGGGTTCCATTCGATCCAGGATGACCAGCCCGAGACGATCACGGAGGGCGAACTTCTGGCCTTGATCGACAAATACAACCGGGACCCCAAAATCCACGGCATCCTCGTTCAGCTTCCCCTCCCCAAGCAGATCAACGAGACGAAGGTCCTCTACGCCATCGATCCGAAGAAGGATGTGGACGGCTTCCATCCGGTGAATGTGGGGAAGATGATGATCGGCGAGGCGGATTACCTCCCCTGCACGCCCGCGGGGATCCAGCAGCTCCTGATCCGCTCAGGCGTCAAGACCGACGGGGCGGAGGTCGTCGTCGTCGGCAGGTCGAACATTGTCGGCAAGCCGATTCTGAACATCCTGCTCCAGAAGCAAAAGGGGGCGAACGCCACGGTGACGATCTGCCATACGGGGACGAAGGACATCGCGTTTCATACCCGCCGGGCCGACATCCTGATCGTGGCCGCCGGAAAGCCCAAGGCGATCACGGCGGAGATGGTCAAGGAGGGGGCTGTGGTGATCGACGTGGGCGTCAACCGGATCGGAATGACGCCCGAGGGCAAGGCGAAGCTCTGCGGCGATGTCGATTTCGAGACGGTGAAAGAGAAAGCGTCGCTGATCACGCCGGTCCCCGGAGGGGTGGGGCCGATGACGATCACGATGCTCATGCTCAACACCGTCAAGGCGGCAAAGCTCGCGGTCGGGGCTCAATAGCGAAGCTCCTCGCAAACCGGGGCGTATTCGATGGTTCTGCTCCCGGTCAAAACGCATCACGTTCGCTCTGACGGCCGGCTCGATGTCCCAGAGAGATCATTGCGGACGGCTCCGAATAGGTCCCCCTCCCTTGAGGGGAGGGGGACAGGGGCCGCGTAAAATTGCCGTTGATCGGCAACCTGACCCCCCATCCTGATCCTTCCCCGCCAGGGGGGAGGGTCAGGATGAGGGCTTTTGCAGCGATTATCGCAGATAGGGTTCAAGGGGGTTTCTCATGCGAGAGGTTGTTATCGTCGGATATCTGCGGACCGCCCAGTCGCGCTGCCGTCCCAGCGATCCCCCCCGCGACTGGTTTCATAAACTGAGGGCCGACGATCTGCTTGCCCAGCTGCTGTGGTAGGCTGAAAAAGTCTGCGTCATCTCAGCATTTCCCGGATCTTTCCGGAGAGTTTTCCCAGCTGAAAGGGCTTCTGGATGAAGCCGTTGCAGCCGCGGTCCATGATCGTTTTGGCCTCCCCAGCGATGCTGTACCCGCTGGAGAGCAGGACCCTGACATCGGGATCGATCTCCCGAAGGCGGTCGAAGGTCTCCCCGCCCGAGATCCCCGGCATGATCATGTCCAGAATCACCAAGTCGATTTCATTTCCCTTCTCCATGTAAACGGCGACCGCCTCCT
>Ga0233425_10009868_pt1 | contig 11887 bp, 13 predicted proteins | sample Watercolumn_Towu_2_FD_181712 | JGI IMG/M metagenome (GOLD analysis project Ga0233425, IMG submission 181712) | Freshwater microbial communities from Lake Towuti, South Sulawesi, Indonesia - Watercolumn_Towuti2014_140_MG | ecosystem: Environmental > Aquatic > Freshwater > Lake | place...
CGCGGCCGCGCAGCGCTTTGGAGCGCCTCTTCGAGGGCTCAATCGCGGAGGAGACGGCGCGTGAGACTCATGTGCCGGCGCTCTTCCTGCGCGAGGACCAGAAGGGTTTCGTCGATCGCGAGACGGGTGCCGTCTCTCTCAACACGGTGCTGATGCCGGTCGAGCCAACGATCTCGCCGCTCGACGCCTTTCGGCACGTGGCCGACATCGCCCATTGTCTCAATCCGGCCGCCGACGTCATGATGCTGCATGTTGGCGACGACCTGCCGATTTTCGAAGGGCTGCTCCCACACATCGAGCTGCGCCGAGGACCGGTCGTCGAGACCATTCTTTCCTACGCTCGCGAGATCAAGGCGGACTTGATCGCCATGCCGACGCGTAGCCGAAAAGGCCTGCTGGAGGCGCTCCGCGGCTCGACGACAGAGCGCGTATTGCATGAGGCCCCCTGTCCGCTACTCGCTTCACCGGTGAAATAATTCGAGTGTCCGTGGCGCCGCCGCTTGTCATTCCCGACAGGCCGAAGGCCTGATCGGGAATCCAGAGTCGTAAGCTGAATCTTTACGTTTTGATGGATTCCCGATCGCGCGCTTTGCGCGCGTCGGGAATGACATCCGCAGTTTTGCAGGGGCGCTACAGCGATCGCTGGAAATGCAGCACGCCGCCCTGCGCGCCCTTCAGGATCAGGTCGTCGCCCTTGGTGTCCCAATAGGGGCCCGAGAGCAGCACCGCCCAATAATCCCGTTCGATGGCCGCGAGCGCGCCTTCGCATTTGCGCTCATTGGTCGCCGGCATGGCGCGCGGCCCGAGGCGGTTCGGGCCGATGACGAAAACGCCCGACCAGTTCTTGCAGCCTGAAAAGCCGTTGGCGCGACCTGTCGAGTCGATCGAGATCCACATCTCCACCGGCGGCGCTTTGCCGTTGATCTCCTTGAGCACGAAATTCTGATTGTGCGGGAATGGCTGATAGCGCGGAAGGCCGCCGGTCTCCTTGTTTTCGTCTTCCGGCTGCTTCTGCTCCGTCCCCTGAGGCGACTTTGCGCGGCTCTTGGCGTCGGCCGGCGCGGCGGCGAGCGCAACGGCGCAGAGCGAGGCGGCTAAGGCGAGCAAAATCCTGTTCATCGCGCGATCATCCTCCCGTAAGGCGGCCTGCGCCGAATCCCTCCGGCCGCGGCGCAGCGCCTTATAGCATGCTCGGAAGGACGCGGTCAGGCGGGCGGTGGCCGTCCATGAAGGTTTTGATGTTGATGATGACTTTCTCGCCCATGTCGATGCGGCCCTCGATGGTCGCGGAGCCCATATGTGGCAGCAGCGTGACCTTCCCGGCTCTCGCAAGCTTTAACAGTTTGGGAGAAACGGCGGGTTCATGCTCAAAAACGTCGAGGCCGGCGCCGGCCATCTCATTCGCTTCAAGCATGCGCACGAGGGCGTTCTCGTCGACGATCTCGCCGCGCGCGGTATTGACCAGAATGGCGTGCGGACGCAGATGCGCCAGTCTGCGCGCGGAGAGAAGATGATAGGTCGCCGGCGTATGCGGGCAATGAATCGATACGACGTCGACGCGCGCCAGCATCTGATCGAGCGACTCCCAATAGGTCGCCTCCAATTGTTCTTCGACGTCGGCCGCCACGCGCCGGCGATTGTGGTAATGGATCGAAAGCCCAAAGCTTTTCGCGCGTCGCGCCAAGGCCTGGCCGATCCGGCCCATGCCGACGATGCCGAGCCTCTTGCCGGTGATCCGATGGCCGAGCATCCAGGTCGGCGACCAGCCCGGCCAGGAGCCCTCAGGAATTGCGCTCGCGCCTTCGACGAGCCGACGCGCCACCGAAAGAATGAGCGCCATCGTCATGTCGGCCGTATCTTCGGTCAGAACGCCAGGCGTGTTGGTGACGGTGATGGAGCGATCAAGCGCCGAGGCGACGTCGATATTGTCGACGCCATTGCCGAAATTGGCGATGAGCTTCATTTGCTCGCCGGCCTGGGCGATGAGATGAGAGTCGATTCGATCGGTAATGGTCGGCACCAGCACATCGGCCGTTCGCATGGCCTCGACGAGTTCGTCATGAGTGAGCGGCTTGTCGCTTTCATTGAGGCGCGTGTCGAACAACTCGCACATGCGGGTTTCGATCACCTCGGGCAGCCGGCGCGACACGACAACGAGCGGCTTCTTTTTCGGCATATCCCTGGTCGTGCCTCCGCGTTTATGTTGTGTTGCAGCAGCGTATCTGCGATTGCGCTATGATCTTCGCCGCATGGCGGCGGCGGATGAAAAGAGGCCGGCGAGTTTCGCCGGCTTCAACCGGGTCTTAACGGCGGTCAGCGACAAAACCAATACGTCGCCTCGGCGGACGCATTCGACTTCCTAGCAGATGACGGGCCAAAGACAAGCGAGCGATCAATCCATCATGTCGCCAATAAATGCAGAATTTGCGCCAATTTCGACAGCCTTCTCCAGCGCTCCGGAACTTTTCCAGAGGCGTCGGCGCGGCGTCCTCGCAACGCTCGTCCCGGCTCTCGTCTCAATGTTTTTTTGCGCGATGCACGCGCACGCGCAGGAGCCTCAGAAGGGCCCGGTAAGCGGTCTGCCTTTGCCACGCTACGTCAGCCTCAAATCCGATCGTGTCAATGTTCGCGAGGGGCCGAGCAAGGACCATCCGACCCTATGGATCTACGAACGCGCTGCGCTGCCCGTCGAGATCACCGCCGAATTCGAGACCTGGCGGAAGATCCGCGATTCTGAAGGCGCCGAGGGCTGGGTGCTGCATTCGCTGCTTTCGGGAAGACGAACCGCTCTGGTCGCGCCCTGGAAAAAGGAGCCGCAACTGCTTGTCGCCGCCGATCATTCGACGCCAACCGTGAAGCTCGGCCCGGGCGTCATCGGCAATTTGCGCGGCTGCGACGGCAAATGGTGCCATATCGCCGGCAAGGGCTTCGACGGCTACATGGAGCAAGAAAATCTCTGGGGCGTCTATCCGGGCGAGAAATTCGAATAGTCAGGCGGCGGGGCTCGACGGCAGACGGCTCTTAAGCGTTTCCAGCGCCGTTGAAATTGTGCCTCGACTGAAGGGCTTGGCGACCACCGGCGCATCGGCGTGCGCTTCGAGCACGCCTTGTTCGCCATAGCCGGTAACGAAAGCGAAGGGTTTGCGCCGGCGCTCCAGAACGCCGGGCAGAACATGCGCCTTCTGGCCATTGAGGTTGACGTCAAGAAAAGCGAGGTCGAAGTCGTCGCTTGTCGCCTTTTGTAAGGCGTCCTGGATATTGCCGGCAATGCCGACGACCTGCGCGCCGAGCTCCTCAAGGAACATCTCGAGCGCCATAGCGATGACGGCCTCGTCTTCCACGATCAGGACGCGCGGCGCGTTCATTTGAGCACTTCCACGGCGAGAGGAACGTCCATCGCGCAGCGCAATCCTTCCGGCGGAAATTCGACCGCGACCCGAGCGCCCGCGTCGGACGCCAGCGCATTTTCGATCAGTCGCATGCCAAATCCTTTCTTCGACGGAGGCGAGGCCGGCGGTCCGCCATGCTCGCGCCAGACGAGATGGAGCATAGGCGTCCGCCGCTCGGAGTCGACGCCCCAATCGATGGCGACCCTTCCGCCGGGCGCCGACAGCGATCCATGTATGACGGCGTTGGCGCACAATTCGTGCAATGTCATCGCGAGAGCCGCCGCGATGCGCGGGCACACGTCCACAGGCGGCCCTGAAATGTCAAAGCTCTCCTGACCTGCCGGCGCAATCGCCGTGCGCACGAGTTCGCCGACTTCCGCCTTCGTCCAATTTTCGCGGGTCAGAACGTCATGCATGTCGGCGAGCGCCAGCAGACGTTTCTCAAACAGCTCCGCAGAATTTGGCTTCAGGTCGCGCAACGAATGCATGGCGATCGAGTGAACCGTCGCAAGCGTGTTCTTGACGCGATGATTGAGCTCGTGGATCAGGAGCTGCAAGCGTTCGCGGTCGCGTTCCTGTTCGGCGACGTCGGTGTTCGTGCCATACCAACCGACGATGACGCCATTCTCGCGCAAAGGTTCGACGCGCGTCAGGAACGGGCGATAGACCCCGTCGGCGCCCTTGAGCGGAAAGATCATCTGGAAGAATTCGCCATGCTTCAGCGCATGCGTCCAGCGCTCCAGCATTTTGGGCAGCACGTCCGGATGATGGACCGATTGCCATCCCCATCCCGCCATCTCCTCGGGCGTCGTGCCGGTATATTGATACCAACGATCATTATACCAGAACACCCAACCATCCGGACGCGCCATCCAGGCAAGATTTGGAATTGAATTCGCGAGCGCCTTGAATTGCGCGTAGGTGATTTCGGATTCTTTTTCAGCCGCCAGTTGCGACATTGCTCCCCGCCCGAACATGCCCTCGATGAGTCGTCGGCGCCCCGCAGCGACGCCGAGCTCTCTTGGAAATTGTCCTTCTTTTTAAGAAATAGGGCAGACTTAGGCGCGGCGAAGACGCACGACGACATCCACCCGCTCGACGCGCAAACCCTCGGGCGGTTGAGGAAGATCGGAGACCGACACATTTGCGCCGGCGATGTCGTAAAGCTCCCCGTCGTCTTCGAGCAGAAAATGATGGTGGTCGTCAGTATTGGTGTCGAAATAGACCCGCGCCCCGTCGACGGCGATCTCCCGCAGCAGGCCTGCCTGGGTGAACTGGTGGAGCGCATTGTACACGGTCGCGAGCGACACCGAGAGGTTGGCGGCGAGCGCCTCTTCGTAGAGCCGCTCCGCCGTCACGTGTCGGTCGCCGCCCTCGCCGAACAGCAGTTCGCCGAGCGCCAGGCGCTGTCGTGTCGGCCGCAGCCCAGCGTCAGCCAGCAACTCGCCGACCGGCTTGCGCGGGGCGGCGTCAGGAGGAACGGTCGGAGTCGGGTGGGAGTCCATTCGGGCGACTCGCGGCTCTCTACTCGCGATTTTCTCCTGGGCATCATAGGGGGAATGACGGGAAATTCAACGTCGCTCGGCTGTTGCGGCAAGTGCACGCCTGCGCTTTCGGCCTGGACGAGGCTATGTTACGGATCGCTTCTCAAAAAGAGCGGCGCCCACGCCGGCGCCAAATAAAGATAAGGGCGCGCTTTTTTGGCGGCGCTTAGGGAGGTGGGCCTTAAGGCCCCAACGCGAGGAAAAAGGAACGATGGGCGAGAGGCGCTCCTCATTTGGTTACGAGGATTTACTGGCGTGCGGCGAGGAGAAGCTGTTTGGCCCCGGAAATGCGCAGCTGCCGCTGCCGCCGATGCTGATGTTCGACCGCATCACCGAGATTTTCGAAGAAGGAGGCGAGCACGGCAAAGGCTATATGCGCGCCGAGCTCGACATTAAGCCGAGCCTCTGGTTCTTCGACTGCCATTTCAAGGGCAATCCGGTGATGCCCGGCTGCCTTGGCCTTGACGCGCTATGGCAAATGGTCGGCTTCTATCTCGCCTGGCTTGACAATCCGGGACGCGGCATGGCGCTCGGCGTGGGCGAGGTGAAATTCTCAGGCCAGGTGCGGCCGCATACCAAGCTCGTCACCTATGGCGTCGACTTCACGCGCTTGCGCACCGGCAAGCTCGTGATCGGGCTGGCCGACGGCTGGATGGCGGCGGATGGCGAGCGTATTTACGAGGCCAAGGACCTCAAGGTCTGCCTCGCCAAAGAGGCGCCGGCCGCCTGAAACGGATAAGCGAGAACGCGCGGCAGGCGCGGCGAACGCGCCAAAGGAGAGCGAGATGAGACGAGTCGTCGTCACCGGCATGGGCATCGTGTCGTCGATCGGCAACACCACGCAGGAGGTCGTCGCCTCGCTGCGCGAGGCGAAATCCGGCATTGTGCACGCGGAAAAATACGCCGAACTCGGCTTTCGCTCGCAGGTGCACGGCCTGCCGACGCTGGACGCGAGCCAGATCGTCGACCGCCGCGCTATGCGCTTCCACGCCGCCGGCACCGCCTGGAACCATGTCGCCATGGATCAGGCGATCGCCGACGCCCGTCTTTCCGAAGACGAAGTGTCGAATGAGCGCACCGGCATCATCATGGGCTCGGGCGGCCCCTCCACCCACACCCTCGTGGAGGCCGCCGACATCACCCGCACCAAAGGACCCAAGCGCGTCGGTCCATTCGCCGTGCCCAAATGCATGTCCTCGACCGCCTCGGCGACGCTGGCCGTTTGGTTCAAGATCAAGGGCGTCAACTATTCGATCTCCTCGGCCTGCGCCACGTCCAATCATTGCATCGGCAACGCCTATGAGCTGATTCAGTATGGCAAGCAGGACATGATCTTCGCGGGCGGCTGCGAGGAACTCGAGTGGGAGCTTTCGGTCCTCTTCGACGCTATGGGCGCGATGTCCTCCTCCTACAATGGTCGTCCGGCGACGGCCTCGCGCGCCTACGATAAGAATCGCGACGGATTCGTCATCGCCGGCGGCGCCGGGGTGCTGGTGTTGGAAGAACTCGAACACGCCAAGGCGCGCGGGGCGAAAATCTACGCCGAGGTCGCTGGCTATGGCGCGACGTCCGACGGCTACGACATGGTGGCGCCGTCGGGCGAAGGCGCCGTGCGCTGCATGAAGCAGGCGCTCGCGACGGTGAAATGCCCGATCGACTACATCAATCCGCACGCCACCTCGACTCCTGTCGGCGACGTGAAAGAAATCGAAGCGCTGCGCGAAGTATTCGGCGTCGGCGACAAGTGTCCGCCAATCGCTGCGACCAAATCCCTCACCGGCCATTCGCTCGGCGCGACGGGCGTTCAGGAGGCGATCTATTCCTTGTTGATGATGCAGAACGGCTTCATCTGCGAAAGCGCCAATATTGAGGAGCTCGACCCCGATTTCGCCGACATGCCGATCCTGCGCGAGCGGCGCGACAATGTGAAGCTCGGCGCGGTGCTGTCCAACTCCTTCGGCTTCGGCGGCACCAATGCGACATTGGTGTTCAAGCATCCGGACGCCTAACGTACCGCACCCTGCCGATGCGTCATGGCCGGGCTTGTCCCGGCCATGAACGTCGAGAAACACAATCCGTGTTCGGCCGTTCTTCGCTTGTCCGCTTCTCCGATAGAGCTTAGGCCCATCCTTTCCACCTCTCCTACGACGACAATCACAAGATGACAGTTTCAACCGGTCTCATGCAGGGTAAGCGCGGGCTCATCATGGGCGTCGCCAATGATCATTCGATCGCCTATGGCATCGCGCGCGTTCTTGCGCGCCACGGCGCGACGCTCGCTTTCACCTATCAGGGCGAGGCGCTTGGCAAGCGCGTCAAGCCGCTCGCGCAGGAGCTCGGGTCGAGCCTTGTTCTGCCTTGCGACGTCGAGGACATTTCGACTGTGGATCAGGTTTTCGCCCGTCTCGAATCTGACTGGGGCGACATGGATTTTCTCGTCCACTCCATCGCCTATTCCGACAAGAGCGAATTGAAGGGACTTTACGCCGACACCTCGCGCGAAAATTTCATTCGCACCTTGGTGGTCTCCTGTTTCTCCTTTACGGAAGCCGCGCGCCGGGCCGCGGCTCTCATGAAAAACGGCGGATCGCTGCTGACGGTCAGTTTCGGCGGCGGCACCCATGTCATGCCGAATTACAATGTCATGGGAGTGGCGAAGGCGGCGCTCGATTCATCGGTGCGCTATCTCGCCGCCGATTTCGGCGATCGTGGCATTCGCGTCAATGCGCTGTCGCCAGGGCCGGTGCGCACCATGGCGGGCGCCGGCATCACCGGCGCGCGCGCGATGGGCGCGTTTCAAAAAACGCATTGTCCGTTGCGCCGAATGATCACGCTTGATGAGATCGGCGGCTCGGCGCTTTACTTCTTATCTGAGCTTTCGGGCGGCGTTACCGGCGAAGTCCATCTCGTCGACGCCGGCTACAACATCATGTTGCAGCCTCGTCCCGAAGACTTGAACGGCGAGGAGTGAGGGAATGAGGATAGCGTTCTTTTTAGCCTTCGTCCTCATTGCGGCGCCGGCGATAGCCGCGAGCGCCGATCCGACGACCGGCGCGCAAATCGCTAGAACCGAATGCGCGACGTGCCATGCGGTAGACCGCGACGCCGAGGCGAAGAGTCCCGATCCAAAAGCGCCGCGTTTCCTCGATGTGGCTAAAATGCCGTCGACGACCGAACTGTCGCTTAAAGTGTTCCTGCGCTCGTCGCACAAGAACATGCCCAATTTCATTCTCTCGCGCGAAGAGATCGACTCGCTTGCGAGCTATATTTTAGGGCTTGGCGGCAAGTAGCCGCCGAAGCCATAGCGATGCTTAGGCCGCCATCTTGCGTCCCGACATCCGGCGACACTCCTCAGCGCAGCGACGGCACTCGTCGGCGCATTCCTTCATGTCCGGAATCGGGTCGCATTCGTTGGCGCAAGTCTCGCATGTCTCGGCGCAAAGCGCGCAAATCTGCTTCGCCTGCGGCGAATTCATCAGCATCATATGCGCGCTGTCGCGGCACATCTCGGCGCAGGCGATCATCGCCCGGAAATGCTTGGGCTTCACATGCTTTCCGCCCTGCTCGAGGCAATGAGTCATCGCCATGCCGAAACACATCTGATAACAGCTCAAACAGGCGTCGATGCAGGCCTGCATTTCCTTGGGGATCATGTGCATGATGGATGTCCTCTTAAGGCTGTTCAGGCTGTTCGCCTCGCGCCGCCCCGCAGGGAGCTAGGCCACGCGCCTCGCAGGTCAAGATTCGCGATTTGAGACGCTTGGGGCTTGACGTCGACGTCTTGTGCGCCAAGCTCATAGGAAGCTCGAACGTCTCCGTTTCCGACCTCCAGTCATCGCCATGACATGATTGAGGGATTGAACCGGACAACTTAAACAACCTAAAGAGACGACAAGAGACGAACTTCAAACGAGATGACGATCACGAGGATTGGATTGGACGCTCGAAGAACCGGGCGGCGGCCGGCGCGGAGGCAGCGTGCCTCCGCAGGATAACGACCTGTTGCAAGCCTCCACGCCGGGCTTGCCCGTCGTGAGGCCACGAGAAGGCGTCAGGTTTTTTGAGTCGCTTTGGGAGCGTCTGCCGAAAGAGGCGTTGGGCGCGCTGGGCGTCGCGGCCAGTCTCGCGGTCTTTGGACTCGCCTCATATATCCTTGCAAAAACGCTATCGAGCCTCAGCTATGCAGATCTGCTGAACGCTTTTCGTGCGACGAGCGCCTCGCAGATTCTCGCCGCCCTGGCGCTTTCTGCACTCTCTTATCTTTTCCTGACAGGCTATGACGTCGTCGCTCTGCGTCACATGCGAGCGCACGCGCCCTACAGGGTGGCTGCGCTTGCATCCTTCGCGAGCTACGCCATTTCGTTCAATCTTGGATTTCCCGTCATCACTGCCGCCGCTGTTCGCTACTGGATTTACTCCCGCGTTGCGTTGAGCGCGCTGCAGGTCGCCAACATAACGGTCTTCGCAGGCGTCACCTTCTGGCTCGGCATGACGCTGATGATGGGGATAGGCTTTGTTTACGGCGCCAATGCGCTTGCCGCGCTCGACGGCGCGCCGGCCATTCTTCACATTATTCCGGGCGTGCTCATACTTGCAGGCGTGCTCTTTTATTTCGGCTGGGTCACGCTTGAGCGGCGCAGCATTCAACTTCGCGGCCACGCTCTCGACCTTCCGGGCTTTATCCCGACAGTGGCGCAGTTCGTGCTCGGCGTGGCCGACCTGTGCTGCGCCTCGGGCGCGCTCTATGTGCTGCTCCCCGAAGGCGTCCCGTTGGACTTCATCCCCTTCGTCGCGGTCTATATAGTCGCCTGCATTCTCGGCGTCATCAGCCATGCGCCGGGCGGCATCGGCGTCTTTGAGGCGACCATGCTGAACTTCATTCCGGCGGCTTCGCAGGAAAGCGTTCTGGCCTCGCTGCTTCTGTTTCGCATGATCTATTATTTTGTTCCGTTCATCGTCGCGCTTGCGCTTCTGGGCGCCGACGAAGGAGCGCGCCGTTGGACGACCTTGCGGGAGACGATCGCGCGCATTGTGGAGGAGCGCTCGAATTGAACGGCGCCGGACCAGCCGCCATGACCCTGTCAACTCACCCGCTCAAATGGCGCGATCAGGCGATGGATCTCCTGGCGCCGGTGATCAACGCGCTCCCGGAGCCGATCTTCGTCATCGACTCCGAAACTCATGTCGCGGCCGTCAACGCCGCGGCGCAGAGTCTCTCGCCCGCGATTCGGCTGGGCGAGCCGCTCTCCCGCAGTCTTCGCTCACCCGACATGCTCGACGCCGTTGCGCGCGTGCTTGTCGGGGGCGAGGCCGAGAAGACCGTCTGGGTCGAGCGCCTGCCGGTGGAATGCTGGTTCGAGGCGCATATCGCGCCGATGCAGATTGAAGGCTTCGAGCCGGCGGCCATGGTGAGCCTGCGCGATCAGACCGAGTCCCGGCGCGTGGAGCGCATGCGCGTCGACTTTGTGGCGAACGCCAGCCATGAGCTGCGCACCCCGCTCGCCTCTCTTCTCGGCTTTGTCGAGACGCTGCAAGGTCCTGCGCGCGAGGACGCCGAAACGCGTGATAAATTTCTCGCCATCATGCGCGAGCAGGCGCAGCGGATGGCGCGGCTCGTCGACGATCTACTGTCGCTATCGCGCATCGAGCAACATATGCATCTGCGGCCGGCGACGCCCGTCGATTTAACGCTCCTCGTCGCGCATATCGTCGATACGCTGTCGCAAATGGCCGAGGACAGGGGCGTCGCGATCAATCTCGATCTCCAGCCGAACGTCGTCGCGCCAGGCGATCGGGACGAGCTTGCCCGCGTCATCGAGAATCTCGTCGAGAACGCGTTGAAATATGGATGCGCCGAGCACGGCGCCTGCAAGCCCATCGACATCTCGCTCGCCCGCAAGGGCGCGCTCGTCGTTCTTTCGGTGCGCGATTATGGTCCCGGCGTCGCGCCGGAGCATATTCCCCGCCTGACAGAGCGCTTCTATCGCGTCGATGCGGGCAAGAGCCGCGCCAAGGGCGGCACTGGCCTTGGGCTCGCCATCGTCAAACATATCGTGCTGCGCCATCGCGGCCGCCTCGCGATTGAATCCGCGCTCGGCGAAGGGACGCTGTTTCGCGTCATCCTGCCGGGAAATGAAGCCGCATAGGCGCTAAATACGCTAGAGCTCGTCTATTTGTTTTGTCATAAAACTGTAATCTATTTGTCACGAAAACCTTTTGTCGGATCGCTAGTTTCTGGCGCGCGGTGGCGTGGGGCGCACCGCAAAATCTGTTCTCGAGCAAGAGAGACCTTCAAATGATCCCGACGATCTTCAAGCGCGGCCTTGGCGCGGCGCTCGCTCTCGCCGTTATGGCTGGCGCGGCGAGCGCGATGGATATTTCCGGCGCCGGCGCTTCCTTCCCCTATCCGATCTACGCCAAATGGGCTGAGGCCTATAAGAAAGAGACGGGCAACGGCCTCAACTACCAGTCAATCGGCTCAGGCGGCGGCATCAAGCAGATCAAGGCGCGCACCGTCACCTTCGGCGCGACCGATCAGCCGCTCAAATCCGACGACCTTGCCGCCTCGGGCCTCATTCAGTGGCCGCAGGTGATCGGCGGCATCGTGCCGGTCGTCAATCTCGACGGCGTGGCGAGCGGCGAACTCACGCTCAACGGCGAGACGCTGGCGAAAATTTTCCTCGGCGAAATCACCAAATGGGACGACCCGGCGATTAAGAAGCTCAACCCCAAAGTCAAGCTGCCTTCCGCCGCCATTGTGGTGGTCCGCCGTTCCGACGGGTCTGGAACGACCTTCAACTTCACGAACTACCTTTCGAAGGTTTCGGCCGACTGGAAGTCGAAAGTGGGTGAAAATTCAGCCGTCGAATGGCCGGTCGGCGTCGGCGCGAAGGGCAATGAAGGCGTCGCGAACAACGTCGCCAACACCAAGGGCTCCATCGGCTATGTCGAATA
>Ga0233425_10009869_pt1 | contig 11887 bp, 3 predicted proteins | sample Watercolumn_Towu_2_FD_181712 | JGI IMG/M metagenome (GOLD analysis project Ga0233425, IMG submission 181712) | Freshwater microbial communities from Lake Towuti, South Sulawesi, Indonesia - Watercolumn_Towuti2014_140_MG | ecosystem: Environmental > Aquatic > Freshwater > Lake | place: Indonesia...
CAAGCCGAGGAGATTGTCTACAGCGACGAGTTTTATTCTGTGAAGGGCCCCTGGACTTTCTCGTTCAATTTGGCACAATAATTCGTGATGTCATTGCGAGGGCGCTTTCCCCGAAGCAATCCCAAACTCCAATGCGGAAGCTGTGTCGCATGGAGCGCCCACAGCGACATTCCAAATGAAATTTGGCACAATAAAGTTCTTGTTGTATATGATACCCACGGTCACAAATCGCGCCTTCCACCTCAAAAAGCGCGATTTGTGACCGAGTGCGGTATAATACGCGCATGTTTACCGTATTTTCCTACTATTATTACTACACCCGTCCCTAAACTTTGCGATGGTGTGTTTGAACGCGCCCTCATCATCGCGGGCGCGTTTTTGTTTGTCAATTTCAAGACAGACCCTAAAGGTTTTCAAAACCTTTAGGGTCTTAAGGAGAACTTATGAACATCGAAGAACAAGTTGACTTATTGATGCTCGGCACCGATTATGGCGATGAAGACCTCAAGAAAGCCATGACTGCCGAACTGCGCGCGCGCCTGTTGCTGGCGGAAAAAGAGAATCGCCCCCTGAGGGTGTACTGCGGCTACGACCCCACGTCCACTGATCTGCACCTCGGTCACACCATCACCATGCGCAAACTTCGCCAGTTTCAAGATTTGGGACACGAAGTGACCTTTCTCATCGGCAGTTACACCGCGCTGGTGGGCGACCCCTCCGACAAGAACAAGGCGCGTCCCATTCTCACTGAAGAACAGGTCAACGAAAACGCGCGGACGTACACCGAGCAGGCGTTTCGAGTCCTCGACCGCGAGAAGACCAAAATCCGCTACAACGGCGAATGGCTATCCAAACTCTCGCTGGTCGATTTGATTCGCCTCGGTCAGAATTTCACCGTCCAGCAGTTTTTGGCGCGGGATAACTTCTCGAAGCGTCTCGATAAAGGCGAGCCGATTTACCTGCACGAAACCTTCTACGCCCTCATGCAGGGCTACGACGCTGTTGCGATGGAGACGGATGTCCAAATCGGCGGCTCAGACCAGTTGTTCAACATCATCGTGGCGGGGCGCAAGTTGCAGGAGGCGCTGGGACAAAAGCCGCTGGTGGGAATCATCACCGCCATTCTGCCCGGCACCGACGGCGTCCAGCGCATGTCCAAGTCGATGGGCAACATCGTGCCGATCAATACGGGCGCGAACGATATGTTCGGCAAGTTGATGTCTGTGCCTGATTCGGCGATGGGCTTGTACATGCGCCTCGTCACCCGCTGGAATCCGCATGAAATCGAGCAAATCGAAAAGGATGTGGCTTCGGGCGCGTTCCACCCGCGTGACGCGAAGATGAAGATGGCGGTGGAAATCACCAGCATTTTCTACACGGAAGAGGAAGCCAAAGCCGCGCAGGAGAACTTCATCAAGACCTTCCAGCAGAAGGAAATCCCCGACGAAATGCCTGAACACGCTCTGCAAGCGGGTCAGACCGTCGTGGATGTGATCCTCGCTGCGGGTATGGCGGAGAGCAAGAGCAAGGCGCGTTCGCTCATCGACCAAAAAGGCGTCAAACTCGACGGGCAGGTCATCGAGCGCGACGGGGCTTTCCCACATCCCGGCGTGTTGCAAGTCGGCAAGCGGCGATTTTTGCGCGTGAAATAATCTCAATAAAAAACGATGAGTTTTCGGCTCATCGTTTTTTGTTTTTGTTGAAGAGCTTTCGCACTCCACCCATCAGCGGGACATTGCGAGCGAAGCCGAAGTGCGAGAATTTTTCGACTTCGCTTCTGGATGAATCATTTCCAGCCGAAGAATTTGCTTTCGTTTTCGATCATACTGAAGAACGCATCGACCACCTCCGGGTCGAATTGTTTGCCCGAAAGGCCACGGATATATTCCAGAATTTTTTCGTAATCCCATGCTTTCCGGTAGGGACGGTCCGACGAAAGCGCATCCCACACATCGATAACGGCAAAGATACGGGCGGATAGGGGAATCTCCTCGCCTCGCAATCCTCGCGGATAGCCGTTCCCGTCCCACCACTCGTGATGACAGTAGGCGATATCCAGGGCGGGGCGCAGGTATTCGATGGGAGAAATCATGTCGTAGGCGTACTGGGTATGCTTGCGCATCTCGGCCAGTTCCTCTTCCGTCAATTTGCCATCCTTGCGCAGGATGTGGTCGGGGACGCCCATTTTCCCGATGTCGTGCAGCAGGCAGCCGCGGCGGATGTGCAACAGGCTGGCTTCGGGTACGTCCATTTGGATCGCCAGTTCGAGGGTCAGGGCGGTGACTCGTTCGGTATGTCCCTGAGTCTCCTTGTCGCGGAGTTCCAGCGCCTTTCCCCAGCCTTCCAGGGTCCTGTCGTAGGCAAGCGAAAGTTCCTGGTTGCTTTGTTGCAAACTTTCGAAGAGTTGGGCGTTGTCGATGGCAATCACTGCCTGTTCCGCCAGCATGTGAATGAACTCGATCCAGTCTGCGCCGGGCGAAAAAGTCTCGCGGAAGTAGGTTTCCAGGATGCCTTTTATGGCGCCCTTGCTGAAAAGCGGCACGGCATAATAACTCTTGAATCCTTCGTGCCTCAGCCACTGGGGAAGGCGTGACTCGGTCTCCCAGCCCAGGTCTTTGAGGAAAAACGCCCGTCGGTTGAGCATGATTTGACCCGCCAATCCATTTCCAATTTTTATGGGTTGGCGCATCTCTTTTTGGTTTTTGAAGCCTGAAACAACACAATACTCGAGAGTCTGTTCTGTGGGGTTGAATATCAAAACTGCCGAGGCGCTGACCCCCATGTTGTTCAACAGGTGCTCGGTCAGAATTCCGAGCGTGAGGCGCAGGTCGAGACTCGAAGCGATGGCGGTATCCAGTTCGCGCAATGTGGTCAGGCGCTTGATTTGCTCCTCGCTCTGCCGGTATAGATTCGAGCGATAGATGGCGTTGCCCGCAATTTCTGCAAGGGTGGTCATCAGGCGGATGTGGTGAGATTCGATTTTTCGAGGGGAATGGACTGCGGATCCCAATGCGCCAATGGTCTCGCTCGCGGTGCGGATTGGAACCACGATGCCTCCCCAGTTTTCGTCGAAAATACTCCTGTTTGCCTCGTGAACGACCGAAACCGGGGCGCGCGTCGTGATGATTTGCGCTGTTCCCGTCGAATAGGCTGTGCCGGCAACGCCTTCCCCGGGCTTGAAGTTCATTTTATTTAAATGCTTAAATTGTCCCGAAACCGCTTTTGCCTTGAGTTCGTTATCTTCGAATTCATACAGCCAGATGGCGGCTGATTCGCTGCCCATGCTGGTTTTGGCTTCTTCCATCAGGATGGGAAGCATTTCCTCCGTGTCGCGGGCCGCTCTCAGCGCAAAGGAAATCCGGCTCACAACTTCCAACTCTTCGAGCCTTTGTTTTGTCTCTGTGAATAAGCGGGAATTTTCCAGCGAAGTGGCTGCCTGATGCGCGAAGGTCTGGGCGGTGATGGCATCGTTTTGATTGAATGCTCCGGGAGTATGGCTGTCCAGCGTGATGTAGCCAATCGCCTGTCCGCGCGAGATCAGCGGGACGCCCATCCATCCATGCACGTTTTCGATGCCGCCCCATCTTTCGAAGCGCGAATCAAATTCGCAGTCTTCGATGATTAGCGGCTCGCGCATTTCGTCCATGATTTTGCAAAGGGTATTGTCGGCTGGGAAGGTCTGTTCCAGCATTTTTTCCGGGTGACTTATTCCCCTTGCTGCGGAAATTCGAACGCGGTCTCCTTCCAATTCGAAAATCGTCGCGCTGTCGTAAGGTACGATTCTGTAGAGCCATTCCAAAATCGCCTCGTACAAGGCGGGCAGGTCGAGCAGGGTGGTCAGGATGGTGGCTGCTTGACGGATGATTTCGGCGTTCTTGCGTCGTTTTTGCTCCAACTCGAACAGCCGGGCGTTGTCGATGGCGACTGCCGCCTGGTTTGCGAAGGTTTGAAGGGGAATCGCCAATTCCTCGGTGAACGCCCCTTTTGTCCTGCTGTCGAGGTTGATAAAGCCCATTAATTTGTCCTGGACGAACATAGCGGCGCACATCCAGCCGCGGATGTGTTCGCTGTCCTGCCATTTTTCGAAGAGTTCGTTTTCCTGGGCATCTTCGAGAATGAGGGGCTTCCTGTTTTTTGCCACCAACCGCCACTTATCTGTGGGTTTCATTTCGAAGATTTGACCGATGTGGTAGGAGCGCGGAAGTCCGCGCTTTGCGGCGAGCCTTTGCGTATTGCCTTCGCTCAGGGTGATCGATGCGCTGTCATAGGGAGCGATCTTTTGCAGCCAGTCCAGGATGTTTTTGAACAGCCTGTCCATGTCGAGCGTGTTGGCAAGCGCCGATGTCGCCTGGTTGAGAATTTCCGCCTGCGCCCGGCGGTGACGCTCCAACTCGAACAAGCGGGCGTTTTCCATTGCGATTGCAGCCTGGTTGCCGAAGGTCTGTACGATGGAGGCATTTTCCTCGGTAAAGAAACCGGGTATGCGGCTGTTGAGATCGAGGAAGCCGAGGAATTCGTCGTGCGCAAACATGGGAATCCCCATCCAGCCTCGGATGTAACGGGTTTCTTCGAATTTTTCGAAGCGTTCATCCTGTTGGACATCCGCGATGATGATGGGCTGGCGCTTGTAGATGTCTTCACCCCACTTCTCGATATCCGCCTTGTATCTTACGCCGATCATCTTTTCCGGCAGGTTCTTGCCGGCAATGATTTCGAACTCTCCCTCGCGGAGCGCTTCGATGCAGGCGCTGTCGTAACCGATCAGTTTTGCCAGTGAGTTGAAAATGTTCTCGTAGAGTTTGTCCATTTCGAAGACGGCGGTCAGTTCCCCGGTTGCCTCGCTCAAAACTTCAGCCAGCTTGCGGCGTTTTTGTTCCAGTTCGAAAAGTTCTATCCTTTCGATGGTTTTTGCCATTCCGCCGGCGATGGTAGTCAGCAGCCTCTCGTCTGTCTGCGTAAAAGCGTTCGGTTGGCGGCTTTCCACATTTAGGACGCCGATAATCGTCCGCCCGTTGCTGAGTGGAACGCAGAGCTCGGACTTCATTCCCTCGATCCCCATGTAATAGTCCGCCTCCCGCGAAACATCCGCCACACAACTGGGTTCTCCGCTGGTGGCAACCTTCCCCGTGATGCCCATTGTCACCGGGACATAACGTGACAAATCTTCTGCGCTGGTGCCGCGGTATGAAGGATGGGGGATCAGCATGTCCCGCTTTTCATTCAAAAGGATGACCCCGCAATTGTCGGGGTACAACATGTTCCCGATGATGCTGGTGACTTGCTCGAAAAGTTCGTCCACGCCCAGGGTTGTGGTTTCCGCCAGCGCAACGGCGTGCAGAACAGTTAATTCCTTCAAATGCCGCTGCATTGCCTCTTCGCTGTTTTTGCGAGATGTAATGTCCTGTGCAACCGCGATCACGACAACCTGTCCAAAATATGTCCCTTTGAATAGATGTACATCCTTTGGGAAGACCTCTCCGTTTTTTCTCATCCCCCAGAACTCGAACTGACAAGCCTCGCCTGCAAATGCGCGTTGAACGGCATTCAAGGTTTTGTCCATGTCGTTTTTGCCCGGCGCCGCAAGGAACGCCGGCGTTTTCCCAATGAATTCCTCCCTGTCGTAGCCGTACATTTTTACTGCGCCGCCGTTTACGTCCAGAAAAATACCGTTTACGCTCTGGACGTAGATTGCATCTTGAATGCTGTTGAACAATCCCCGATAACTGACCTCGCTGTCTTGCAGCGCCTCTTCGGTTAATTTCTTGTTGATGGCTGTACTCAGGGTGCTGGCTGCCGCTTTGAGCACCTCCATCTCCGTTTCAGCCCACTCGCGCTGTTGTGAACACTCGTCGAAGCCGATGAACCCCCACCAGTCTGTCCCGATTTGGAGCGGGAGGCAAACCAGAGACAGAATATCCTGTTCTGCCAGGAAAACGCGTTCTTGCTCTGGGAAATCCTGAATCGAACCGTAAATGGGCAAACCCTTGTCGAAATGCTCGATCCAGCGCGAGAAGCCGTCTGCCGCAAAATCTTTAACCTGCAATTCGGGGTTTTCGATCTGCGGTTTGACTTCCGTGTTACTCCACTCCGAAACTTGTGTCACCATGACGATGTTTTCGGGTGAAAGATATTTCTTGAAAACATATGCGCGGCTGACTCTCGTTGCCTTTCCCAATTCTTCGAGAACCACACCCAGGCACTCCCGCCAGTCGGAGGATTTTAGAAATTGTTCCGCTGAGAATCCCACTGCTTTGAGGATGGCATCGCGGCGATGGATACTTTCCTCTGCCTTTTTTTGATTTGTGATATCCAGGAGAATCCCATGCCAGTAGAGCGGGGCGCCATCTTCCGCCCTGACAATGGTTGCATCTTCCTTGACCCAGACATAATGCCCGTTACGGTGTCTCAGCCTGTATTCGATGCGAAATGGTTCCCCAGTCTGATTGGTGCGCTTATCCTCAGCCAGCACGCGTTCCTTGTCTTCTGGATGCAGAGAATTCTCCCAAATATAATTTCCCCCCTCCCATTCTTGCGGCGTGTATCCGAGCAGGTCGTATATGCGAGGACTCATGTAGTAGGTGTTTTGATCGTCATGGAAATTATCCATGAAAACCACCGCAGGCAAATTTTCCACCAACATGCGGTAGCGTTTTTCCGCTTCGGTCAGGGCGTTCTCGGCGTTTTTTTGTTTTGTAATGTCGGTGACAAACCCTTCGTAATATAGGATGCCTCCGCCCCGGTTCCGGACCACCCTTGCATTGGTCGATGTCCAAATGAGACTTCCGTCTTTTCTTCGGTTCATCGCCTCGAATTTGTCCACCATGCCATCCTTGTCGAGAACGTCGGTAAACAGCAGGCGGCTTTCTTTCGAAAGGTGGATCTGCGTTCTGATGTCCGTTACCTGCTCGATCATTTCTTCAGGCGAGGCGTACCCGAAAATCTGAGCCATTGCCGGGTTGACGTCGATGAACCGTCCTTCAGGCGAAGAGCGGAATATCCCCTCTGTTGCCGCCTCGAAAAGGTCGTGGTAATTTTGTTCCGATCTTTCGAGAGAGTTTTTTTTGTTTCTTAGCAGCACAAAAAGCAGGAGGGCTGTGCTACCCACATAAAACCAGCCCTTGTATTGCTGCGCCGCCAGAATTTGCCCGGGAGCGGAAAACAACATACCCACAACCCGGTCCGACAACAGAACCCACAACCCGCCAATCAAGGCGTAGATCAGGGAAATTCTGAGCGACGGCGAAACCTTTTGCTTCTCCTTCATTTTACGGGGATTCATCGTTATTTTGATTATAGACTCTTTTTGGGATTTTTCCACCACGCTGAAACAAAACAGCAAGCCAAAGCGGCTTGCTGTTCAAGAGGCGTCGACGGGATTTGAACCCGTGGTGAGGGTTTTGCAGACCCTTGCCTTACCACTTGGCCACGACGCCCTAAATAAACAATGAGGATTGCTGACGGAATACCTTCCAATCCGCAACCCTCCATGTTGAGCGGGCGATGGGATTCGAACCCACGACCTTCTCCTTGGCAAGGAGACGTACTACCACTGTACTACGCCCGCATTTGGTCAAACCAACTGACCGAGTGCCGAGACCCAGGATCGGACTGGGGACACCACGATTTTCAGTCGTGTGCTCTACCAACTGAGCTATCTCGGCGAACAAACTTTTTGTTAAGCGGCGTGATTTTACACGCACTACCGTGAATTTGTCAAGAAAAGCCGCAACTTCGTTCTTCTCCGGTTTTGGTGAAAAATCTTTCTTGACTTTTTATATCCACTTCGATATAATGTTAGGTCGCTGTCCAAGAGGGACAGTTATAATTGTATTCCAACCCAGCCATAGTCAGGAGAGAAGAATGGCATCTTCTTTGCCCCAAAAAACCTACGCGCGTATCCCGGTAAAATTAGACCTCCCCAATCTGATCGAAGTCCAACTTGATTCATTCGAAAGACTCAAGCGAGAGGGATTGAACGACCTCTTCCATGAAATCTCCCCGATTGAATCCTATAACAAAGGGATGAAACTATTCTTCCCCAGCCGCAGCCCCGAGTCTCAGCAGTGGGGGCTGAAGTATTGGTTTGGGGAACCCAAACACACCATTGAGGAATGCGTCGAACGCGACCTGACGTATGCAAGCCCCCTGTACGTCTCCGTCCTTCTCGCTGGTCCCGACGTCCCCGAGCCGATCAAGCAGGACATTTTCCTGGGCGATTTCCCGGAGATGACAGACAAGGGGACGTTCATCGTCAACGGCACGGAGCGTGTCGTGGTTTCCCAGTTGATTCGCTCTCCCGGCGTTTACTTCGAAGCCCCGATGGATCGAGCCACCGGGCGCGCGCTGGCAATGGCGAAACTCATTCCCGACCGCGGCGCGTGGATGGAATTCGAAACGCGCAAGTCGGATTACATTATTTTGAAGTTCAACCGCAAGCGCACGGTTCCCATCACCATCTTCCTGCGCGCCCTCGCTGCCGTGGATGATGGCATCAAAGATTCGCCCATCAAATATGGAACCGACGAGGAACTCCTTTCCATTTTCAAGGATGTGGATAACAACCCCGAACGCATGTTTATCGCCTCGTCGTTGAAGCAGGAACCCGATTGGAGCCAGATTAACCAGCCGCTTCCCCAGGCGGCGCTGATTGAGTTCTTCAAGAAGATGCGCCCCGGCGACCCTGCCACCCTCGACAATGCCCGCCAGTTCCTCGAAGAGCAGTTGTTCGACCAGCGGCACTACGACCTCGAACGGGTCGGTCGCTACAAATTGAACCAGAAACTCGACCTGAATATTCCCATCCCGCATCGCACCGTCACCAAGAGCGATGTCATCCGCCTGATCCGCCGCATGATTCAAATCAACAACGGCGCGGAACGCCCCGATGACATCGACCACCTCGGCAACCGCCGCGTGAAAACGGTGGGTGAGTTGATCCAGAACAAACTGCGCATTGGTCTGCGCCGCATGGAGCGCGTCATCAAGGAGCGCATGTCCATCCGCGACCAGGAACAACTTTCGCCGGTGACCCTGGTCAATATCCGCCCGGTAGTCGCTGCTTTGCGCGAGTTCTTCGGGTCGTCCCAGCTCTCCCAGTTCATGGACCAGACCAACCCGCTGGCTGAATTGCGCCACAAGCGCACGCTTTCAGCTTTGGGACCTGGCGGTCTGCGCCGCGAACGCGCCGGCTTCGACGTCCGCGATGTGCATCACTCGCACTACGGACGAATTTGTCCCATCGAGACGCCTGAAGGTCCAAACATCGGTTTGATTGGCCGTCTGGCTTCGTTTGCCCGTGTGAATGAATACGGCTTTATCGAAACGCCCTACCGCAAGGTTTACAAGACCCTCCCCGCCGGCGATGAACGCCTGGAGGGGCGCACCTTACGCGAAGATGTCCACGACCCCAAGAGCGGAGAATTGCTCTTCAAGTCGGGTACCGTCCTCGATTCGAAGGCGGTGAAGAAGACCGCCAAACTCAGCGACGAGATTGGCATTGTTCCATTTGTGTCTGACGAGATGGTTTATCTTTCTGCAGACGCAGAAGATAAATACACCATTGCCCAGGCGAATTCTCACCTGACCGAAAACAAGGAATTCTCCCGCGAGCGTATCTCCTGCCGTTACCATTCGGGCTTCCTGTTCTCGAATGCAGAAAACATCGATTACATGGATGTGGCTCCGCATCAGGTTGTTGGCATCAGTGCGGCGTTGATCCCCTTCCTCGAGCATGACGACGCCAACCGCGCCTTGATGGGATCGAACATGATGGCGCAGGCTGTCCCGTTGGTGCGTCCTGAAATCCCGCTGGTTTCGACTGGCATGGAAGGGCATGCCGCCCTCGATTCGGGTCAGGTTGTGGTCGCCGACGCGGACGGTGAAGTTGTATCCGTCACCGGCTCGACCATCACTGTCAAAGAAAAGAAGACCGGTAACCACGTCTATCAACTCCGCAAATACCAGCGCTCCAACCAAAGCACCTGCATCGACCAGCGCCCATCCGTTGTGAAGGGACAGTTGGTCAAGGCTGGCGACATCATCGCTGACTCTTCCTCCACCGACAGCGGGCAGATTGCCCTCGGTCAAAATGTGGTGGTCGCCTTCCTCTCATGGGAGGGAGGGAATTTTGAGGACGCAATTTTGCTTTCCGAACGTCTGGTTCAGGATGACCGCTTTACCTCAGTTCACATCGAGAAGCACGAAGTGGAAGCCCGCGACACCAAGCTCGGCCCCGAAGAAATCACCCGCGACATCCCCAATGTGGGCGATGACGCCATCAAGGATTTGGACGAAAACGGCATCATCCGCATCGGCGCGGAAGTCGGTCCCAACGATATCCTTGTCGGCAAGATCACGCCCAAGGGTGAAAAAGAACTGACCCCCGAAGAACGCCTGCTCCGCGCCATCTTTGGCGAAAAATCCCGCGACGTGAAAGACACCTCCCTGCGTATGCCTCACGGCGAACGCGGCAAGGTTGTGGATGTAAAAGTCTTCACCCGCGAAGACAACTCCGATCTCTCGGCTGGCGTGGATATGATGGTACGCGTTTCTGTCGCCCAACGCCGCAAGATTACGGCAGGCGATAAGATGGCAGGTCGCCATGGCAACAAGGGTGTTGTTTCCAAGGTTGTGCCCGTCGAAGATATGCCCTTCCTCGAAGACGGAACCCCCGTGGATCTCATCTTGAATCCGCTTGGCGTTCCTGGTCGTATGAACATTGGCCAGGTTTTGGAAGTTCACCTCGGTTGGGCATCGAAACGCATGGGATTCCGCGCAATTACCCCGGTGTTCGACGGCGCAACCGAAGAGCAGATCGAAGCGGAACTCGCCCGCGCCTGGATCATGGATCAAGCCTGGAAAGAATCCGCCGAGCGCGCCTGGGAATGGCTCAAGGAACAGGAGTACGATCCCACCACCATTCAGGACGATGACGAAGTCCGCCGCCTGTACCTCGAACACTGGCTCGGCAAGCGCAAGTACGACGTTTACAGCCTGAACGAGCCTGACTATGCCCGTCACGCAGCCGCCAAGGAATGGCTGCGCGAGAAGGGATATGCCAAGCCCGAAGAAATCCTGCTCGATGACCGTGATGCGGCGAACCCCGATCCCGAAATCGACGATATGACCATCAAAGCCTGCCTGCGCTTGTGGATGGAATCCAACGGGGTTACCCGTCGCGTTGCCGAAGACAAGGTCTATGAAACCGCTCAGGAACTTGCCAAGGAAAAAGGACTCCCGCTTCCCACCCTGGGCAAGCAGACCCTGCGCGATGGCAAGACCGGTCTCCCGTACGACCAGCCCGTCACCGTCGGCGTGATGACCATCCTCAAATTGCATCACCTCGTCGAGGACAAGGTTCACGCCCGCTCGACGGGTCCGTACAGCCTCGTTACCCAGCAGCCTCTTGGCGGCAAGGCGCAATTTGGCGGTCAACGCTTCGGTGAAATGGAAGTGTGGGCACTCGAAGCCTACGGCGCGGCGCACACTCTTCAGGAAATGCTCACGGTCAAGTCGGACGATGTTCAGGGACGTGTCAACACCTATGAGGCAATCGTCAAGAGCGAGCCGATCGAAGAGCCGAGCATTCCCGCCTCCTTCCGCGTACTGGTCAAGGAATTGCAGTCCCTTGGTCTTGCCGTGGAAGCAGTGAACGAAGGCGGCGATGTGGTACGGTTCGGCAAGGACGATGAGAAGGCGCATCCGCCCAAACACGATACCGGCTTGCTGAGTCTTGGAGAGAATCAATCCAGGAAAAAGTAGCAGGGCTTTCTTAAAGTCGCAGGATGAGGGATAAAGCGGCAAAAGGATTGGCGTCATAGAAACGTCTGGCGCGGGCATGATTGGAAAAACCCTGCTTGCAAAATAAAGCGATAATCAAGTTGTTGAT